>Ga0172375_10000338_pt1 | contig 75144 bp, 78 predicted proteins | sample LakKiv1m_FD_114537 | JGI IMG/M metagenome (GOLD analysis project Ga0172375, IMG submission 114537) | Freshwater microbial communities from Kabuno Bay, South-Kivu, Congo - kab_092012_11.1m | ecosystem: Environmental > Aquatic > Freshwater > Lake | place: Democratic Republic of the Congo... | reverse complement strand
GTAACCCAGGCAGATAATAAAATCGTTGAAACCGTAATAAGAATACAGCTTCATAATATGCCAGATTATCGGCTTGCCCCCGATTTCAATCATTGGCTTTGGCAAAATCTCTGTTTCTTCGCTAATTCTTGTCCCCCTGCCGCCGGCTAAAATGACTACTTTCATTTACCCTCCTGAATTTTGGTTCCGGTTAACGCCCAGCTTCATTATCGCAATCGTTAAGCCAAGCATATACCAAAATAAAACTACAAGTTGCAAGGAATAAAAATGAGTATCAAAAAAGGCATGCACCAAGAATGCTAAAATACCTGACAAAAACCCTAAAACTAAAGTATCATTTCTTTGATTTAGATATCGAAATCCTGTTTTAAAAAAACTAAATAAAATAAACAAAAAGGAAAATAATCCAAAAAAACCTATTTCTGCAACCATTTGTAAGTAGGAGTTATGCGAATATATACCGCCCCCCTCAAAACTTTTATAATCACGTGCAACCATAGAATAGGTATTTAACCCACAACCCGTAAGATTATAATCACTAATCATACTCACGGCTTCTTTCCAAAGCCTAAGCCTTACTGAGATAGACGCATCGTCTATTTTTAGTATCGATTTTACACGTTCACTTACTATCGCCCTAGATCCAAAATTAAAGCTACTAATAACCTTATTCTGCATAAACTGAGGAAAAATCAAAAATGAGACCAATAGACCTATGATCGTAAATAAGCATGCTGCTTTAATTTTTAATTCAATATTCCTAAACATATATACAAACATCAGGATAATGCTTATTATAAAACCAAGCCAAGCACCACGCGAATAAGTCAATACCAAACAGAGCGTTAATAACATAGTTAAGATAAATAACAAAACCCTTAAACCTTTTGTTATCTTTTTGCCTCTCATTAACAGACCTAATATCAAAGGAATGATTACAATTAGCCAGCCAGCAAAACCGTTTGCGTGAGAAAAAGAAGCAGTAAGCCTAACCGGAGCAACATAACCTCTTAAAAAATCTACACCTCTAAAATACTGCACTCCTGCGTCAACTACTATAAAAAGTACCGATGTAAGAATCATTACTAGAATTATTTTTAAACGTTTTCTACAATTGATAACCTCAACTAACATAAAATATATAGCCAGGAATTTAAGTTCTTTGCCAAAAAACCCCCGTAACGATAATTCGAAGTTAGAACTAAAAACAAAAGATAGGGCATTAATTACAATAAATACTCCTAAAGCTTTATTCAACTCGGTTTTAGGAAGCAACCTCCATAATGTTTCACCCCTATGCCCCAATACTCTCTTAAATATCCACAATGAAATAGCCAACCAAGTAAAAGTTTCAATTCCTGCTTTTGCAAATGGCAGACAGAAAATTATCAAGCATAAACAAGTTATTATCACCCAATCAAAATATAAGAAAATCCTGTTTCTATCCATAGTAAACTCAAAATAGGTTTATTAAAATACCTGTTTTTAATAAGCTCCTTTTCTTTTTAATACTGCTGGTATAGTCCATATCAAGATTTTAAGATCAAGGAGTAATGACCAATTATCAATATACCATAAATCCCACTTCACCCACTTATAAAAAGTTAAATCACTTCTCCCCCTCACCTGCCAAAGACAAGTAATACCTGGCCGTATATCTAAACGTCTCATTTGCCAAATATCATACTTATCCACTTCATCAGGAGTTGGGGGCCGTGGTCCGACTAAACTCATGTCGCCCTTTAAAACATTAATCAACTGCGGTAACTCATCTAAGCTATATCTTCGTAAAACCATTCCAAATTTAGTAACTCGAGGATCATTTTTAATCTTAAATACTGGACCTTTAACTTCAGATTTATGACGCAAATGTTCTTTAATGCTATCCGCATTAACAACCATCGAACGAAACTTATAAAATTTAAATAACTTCCCCTTCTTTCCACAACGCAAACTTGTATAAAATATAGGACCCGGGCAAAATAACTTAATAAAAAAAGCGATAACTATAAATACCGGAGCAAGTAAAATTAAACCCACACTTGAAACTAAAACATCTAAAATCCGCTTAGAAAGAGCTTCAGTAGGATGCGAACCTACATTAATGTACTTAATCAATGGGACTAGCCCAATATACCCTACGCTCACTTGCGTAAACGGAAGAGAAAAGTTATCTGCCACCACTCGTACAGTTTTTCCTAAGCGGTTTCCTAAAGACAATACTTCACAAACTTGTTTGCGTTCCGAAGGAATAGTTACATATATTTCATCAATAAAATATTTTTTTACCACACTCTCCAGAGAATTTATGTTTCCCAGTATTTTATATCTTAAAACATTTTCAGTTTTTTTATCATCCAAAAAACCTATTACTCTAAAACCTAAATTAGGATTACCTTCTATGTCCTCAACTAAAGCGCTCCCAACTTTACCAGCCCCTAGGATCAAGATATTGATATTATGAAAACCATTAACAACCATATAATTAAGAATCATCCTCTTAACTACTCTCCAAAAAGATAGACTGAATGTCAAAAGTAAAGTTGAAGAAATAAGAATAAACCGGGGAATAGGTGTCATTCGCAATAAAAATATTACTGCAACTATTAATGCTGAGGCCAAAATTACACTCTTAATTACCTTCCATGTTTCTGTGAATATATCCAGAGAGCGATCTGTTACATAAAGCCGTTGATTATTCAGGATAAAAATAAGAATTAAACCCCAAAAACAAAATATAAGACGATACCCCTCAAAATAAAATGTTTGATTCGGAATAACATATTGACTATATTTTAAGCAATAAGGCAGATAAAACGAAGAGGCAATTAGCACAACATCTACCAATAAATAGACAAAATGTATATATTTTGTATGTTTATACATAGATATAACCCTAGCTATAATTCTTTAAAATATCCTGCTCAAACCTATCTATGACGCTTTCCATTTTATGTTCATTTACCACAAATAAACGGCCGTTTTTCCCAATTAATTCAGCTAGCTCCCTATCTTTATTTAATTTAAATATCTCGGCTGCCAGTTTATCGGGCTCCTCAGGCTCAATCACCAAACCAAAATTAAATCGTTTGGCCAGCTTAGATATTTCACATTTCTCATCAGCAGCAATAATAAAAGGCTTTTCAACTGAAGCTGGACCAAATATCTTGGAAGGCATTACGGAATTATTAACACCCTTACACTGTGTAACCAAAGCCACATCAACAGAAGAAAACATCTCATTAATCCTGGCTTTTGGCTGAACTTCAAGTAGTAAGACATTAGCCAATGCATGTTTTTTAATATACTCTTCAACAAATCCCCTCTTGCTACCTCTGCCTACCAGTAAGAATATTATTGATTTATTTGATCGCAATCTTCCAGCCGCCTCAAGAATAACACGCATATCCTGTTTCTCGCCCATATTTCCAGCATGTAAAACTACAAATTTCTCCACTAAATTATATTCTCTGGAAAAAGAATTATCTTTACTCATTGGCTTTAATATCTCTGTGTTTGCCCAGTTAGAGAACAATTTTACTTTACCATCAGAAAAACCTTTATTTATTATACACTCCCGCATTGCATGACTGACTGTGCATACGCTATCAGCCTGAGTGTAAATAAATCGTTCAAGCGAGTATAAAAATCGAGTAAGCAGTCCCTTTTTAAGCATACCTAATTCTACTGCGGCATCAGGCTGCAAATCCTGCACATGGACAACAAATGGAACTTTTTTAAGCTTTGATGCAATGCAAGCAACCAAACCAAGCAATAACGGAGGTAAAATACAAATAATTAAATTATACTTTTTCCGATTAAAACATAGCCTGAGCATTACTAGGAAACAAAAACTTAATTCGTGGATAATTCTTCTTTTAACATTAGTTTTCTTAGGTTTATATAGATTAACACGAGATATTTCCACTCCCCCTTCGTAATCATTCAGAAAAAGTTTAAAACGAGATTTTCTCTCCTGGTACCACCAGTCGAAATTTAAGCCAAAGGGATAATATGGGAATCCGGTAAACATTTGGACCAGATACCCTTTCCTTGTCAGGTATTCACACATTTCTGTATTATATCCAGATATACCTGTAAGCTCTGGGAAATAATTTATACCCAATACCGCGAGTTTCATAATTTAAAAATTGATCTGAATGTTTGAAGATAAAATTGTATATCGTACCTGTTTCTTATTTTACTTAAACGAGACAAAATATATTTGGGACGAAAACAAAAATATTTAAAAGCGTATTTATGAAACCCCTCTATCTTTTCAGGAGAAAGCGTGGGCAATTTCAAGTGAACTTTAGAGCCATGGTAGCTAAACCAGTCTTCATCCATTAAGTATCCATTTTCTTTTGCCCACTCATACATTGGAGTTCCAGGGTAAGGAGTAGTGATATTAAAAATAGCAAAATCCGGTTTTACCGCTATGGCAAAATCTAGTGTTTTTTGCATTGTCTCTTCAGTTTCCCCAGGATTGCCAAACATAAACGAAGCACGACAGGTTATCCCCGCCTTTTTTGTTAACTTAATTAATACCCGGGCCTTATCTAAATCAATGTTCTTATTTATGTTTTTTAATATCTTGTCATCGGCGGATTCTATTCCATAGCATATATGATGACACCCTGCTTTTTTCATTAACCTCAATGCTTCTTCATCAATTTTTTCAACTCGTGAATTACATGACCAGGTTAAATTAATTTTGTCCTTCAGTATCCTTCTGCAAAAATCCATTACCCTGCTTTTGGAAATTGTAAAGGTATCATCTGATAGGGATATTTCTTTTATCCCAAAATTATTAACTAAATATTTTATCTCTTCAATAATACTCTCTACTGAACGAAAATAAAGGCGGTTTCCCCAAATCGTATGCGTGGCGCAATAAGTACACAGATTAGGACAACCACGGCTGGTAATAACATTAACTGCGGGCAGCCTGCGGTAGAGTCCCAACGGGGGATGATACTTAGCTATGGGCATAAGATGGTAGGCTGGAAACGGCAATTGATCTAAATTATCGATTCGTTGCCGGGAAAGATTGTGAATGATCTTACCATTTTTCTTATATGAAAGCCCCAATATGCTGTCTAGTTGATTACCATTAACCAGCTCAAGAAAAGAATATTCCCCTTCTCCCCTGATAACAAAATCTACGTTTTTATCCGCTAAAATAGCCTCAGGCATTACTGTAGCATGAACCCCTCCCAAAACAACCCTAGCTCCTGGCAAAACATTCTTACATATTTGAGCAGTATCTAATGCAATAACAGCTTCTGGCGTTGTGGCGGTTATCCCAATGTAACTAGGAACAGTTTTCAAATCTTTCAGATACTGTTCCAAGCCCTCTAAAACTACGTCTTGAGCTGTTGCGTCAAGTATTTTAACACTTTTACCGTTCTTTTCTAGCATTGCCGCAATATATCCCAACCCCAAAGATGGCAAGCAGCTTTCAATCTTAAGTTTTCTCCTGACATCCAGTTTTCTTCTTTCCCATGGGGGATTTATTAATAGCACATCCATAAGAACTCTCCTAAAATTTATTTTTTCCTGTTTTATAAGGCGTATCTACCCTGGAAAACAAAATGTCCATTTCTATAATTTCTCCACTTACCGGTGAAGTCACCAAATTTACCGGTTTTAAAAACTCAAAGCCATATTTTTCTATTATACCAAGAAGTTCCCGAAATACTACTTCTCCTTCATACAAAGGTTCAAAACATGTTTCAATAAGGATAAAATCAATTTTCTTCAAAATCTCACCAGCACCCAACAATGTTTTATTTTCATAACCCTGTACGTCAATCTTTAACAGCACCGGAGGTTGAAGATTTATCTCTACCAAAGCCTCATTTAAAGTTGAGAGTTTTACTTTTATCGTATTGGCAATTCTTGCGTCAGGAAAAGCCTCTTGCCTGGCCATAGATAAAGGCAATATTGAACTGGCCTGACTATACGTATTTACATTAAAATCCACATAACCTGTAACATCGCCAATTGCAATAGGATAAATCTTAATATTACTAAGGTTTGACACATTCTTTCTCAGCTTTTTAAAAGAATCGGGCTCAGGTTCAAAAGAATAAACTTTGACATTTGGGATCAATTTGGCGGAAGCTATCGCAAATTGCCCTATATTAGCCCCAACGTCTAGGACAGTGCCCGGCAAGACACTCTGTTTCAACAACCTTGAGACCAAAAGATATGATAAAAACGAGAATTTCGGCCAAGTTAATAAAGCCTTAAAAGAACCTTTATTGTCCAGTAAAAATGCTAATTTCGAAAGCCAGGCAGCAATTTTCATTATAGTTTTTACCTCAAATTATCAGGGATTGATAAAGAGTAAGCCATTGTTTTACAATAACATCCCAACTATATCTACGTCTCACCAGTTCCAAACTTGTTTTACCACGTTCCTTACGCTCTTGGTCAGACCAAGAACATGCCCTACGAAGCGCTGCAATCAGCATCTCTACGTTAGGAGAAATTAGTAATCCACCACCCTGCTCCCAATCGAATAACCCTGTTTCAAAAGTAGTAATTGAAGATGTCTGACAAGCTGCTGCCTCTAGATTTACCAAGCTAATTGATTCAAAATGTGAAGGCGCCGCTAGTACCCATACTTTACGGTAAAGTTTCCATTTTTCTATTCCATACACCTGGCCAAGAAAGCTAACACGATCAGATATCTTTTCATCTATTACTAATCTTTTCAACAAATCAAAATAACCATTAACCCTGTTAGGCCCTACTATAACCAACTTCCAATTCAATGACAGAGCCGCACGCGCAAAAGCCTTTATCAATATATCGATTCCTTTCTGCGGATCTAATCTCCCAACAAATAGAATAATCTGTTCTCTGGAAATATCAGATTCACCTGTTTTCTCCAACATATTACTAATTTCATCCAGATCTACGGCGTTGGGGATCTCTTCAATCCGTTGACGGGGAAATAATTCAGTCAGGCACTTACTGCCTCGCGAGGTGATTGCGTGAATAACTGAAGCGTGACGGAATATTGGATAAGCTATCCAATTCCAGTATATCTCTTTCTTCCAACGCTGCAGCTGCCCTTTATAATCCCACAACCAGGGATCTAACGTACCATGATCCGTAATTACAACAGGAACACCAAACTGTTTGGCAATCCGGGCCGCTATCCATTGCGGAGCTTTCCAAACACCATGCAAATGAACAATTCGTTGCTGTCCAGTTGCTATGGCCTTCCTCAACACAGACGCAAGCCTAAAACTCCACCCCCAGGCAATCCCTATGGAGGATGGTTTAACAACCTCTAATGATACCCCACAAAGCATAGGCAAAGAGTCATGCCTGGTACAAATAATTTCTACATCAATTCCACAAGAAGCTGTATGCTGGGCTATTTTAGCAACAGCAGCTGGCAGGCCCCCGGCAGAAGAAGTATACTCATCTAAAACATGTATGATTTTCATGGAAGATTTATTAAATCTCCATTTCTACGCATCCAGTCAACCGTTACTTTTATCCCTTCATCCAAACTATAAGGCAATTCACCTGTAATGCTTCTAACAGAACTAAAATCATAAATCATATCAGTCAATAAATTGTTCAGCCTAAAACTAGTTAATGGCGGTTTTCTCCATCCCAAAAGCTTAAACAAATCTCCACTTGACGCTAAAAACCTTAAAATAAAAACAGGAATAGTTTTAATTTTTCTTGCTTCTATTGTTTCTTGAATCCGATCGGCCATATTTCTGATATTCGCAGGCGCATAATCACCCAAATAAAATGTTTTGCCAGAGATCCTTTCCGCTGGAACAATTAATAACTTATGCAATTGAAAAACAGTATTACCAACAAACCCGTAAGATTTACTAACATTATATCCATCAGGATGGAAATAGCTCCCCTTAGCGATTGCTAAAAAGAAATCCCTGTAGGGCACATCAAACCAGGGCCCCCAAATAGAAGTTGGCCGCACCAAAACCCACGGGCAAACTATGTCTTTTGAGGCACGGACAATTTTCTCCCCTAAAACCTTGCTCTCTCCATATAAAGTCGTCGGGAAATAATCAAACTCATCCTTAGGCTGATATGCGATTTTACAAACCAGACGTGAAGAAGCAAAAATAGCTCTTTGGATAGATCGAATATTACTTATCGCACTAATTATATTCTCCACGCCTTGAATGTTTACGGAATAATCTTTGATATTCTTCCCCTCTATATCAGTACGCGCGGCCAAATGAAAAACATGAGTGGGAGAAAAAGTTTTTACCTCTTCTATTAACTTATCTTTATCTAATATATTAACCTTGTGCCAAAAGGAAAAATGTTGTGAATTTCTTGGAGAAGAAATATCAAGGTTTAATATCTCTACACCGAGTTTTAAATAAAAATCTAATAGATTAGTACCAATAAAACCTGAGCCCCCAGTAACTAAAATTTTCATACTCCCCTCGCTTAGGTTACTTTGCTTTGACTTGATGCGTTGCTAACTAAACAACAGTTCTTATTTGTGAAATAATACGCCCAAACAAAGAATATAAACCCACAATAAAAATAATTACCCTGCCTCATTAGATTTAGAATAAATAAACAGACTATTGCATTGCTGATCATCCAAAAATACGTATCTTTTTTCTTAGGCACATAAAACTTAACAATAAAATATAAAAATATAAAAACTCCAAATAAACCTGTTTCCGAAATAAGCCTAAGAAATAGCGAGCTAGCGTCCCCTTTGTTAACGCCTAATCCATGTCGAGGCTTATCGATTATCTGCGGGATATATTTATTATACAAAAACTCATGACTTCCTAATCCCGAGCCAAACAAAGGATTATTTATAATGCTTTTATACGCGATAAAAGCGTTGCTATAGGAAGAAAAAGTACTCAAATTAACATTATCAAGCGATTTTTTACCACTAATAATTTCAACAGAATCATTAATTTTCATTCTAAAAACATCTACAAATCTATAAGAAATAACTGTGCCAGTCATTAGAATTATGCTACAAAAAAATAAGACTTTAACTCTTTGATCATTCAGCATAATTAAAACAAGAGCAACAATAATACCAATATAAGCTATAAGGGAAAAAGATAGTAATATACTTATAATAATCAAAAAACTTTTTTTCCTACTGATAAAATTGTTCTCCTTTTTGATAATATTTAAAACCGAAATGAACATTGCCGGAGCCATGGCGCCACCAGCAAAATGCGCAGGCTCAGATAAAATAGATGAAATCCTCTTTAACCCCAATACCGTATTGTCTAGGCTACAAAACCTTGGGATAAAGTATGAAAAATCGTAACCAGGTTTAAAATGAATTAAAAAACTGAATTCCTGAATGATTCCAATGATAGCAACAATAAAGGAGAGCTTTACATATATGCGAAAAAGTTTACTTATATCATTATTATTGAATCTGATAAATAGATAGAACGTCACTCCGTTAAAAAGAAAACCGTAAAATTGCTTTAAAAATAAAGACGGTGTATTATTCCCTAGTGCTATATTTAAAAGCGAAGTTATAGATACCAGCGTAAGGATAAGAATAAATGTCCTATTTATTTTAAACTTTCCGTATGAATAAAGATGCATCAATAAAAACAAAAGCATAAATAGATAACCTATATAAAACTGGAAAGGAGTATCAAATAATATGAACCCGGTGGTAAAAATATTGGAAATCAATAAATAATTAAATATTCTTTTCATATGCGAGCATATTGTAAACTCTAGTTCTAACTATTGCCCTTTTAATCGCTACGGCTATGGATACAAGATTTTTATGCCTACCCAAACAACAACAGGCTTTTACCATTCCCAGGCTATACCCAAATTTAAGCAATTTAGACCTAAACTCTCTTTCTATTTGCGGGTTGTTGATAAACGATATTCCGTGGATTATTGTATACCAAGAATGTTCCCGCATCATCACCCTTAAAAACGCCTCCCTAACTTTATGATTATCTGATAAATATTTATCTGCTATCTGCAGATAAGCATCAAAGTCGAGAAGTAACCTTTTGGCCAACCCACCAGCATTTTGAAAGCTTTCATTACCACTCCGCCACGACACAAGAGAACTCCTAATATATTTAAGCCTGCATTTTCGAGCAATAAAAGAAAAAAGCGAGGCAGCCAAAGCATACGCTGTTCTATCAAATTCATAACAGTATCCTGTTTTAAGCCATTCCTGCCGGCTTAAAACAATTGAACTCATATAACTAAAAAGTGCCCCAATTGAATTCGCTCTATTGCAGTATTCAATTAATTCGTTTTCATTGTGTAAATTAAAAACTCTATCTTTGACATACGGGAAAAACCATAAACGCTCCCTAATAGGCTGCATATATAAATCACATACCGTTATATTAGAAAGGTATATTTCATACCCAGTCTCGATTTCTTTTAAAATTCTTTTCAATGCGTTCGGTTTAAGCAAATCATCATCTGAAAGTAACCAGCAATAATCGCCATGTGCAAGCTCAATAGTCTTGGCCATATCCCTATCAACGCCCATATTCTCTTCACCGCGGTAATAAACTAAGCGCTTAAATCTTTGCTGATACCCCTGCACCACTTCAGCTGTATTATCTGTAGACGCTCCATCAACAATGATAATTTCAATATCGTCGGTAGCTTGAGAAATAACGCTTTCTAGAGTTTGGCCGATAAAACAAGCCCTGTTACGGGTAGGGATACATATAGAGACTTTTATTTTAGTTGATGAATTTTCCATATTATTAAGTTTTATTTATACTTAATGACCCTGGTACTTTGTTATTTTTAGCCATATCAAATAACAATAATTTAATTCTATTTGAAGACTGATCATCCAGCTTAAATATCCATTGCTGTAAAAAACGTTGCCTTGCCGGCTCTAAATCTTTAAGAATTTTCTTACGATCATCTTCTTTTGTTTCTTTTAAACATTGTAATAATTCTTCATAAGTTTTAGGAACCAGAACAGCCCCACTATTAATAAATAAATCACTCCCTATACAACCCGGAAGATTAGGACAAACAGTCAATTTATTAGCAATTAACGCATCCATCGTAGCAGTTGAACCAATAGACATAAAAACATCGCAGGCCCGTATTAATCTATTGAGATCATCATTTTTGCGAACAAATAAAATGTTGCGATATCCCCGTGCGAACTTTTTTGTTTCGTTTATTTTTTCATTTGGGTGAGGTTTAACCACAAGACATATTCCATCAGCCTGGTCAACAGCTTTAAATATAGCGTGCTTAACTGAATCAAGAAGAAGCGGATCTTCGATCTGATCGTGAATATTCAAATAGTTAGAGGCAAATAGTACCATAGTTGTGCTATCAGGGATCCGCAATATTGAACGCGTTTGTAATATTTCGGCGTTCGATATTGAAATCATACAATCATGGCGAGGGGAGCCTGACAAAACTATCCTCTCTTCTGGAACACCATGCCACTTTAAAATATTCTTTGATGATTCTCCCCAAACTACTACCCGGTCTGTTAAAGAAAACTGCCACTCGACAGCTTCTTTTCCATAAACGCCAAATTGAACATCTAGCGTCGGAATATTTAAATGCCTAGCTAATAAACAATATAAACGGTTGCGGGGTTCCGAAACATCTCCAGAGATAATTACATCCGGCCTATAGCAATGAAAAATTTTTTTAGCGATCGCAAAATGTTTAATTAAATAAGGTAAATAAACGATAAAAAGCCAATCGAAGACATCTTCCATCTGTGGCCAAAAGGACCTACCTTGATTTTTAATTATCTTTGGCAATATCCCCAAACTTTTTAATTCTTTAATATCCTTCTTCAACAAATGCATTAATCTATTTGATTCAGCCCTAACATCAGTGTCCCAATATCGCCAAACTGATTGAAATTTGCCATTCTCAATTCCTGAACAGTGCTTTTGTAATGGCAAATAATCATAAAGAGTAACCGGACAGGCTAATTTATCATTAGCCACATTTTTCACAATAGGCCAAATTATATCATAGTAGATATATGGTTGAAATCCAAGAAATAAAAATACTGGCCTAGATGACCGATCGTAGCATTTTATTTTATCTATGTAATACTTTCGCTTAATTATTTCAGTTTTACCCTTCTTAAGATAAGTTACGATGCGATTCAATAGAAATGGATTATTTTTGTTAATAAAGAGAACTTTTGGGACAGAGTAAAGTGCCATAGACACAACTAACATTTCCCAGAATGGAATAGAGTCATACGTAAATACTGACGCTAATTTTCTCCCATCAGGAAGCTCTGATTCTCCCCATTCATTTACAAGATCAACTGCAATTTGGAATTTTTTCCCTACTTCTTCTAAATTCATAAAATTAAACCCTTATTTTTCTGCGGGCTATAGCGATATTCAGTGAAAAATAATTATATTCTTTGTAATAGTAGCGTAGTCCAAATACCAACACTCTTCTTATTTAAGTTTCTTGGATACTTATTTATCAAATACTGGTTACTTACTAATACCGGGTTACCTCCTTTAAGATCGTATATCTTAAACCCAAAAGACCTTATAAAATCTAGAAAAGTTTCTCTTTTTAAACCCGACCACAAAGGCAAGTATGGTGCATATTCTATAGTTAAACGTATTTTCTTATTTTGTGACAAAATGTTTTTCATGCCTTGTAGAACTTTATATTCCCCTCCCTGAGTATCCATTTTAATGTAATCGATTTCAGTATTATTAATATTATTATTCTTTAAATACTCATCCAAACTTACTGTTTCAATTACAATGCTAGCCCTACGTTCAAACCCCCAATCTAAAGCATGTTCGGAAACCTGGTTATCACTTTCTCCACCTTGCGAAATAAAAAGGTTTTCTTTCCCGCTTTTAGATGATACTGCCATATTTACGGGCTGGATATTCTTACAGCCATTAATAAGCACATTCAGCTCTAATATTTTAAAACTTATCGGTCCCGGCTCAAAAGCAATAACCCTGCCTTGAGGACCAACTAGTTTTGAAAGCAAAAGTGATATAATCCCCACATTAGCTCCAATATCAATAACTTTATACCCCTGCTTGATTTCATTTACAAGAAAAGATAACTCTCCGTCCTGCCAGAGCCTACCAACATCTTTAAGCTCTTTACCACTAAAATGCCCATAATGAACATCAATGTCATCTACATTTTGATAAAGCTTAAAACCAAAAACATCATCAACAAAACCTTGTTTCTGGAAGAAATTAGAGGGAATAAAACAGGACGAAGAAATTCTATTAATAATTTTTTTAACTAATCTTTTCATTAAATATCCCACTTTGAATAACTCATTTAATTCAACCTCACCCACTTTTCATAGAACTAGCTCGTAAAATATTAAGCCATTTTTGACGCACAATATCTCGCACTTCCTGAAAAACCGAAGATTTCTTATTCAAGTATAAAATAAACGAAGTAGAAATTATTAAAATTAACAATATTTTTATTAGTACTTGCAATACTTGATTCTGAGAAAATATAGATATGATTTTCTGGTGTGAGCCAACAACAAAACAAGTCGACGTCAAAATAATAAAGGGCGCTAAAAATTTTACCAATAAAAAGGTTGATGATTTTAAACAAATTCTAGATGCGCGTAAAAAAGAAAGGCATGAAATTATTCCATAAACCATAACATAAATTGAATAAATGGCGGCAACGCAATATAAATCAACCGATTTAGTATAGCACCATAAAAATAAAATTGCCGCCAGCAAAATAGCGATCAACTGATTCCTAATAACAGCCATTTGCTTATTAATCACCAGAAGGAACGTGTCATTAACCTGAGAAAAGATTACCCAAAAACATCCTAAAAATAAAAAAAACATAAAATTTGTCGCAGAACTATAAGCAGGCAAATACCAGGGAATAAAACTATTAGAGAAGATAAATACGCACGATAAAAATATCGGAGTAATCCAAAAAATAATCAGTCCGTATTTTACATAAATATTAACTATTTTTTGAAGGTTGTAATCTTTCGCATATTCAGATAACAAAAATGGATAAATAACATAAACCGCGGAGCTAAACAATAACATAACTAATCTGGAAACTAAAGATGCAAAGCTGTAAACACCGGTCGCCTGGAGCCCGCATGTTTTAATAACAAAAATTTTATCCATTGTGTCAATACATATCGACAGCAAATTAACAGTGAATAAACTAAAACCGAGCAGGCAAATAGGCCTTACAAACGCTAAGCTTAACCTAAACCAGGGCCGATCCTTTGCTCTAATAAAAAAATAAAGCATAAGAATATTGGATATAAAAATTGAAGTGATCGCCCCATATATACCAAACAAATATGTGCTAAGCATAAGCAAACAGGCACTAGTTATAATTCCAAATACTCTATTTATACTAACCAAACGAAAATCTCTATGCGCCCGATTAACAACAACTACGAATTCATTAATATTCTCAAGAAACATCCCTATCGCAACCAAAACCAAGACTATTAAGAGCAATGTTTCTTTATAGTAATTAATATAAAAAAAGACAATCGCACCTAAGCTAAATACAGCATTAATTATCAAGAAAAACGCAAAACATGAATCTCGATATAGCTGCTTATTCTTCCCATACTCATCATTAGAGAGCATTTTAGGGTATTCTCTATCAAAAGCGCTAAGTATTCCTGAACTTGCAATCTTTGAGTAAGTTGCTATTAGAAGTACCACGGTCATTAAACCATATTCCTTAGGCATCAATAGCTTTGGGATAACTAGAACTTTGGCCAATGAAAAAACATAACCCAATATCTGTGCCGGCCAATACACCATATTTGATTTTAAAACTTTATTTCTCAACATGATTATTTTATATTTTTGCGACAAACTATTTGGAATGTCGGAGATAGAAAATGTAAAATTCCCGATTCGCTTCTATCCGTCTTTTTTATTAAATTGCATAAAGCGCCTGAAAACCTTCTGGCTAAAAAATTGCCGGCCCCAAAAGGAAGTTGCGCCATAAATGGATACAACAATCCTCCTGCCCTGGATTTTATTATCGTGTTTCCTTCTTCTCTGAAAACGCAGCAATATTCCTTAGCTGAAAACGAATTTTCATAATGGGGAAAATCCCTGAAACTTTTATAGAATATATCTTCAAAATCTCTCTTGGCGGCGTTTCTTATAAACCTTGCCGGATACTTAACAAAATTCATAATACTGTCTGTGGAGAATTTTTTCGGGATAATGCAGTGGATTTGCAAACCTCGCGGTTTTAAAAGACTGGTCATCGCATGTATAACCGGTCGAATATCTTCAAAATGCTCCAATAAGCCGCCGCTCATAATACAATCATAAGAAGCTTTGGGCAGCTGCGAATTAAGCAAGTCATCAACTACAAAAATGCCTTTAGCATTCTGGGAAGCAAAATTATCCTTGGCTAAGCGTATGGCCTCCGGTGAATTATCTACACAGGAAACGTCAAAACCACGCAAAGCAAGAAAAAGTGAAGCCTGCGCCCCTCCACAACCAACCTCCAAAAACTTTGGACAAGCTACACCTTTTAAATAATTTAGAACATCTTCAAGCATAAATTTATGCCCCTGGTAATTTACAAGATTGGCCAATGTTAACGGCCTTTCATCATAAGTAGTCAACAATTTTTTATATGCTTGGTCCCAATTATTAATTCGATTTTCCTTTTTTTGCATCTCATTCTCCAGTTATAACAAAGGAACTTTTAACCGCCACCGCCCTTTTACTTTATACCAAATCTCTTTGTTTCTGAATTTTTCCACCACATCCCAGAATTCTCGTTCGGTTATACTATGGTATTCCAAGAATTCATTAAAATATTCACTGGGAAATTCATATTGCTTCTGATTAACAAGTTTCACCGCCTCCCCCCTGCTCATTCTTTGATTCCAAATCTGATAACAGCATTGATCGGTGGGACGCCAAAAACCGAACTTGAGGAATTTAAACCAGATATTAATCTCACACAACTTCTCATCAATATTATCGTAATCAATAACATTGCCAGAAAGCGGACCTTTTTTACGTGGCTGGAATCCGAATTTCCTGGCTACCTCATAATGCTTATAGCCATCCCAATCATCATAATATCCAAGGTAAATACTCTTTAAGTTCCGAGTTTTCAGATCTTCCTTTTGAGGATGCTTATAGAAAACAGTATTCTGGGCATTGACTAAATCATCAAAGAAATGCTCTACGGTCTTATCTTTAATCAAATCATTACGGATCAGGTCTTCTGCAGAAGCAACCTGTTTATTAGAAGTAGAGCCTCCGAATTCCACCGCGATATCTTCGCCCCAGACTACCAAAGGCACACGGTACATCCAGGCCGCCCTGGCTACTCCGGCAAAAACACTGCAATGATCCGCCCAATTCGGCTCTCCCATTTCTATAAAAGCCTTTCTGCGGATCCTCTTTAATACACTGTGCTTTAAAGAAATCTTGATCAGGTCTATGTTAAAAGCCGAAACTGTATTATTCAGATTAGCAATCCCCTCTTCGGTCTGCAGGTGAGGTACTATACATACCGCCAGGACATTCATCTTATGTACAACCTTCATCATCCACACCTGGTATTGGCTGTCTTTGCCTCCGCTGACCGGAACGATGCAATCATAACCGTTACCGTTACTGCCCCGGACACTGTCACAAAACTTCTTTAATTCTTGACGGCGCTCATCCCAGTTAATAGACTGCTTTCTTTCAATCGACTTGCAGGCGCTACAGACCCCCTGTTCATCAAGATATACTCCCGGCTTAGTATCAGGCATAACGCAGCGGCAACAGTATTTCACCTAATCCTCCCAATCATAGAAGTTAATCCTTTACTGCTTTATAATTATATTTATCAATATAACCTCTGCCCATTAATACATAACTATCTTCCGGCTCTTGCGGCTCGCCTGAAGAAGTAAGCAAAAATGGGCCGTCTTTTATTGTCTTAAGCCTTACCTGCTCAACCCCATCGTCATGGATATGGTTTGTTACCGAATCAAGCAGTGCCCATTTACCATTAATTTTTTTCCATATCCGGGGGTCCCGAAAAGGATCGATACAAGCATAAAACTCTTCCTCCTTCATTCCTAGCCAACGTAAAAACATCGGCAGGTCATCCGGAACCTTGGTTTCATATTTCTTGACCATCTCAATCCCCTCTTCCCGGTTTATCCTTTTAAGTCGGATCTCCCGGCAGGCATGATCAGTAGCTTTCCCGTAGCCGTATTTAAGAAATTTTATATAATCATGGACACCGGCAGAATGAAAACATTCAACATCTTCATAAGTATTAAATGTTCTTTGCTGAATAGCTGTTTCATAACCGTAAAGCTTAATCATCAGCTCATGCTGTTTCTTAGAATCCCAACGGATATAGTTTCCCAGATAAATACCGCGCACCCCTACCCGTTCAAGTTCTTCATCAAAAGGATATAAATACGGCTGGATATCCCTGCGGGATACCCTTTCTTTCTCATCAATCATCGCCTCAGCATCATTACCCATAAGAGCATGTTCTTTACGCACCTTCTTGGTCATTTCAGCTTCATCCAGATGAGAAAACATCCCCACTTGATCAAGCCAGCCATTTACCCCCCAGACGATAAGCGGGATCTTAAATTTTACTGCCACCTGGACCGGAAAAGTAAGGTTCCCGGCTAACACATGCCAATACATTGACCCTATTTTTTTAAGAGAATGCCGCACCAGTCTCTTGATCCCCGCAGGATCCAAAGTATAAGTCAAGTGATCATAATCCAAAACAGTAAGCAAACGGGCTAAATTACGTATGCCGATCTTAGTATTATATTCATGGTTATAGGTCACTAAAAGCGGGTTCATCCCGAATTCTTTAACCGTATGCAGGATAAAATAGCTGTCCCTTCCTCCACTGACCGGAACGATGCAATCAAAATATTTTTTATTCTTGTCACGATAGACATCAAAAATAGCGGCAAGCTTCTGTTTCCTTAAAGGCCAATCAAGCGTATCCTTTTCTTCGTGCACCCGGCAGCCGCTGCAAACGCCTTCTTCATCAAAGGTGATATTTAAAGGGTGGTTCTCTGGATATAAACAACGTTTACAGTAATTCATATTTTTTCCATTTGATGTTTCTCAAACCATATCCGCTCAAGATCACCATCGTCTTTCTTTAGCACCCTACCTTCCGGGTCAAAAGAAAAATCCTCATATTTAGCTGCGGTATTTAAACGGATGTCAATACCTGCTGCCTTAAGCTGGGCTTTAGCCAGAATGGTAGAATGTTCAACATAATGAAATATATTGGCTGCCGAAACTGCGCAAGCCCCGCCTTTAAGTATCCCTTCTGCCAAATGCTCTATTTTTCCTACCCCACCACAGGCAATTACCGGTATGGTAACCGCCGCAGAAACCGACCTGATCAACTCCAAATCATACCCCATTTTGCTGCCGTCTCTCTCTACGGAATTAAGGAATATCTCTCCTGCCCCTAATTCTTCAACTTGCTTAGCCCATAATACCGGGTCCTTAACTGTGACATCTTTTCCGGAAAATGAAAAAACTTCATATTGCCCCGCAGAATTAAGCAAGACATCGATGGAAACAACAATACATTGGCTGCCGAAAAATCTGCAAGCTTCCCGGATAAACTCAGGCCTTTCCAGGGCGATGCTGTTAATACTTATTTTATCCGCTCCGGCATTAATAAGATTTTTAATATCATCTGTCTCCTTTATCCCACCACCCACAGTCAAGGGGACAAAACAACGCTCTGATATCGAAGACACCAGGCCTAAATTTGGCTTAAGCTTGTTTCTGGTTGCCGAAATATCCAGAAAAACGATCTCGTCAACATCCCAATTAGCCACAAACTCAATAGCGATGTTTGCCTTACCGACCGGCAGATAGCGTTTAAAATTGATACTCTGAACGATTAAATTATTCCTTAAAACTAAACAAGGAATAAGTCTTTTTTTAAGCATTTACACCTTCCCTCAAAGTATGATTGTGTCTGCGCGCGAAATCGCTGAATGCCCTCAATACGCGTAAGCCGTTACCTTGGCTTTTTTCCGGATGGAATTGTGTAGCGAATATATTTTCTTTTTGGATTGAAGCGGTAATCCAGCTGCCATAGAAACAATATGAAGAAATATATGCTTCATCACAATTAAGAAAATATGAGTGCACAAAATAAAAGTTCTTTTCATCTTGAATATTATCAAAAAGCGGATGTTGCTTAATGATCTCAATATCATTCCAGCCGATATGCGGAAGCCTTAAAGAAGATTTCAACGGAATTTTTATGACATCACCCTTAATTATCCCTAAACCTTGATAGCAACCGTTTTCCTGCGAAGAATCGGCAAGAAGCTGCATCCCCAGGCAAATCCCCAGTAACGGTTTCTTTTCTATTAAAGCCTGCTGGCGTAAAAGATCAACTAATCCTAATTGGTTTAAGTTGTTCATTGCCTCGCCAAAAGCCCCTACTCCGGGCAGAATAATTGCCTGCGAGTTCACAATGTCTTTTTGATTATTGGTGATAACCGTTTTACACCCCAAAAATCTTAAGGCATTGGCTACAGAACGTAAATTCCCCATGCCATAATCTACGATTACAAACACATCTCCATTTACCATATACTCCAGCCCCCATCAACCATAAGCACCTGGCCGGTAATATAGCGGGCGGCATCCGAACAAAGAAAAATTACCGGCCCGACTATATCAGAAGGGCTCGCCATCCTCCCCATCGGGGTAAATTTGGCATATGCCTTTACAAACCTGGGATCCTGATCGTTAAACAAACCACCGGGACAAACTACATTTACCCGGATATTGTACTTACCATAGTAGGCCGCCAGATACTTTGAAAAACCTACCACTCCGGCTTTAATAGCGGAATAAGCAACCGGCATAGTCATTTTCGTCCCTTTATAAATATCAAAACGCGGGGCCATGACGCCGTAAATTGAACCAAAATTAATCACCACTCCTGCGGAACGCTGTTTACGCATAAAACTAAGGGCCTTCTGTGATGACAAAAAATACCCGTTTAAATGCATATCAACATTCTTCCTAAAGGATTCGCTGGTTACATCCTCCAGGCAATTCCCCCAGTCGCTAGTCCGCGGATAAGCGCAATTGATAAAGGCATCGATCTTCTTTGACTTTTTGATAACTTTACAAAATGCCTCATCCATCGACTCAGCGCTGGTAATATCAAAAGGCAGGTACTTTATGCGTTTATTATTGAATCTTTTAGCCCTCAGTATCGCATTCGCTTTGTCAGCGTCATTATCAGCCATATACACACACGCCCCCGCCTCTGACAATGCCCGGCATAATTCCGCTCCGACCAACCCGGCTCCGCCGGTAACAATGGCCTGCTTATTCTTTAATAGAAATACATCCCTGTAATTCATCTTTTCTTCCCTTTCATAAAGAGTTCCACAAATTTAAAATCTATTTCCCGGTCAATATCCACCGAACGCTCCGGTGGCATTTCATAGAGGCGCACAACCCCATCCCAAAGGGATCTCATTTTCATCAGCGAAGCAGCCCTATACACATAAATTGAAGCGTTCATTTCAAATACCACAGGAGTATCCTGGCGGCAAACAAAGCCCCCCTTGCTTCTCTTCTTGCATAAACGCGCCCTTTTGCCAGCGCTAAGTTCAATCATATTGAAATAAGGGCTTTTTTTCGCCTCACTTCCGGTTATAACTACATCACAGGGAGATTTAAACATCAGTTTTATGCATCCCTCAATATCCTTAACTGAACGTAAAGGAGACGTAGGGTCCAGGTCGACCACAAAATCCGGGCGATAATTCTCCTGCACCATCAAATAGCCTAACGCGTGCTTTAATACTTCCAGTTTACCGGCCTTATCTGTAGCTAGTTCCCTGGGGCGCCGAAAAGGGACCTGGGCCCGGTAACGCCGGGCTGTCCTGGCTATAGCTAAAGAATCCGTAGAAACCACCACGCGCTTGATAAGCCGGCAGGACTTTGCCTGTTCGATAGAATAAGCAATAAGAGGCTTGCCTAATAACGGCCTGATGTTTTTCCCGGGAACACCTTTAGAACCGCCTCTAGCGGCTATTATTGCGCATATTTCCATAGGCCTCCTGTCGAAAAGCAACGATCTTCTTAAATAAACCAGCTGCCTCAACTAAGTTATTCATCATGCAGGCATTGTTAATATTCTTAAAAAAATATTTAAGCTGTAATAGATAGGTGTCGGCAGTTCCTGTTAAAAAACTCTTGTTGAATCTTCTGCCTCCATCTATCCCCTCTACGCGGCTATTATTCAGATCCGCAAGAATATACCCATTCTCCAGGTCGATTTTTATCGTCCTTTCTGGCTTTAGGCTTAAACAATCCAGATGCAGGTTTACCAAAGCTAAGGGTGTTCTTATTATAGCATCCAGACAATCTTCTGCATCTATTGTTACCTTAGAAGCCCTAATCGCTGTTCCCTGTACCGATTGGATCTGGCCGAACAAATGAGCTATATAATCAAACTCATGGGATACATCTAGAATAACTCCGCCTCCGTATTGCTTCCTGGCGGAATATGTTGCTAGATGACTGCGGCCAGGCCGCCAAGCCGGCAAGAAAGAAGCGCAACTGATACTAACATGGTTAACCTTGCGCTGCTTAAGATATTTTTTTAACCATTGAATAACAGGATGGAACCTAAGATTATAGGCGACATAGGAAACAAGATTGCGGTCTTGCACCAACCTTAATAGCGAGCCCAGGTTATCTAAAGAGCTACCCAGCGGTTTTTCGATAAACAGCTTTAAATTGAGGCGCGCGCAATTAAGCGCAGTATCAATATGCAAAAAGGTAGGATTGGTTATAAAAGCAGCATCTGCTTCTATTTCCGAGACCTGCTTCCAGGTGTATACCTGCGTTATTCCGGCTAGTTTTTCTTTGCCGGGGTTTAGGCCGCTTCTAAAAGCATATAATTGACAGGAGAAATTATCCTTTAAAAGCTTTGCCTGTCTTTTTCCGATCGACCCCAACCCAAAAATTATGATTTTCATTGTTCGTTTAGATGATTTTTTTAAACAGCACGAAACCTTCGGCGAATTTACATCCTGCCGTCGCCCCTCTGAATGTCGCCAGGGCCCGGATATTTAAGATACTCCGCGGAAAAGGATGTTTATTAAGCTCTTCGCGGTATTCCTTGATAACCCGTATTTTTTTCTCCATATACGCAGAGATATCCACAAAATAGTTCGGGACAAAACCTTTGCGCGAAGCGGCAAATTCAGTTTCCGAAACAATCTCCATCATCAGGATTTCTTGAATAAACGGCGCACGAAATGACTTGGTAGCCGAGCACAGCGTATCAAACACAGCCCGGTGGTCAGAATGAATATCATAATGATACGGCATAATGACAACCGCGGGCTTAACCGCCTGGATAATCCCGCTGACTTTATTTACCAGCTCTCTGCGGGATAATTCCGCCACAGCCGCAGGTTTCAGGCCCAGGTCAAAAAATCCGTCAAATGCATACATCCGGCAAACTCTTTGGACCACCTGCTTTCTCTTTGCGGTTTCTTTAGGCGTATACCCAAAAGCAGGGTTTTTGTTGGTAAAGTTGAGCCAAAAAATTTTATGGCCTTCTTTTTTTAATCTCAGTAAGGTTCCCCCTGCCCCTAAAGTCTCATCATCAGGATGGGGAGAAACAACCAGCACTTTTAACTTCTTCATATTATCTAACCCCGCGTTTAATGTACCACTCCTTGTTATTGATATCCACTGACGCCAACACCCGCTTGATCCTGGCGGCGGAATTTCCGTCTCCAAAAGGATTTTTTAACAAGCGGACCTTTTTACGATAACGGCTGTCCAGGCATGCTTTTTTTAAAGCCTGCACGATAAGCTTCGTTTTAAAATCAATAAACCTAACATTGCCTGCGTTTAGCCGCCCCTTTTGCCGATTACCTATGTTGACCACCGGAATCTTATAAAAAGGCATTTCTAAAATACCCATACTCGAATTACCGATAAGCGCCAGGGAATAACGCATCAGGTTAACAAACAATCCCCTAGGCAAGGTTTTAAAAAACTTAACGAACTTCTTATTTCTATAGGCATCAATTACACCCAGAATATCTAAGGCGCCAGGATCAGTATTTGGATATATACCCAGACAGAGACAGCCGGTTTTAACACAAAACTCTTCAATACCCTGCATGAGAATTTCCATCTGCTTGCCAGCATCCTTGTATTCAGATGAAAGAGGATGGTAAAGAAGCACAAAATACGGCCGGGATGTCAAATCCAATCCAAGCTTGCGGCCAAGCCTTGCCTTGTCCATTACGGGGGTCATCCGGATATTATCAAGCGCAGGGTTACCGGCATTAAATATCCTGAACTTATCTTCCCCTATTTTTAGAAGGTTGCGCGCGGAATCCTGGCTGGTTACAAAATGTAAGTGCGCAAGCTTGGAAACCGCAAACCTTACCGGGTCATCACTATTGCCGTAAACAGAATCCCCTCCGCCGATATGGGCAAGCAGCGTATTCATATAGTTTGCTACCGCAGCTGCCGCGATACTCTCTTCCCTGTCGCCCACTACTAAAATGAAATGCGGCTTATAACGCTCTACCGCCTCCGCCAGCCCACAGATCAACAATCCTGCTGCTTTTGCCCGTTGCTGCAAGCCGGTATTCTTCAAGAGGAGCGAATGAATAGTACCAGCTATCTTAAATCCATCCTGTTTGATTACTTTAATCGTATAACCGTGCCACTTTGTAAGATGCGCCCCGGTAACAACCACCCCCACATCAAAACATTTATCTTTTCGTAAAAGAGAAATAACCGGCCGCAGAATATCATACTCGGAACGGATTCCGGTTACTGCCAGGACTCTTTTTTTCATCGTAAACCCTTTCAACAAATCCTCTCCACCGCACTATTCTTTAAAATATACTCTTTAGCCGAGGAAAGCGCGTTAAAGAACAAGTCAGCTACCGACAGGTCCGGGATAAAAGAAGACTGCTTACTCCATAGCTGAGGATAAGGTTTATAACTGAATTTGGAAAGATAAACCTCAATCCCTGCTGCCTTAAATTTCTCAAGGTCCATATAATCCAAAGCTCCCTTACCGCTAAGATACTGGCTTTGGCCGGTCTTCTTGATAATTTCAATCACCAGTTCATCCTTTGATTTTGTCAAACCCATTGAACTGGAATACAATATTTCTGTCTTACACTCCAGCTGAATAAGGACCTCCGAAAGTATTGCTTGATTTAATTCTTTTAAGCTAGTGATCCCTTGCTTACAAACCTTCTCGATCCAACCGTAAGTTAGCTCAAAATACTTGCTTTTTCGATAATTCAGTTCCAAAGTTTTCAATAAACTACGATACGTAAGAGACGGATTAGAAACTTTAACTTCGTTAATCGGGTCCCCCAGATGCGCATTCACCGCAACAGTAACCCATTGCGCGCCGGTAGGCGTCTTGATCATATTACGGTTCTGTACGCCGTTCTTTTGAAACTGCACATCATCTAAAATAACAAACAGGTCGCTTTTAACGATCTTGCTGATATAGGGCGCCCACGGCAAAAATTGCGACTGGTGGATCGCGATCATTCTAAACTCAGGCACTCTAGAAGCAGGCCTGCTATATGCTTGGCATCCGCGGTGCTTATACCAACGTGTATTGGTATACAAAAATGGCTGCTTGCTAGTCTTTCGGAAACAGCAAAAGAAGCATCTTTAGCAACATGCCTGGATTTAAACAACGGCTGCAAATGCAAAAGCGGTTGGTACGGCCAATCGATAGCGATACCTTTTTTTTGCAGCTCTGTTTTTAAAGCCTTGCGGGAAATTACCGTATCATTCAAAAAAATCACAAATCTCCAGTAGGCGTGTCTGACCGACTCAGGATATTCTTGAAGCGCTATTACCCCCTTTTTTTCAAGGGGCCTCAATGAAGACTTATATACCTGGGCGATTGCGTTACGGTGGCGCAGAAACGCTTCCAACCTCTTTAATTGATAATATCCCATGATCCCCTGCACTTCCGACATCCGGCTGTTTCTTCCTGGCCTGGAGTATCTTTCTTGTGGCGCGCTAAGATCAAGGCCCCTGTTACGCAGGCTGCTGCAAAGTAAAAAAAGTTTTTTATCATTAGTCGTGATCATTCCACCTTCACCCGTAGTAATTATCTTAGTCGCAAAAAAAGAAAAACATCCGATATCCCCCAGGGTCCCGGCAAAACGGCCGCCTATCGCCGCCCCGCAGGCATGCGCGGCATCCTCAATAAGATAGATACCCTTCTGGCGCAAAAATTTCTTTAAAATGAATACCTGGGGATGGATTAACCCGGCAAAATGCACCAGGATCACTGCTTTTGTTCTCGGGGTAATCTTTTTTTTAAGGTCGGCTAAATCGAGCAGGAAATTACGATCAACATTACAGAACTTGATTGACGCTTGGGTTGTCAAAACGCAGGAACCTGTGGCAATAAAGGTCTGCACCGGAACAATAACCTCATCGCCTCGGCCAATGCCTAAAGCAGCCAAAGCGATCTCCAATGCTGAGGTGCATGAATTTGTCGCGACAGCGTAGCGGGCTCCTGTATATCCGGAAAAATCCGATTCAAATTTACTCACGTGCGAACCCATAGTCAACATGCCTTTTCCTTCAAGTATGCCGCGGAATTCACGTAATATATTCTTTATGTCTGCCGAAGGAAAAAAGGGAAACGCTGTCTTAAAACCCATTACTCATCTCCTTAACATAAGCTGCCAGGCCCTGCCTGATTGTCAAAGGGTTAAAATGCAATTTCCTTTTTGCCTTCCCTATATCAATCAGGGTATCAAAATTTGAAGCTATATTTTTCTTAACCCTGGAGATCTTCGATGCTGAACCGATCAATTTTTTAATAGCCTGAGCCAAAATAAAGGTTCGGATAGAATTACTACTACCCAATACAAAAAGTTCATTTTTCTTAAGGTACTTTTGTAATACAATAATTTTTTGCAAAACCCTGACCGCATCATCAACGTAAAAAATATTTCTCAATGTTTTACCGTCATTAAATACAGTTAAATCCCTTCCGGAATTAATAAGCGTAAAATAATTATAGACGATGCCGCCTAAGTGGTTTTTGCCGAATAAAGAAGGTAAACGGATTATATATAAAGAGCTGCTACTATGCTCAAGCTCAATTTCCAGCAGTTTTTCTGCAATATATTTCGTAAGGGTATAGTAGTTGTCCGGGTTAATTGGGGTTTTTTCGTTGAGATGCTTACCTGCCTGCGTCTTACCGTATAGCGCAACCGTAGAGACATAAATAACTGTCCTCACGGATTTTCGAGCGCATAAAGCGATTACACTACGGGTAGTCTCAACATTACCCGCGTAAAAATCAGCATACGGTATTCCTTTTTTACTTGGCTGCCTTGAGGCAAGATGGTAAACGATATCAACCGGTATACCGCTCAACAGGCTATTAAAATTCTTTGAGATATCGCAGGTAATAAAACGAAAATTCTTATGCCTGAGAGTTTCTTCCTGTAGGAATCTCCCCTGATGCCTGGCAATACCAGTTACCCGGTGACCGCTGTGTAAAAGGCCTGGGATTAACGTACTCCCCAAAAATCCGGATGCCCCGGTGACCAAAATTGATGCCATAGTTATGCGCTACCCTTCTTCAACACCAGATAATACCGGCTGCTTCTGTAAGATGAAACCAGGGATTCCGAACTAATCAACTGCGCCCAGATAATTTTAAATTTTGTTTCGGCTATCAAATGGCGTATCTTTTCCCAATTATAATAAGATTGGATTGTCCCTTGTTCATGCAATGTCTTGACTTTTTCTTCTCCAATGAATCCACGCGGATGCTCCAAACCATCTGCACAGATCAAACTCAAGAAAAAAACACCCTTATTAACAGTAACTCGCTCTATTTCTTTTACAAGTTTAACCGCCAGCTTAAAAGGCATACTGTCCAAAACGCTATCTGCGATTATAATATTGAAATACCTACTTGCAAAAGAAAGCTTCGCCCCGTTGTCAAGAACAAACTTATCTTTCATTCCGGCAAAACCAAAAGACTCCGCTAACTCTCTAGCTGTTTTTAACGCATGCGCTGAGATATCCATGCCATAGGCATCAATCCCCCACTCTTTCATCAAAATAGCCAGCCTGCCGATACCGCACCCAAAATCCAAGCCCCTTACCGGCTTTTTCCTGGAAAAATCGATAATATCAATAAATTTATTTACACCGACACGTTTACGAACAAACCTGCTCAGGAATTTTACCGCTTCATCTTTAGGATAAAAAATAAAATTCTCCGCACGTAAATAACTCTGCTGCCATTTATCTTTTAACATCTCCATAACTATCCTCACAGGGTAATAAAATCGTCGGTTAAAAACACTTTCCCGGATTTCCTTCCCAAAACCTTATCCCAGCTCATCGGGCTTATTCCAAAACCTGGGCGTTTAGCAATGATATTTAAATCCGTAAAAATTTCGCCTTTATTTATCGGCTTAGCTGCTACGATGCTTCTTCTTGCCAAAGGAATATTCTTTATTTCGGAGCGTGATGGCCTTTTTTTACCACACCCCAATGCTATTTCGATATTTCTAATGGAATCGACCATCTGTTTTAATTCCCCGGGTTCAAGGCTGGCTTTTTGGTCAGGCCCGGACATCTTTTTATTTAAGGTAAAATGTTTTTCGATTACCGAGGCCCCCAGGGCGACCGCGGCAATCGCTACTTCGATCCCTAAGGTATGGTCGGAATAACCTACGCTAACCGCGAATTTATCCCTGATAGTTAACATTGCCTTAAGATTCACATCTGCTAACGGGCTAGGATACTCGGTATTACAATGTAAAACCGTAATATCTTTTTTGGGCGTACCCGAAGAAACCAGTATTTTTAATGCTTCCCCTATTTCGGCAAGATCCGCCATTCCGGTAGAGATAATAATTTGTTTGTGCAATGCAGCGATCTTGCGCAGATACGGCAGGTTCGTTATCTCTCCGGATGGAATTTTAAATATCCTTAAACCCAGACGATCCAACAAATCAATGCTCCCTAAGTCAAAAGGCGAAGAAAGAAAAGTGATCTTCTTGCGGCGGCAATAGTTAAACAATTCCTTATGCGCGCTGGGGCTTAATTCCAGCCTTCTGATCATTTCAAATTGGCTTTCATTCCTTTGCGTAGTTTTTTTCTGATACGCGGCTTTAGGGACGTATCTAGAAAGCAGTCTATCCGCATTAAAAGACTGGAACTTAACCGCATCCGCCCCTGATCTTAGCGCAACATCAATGAGCCTTTTAGCAATTTGCAAAGAACCGTTATGATTCACTCCCGCTTCGGCGATAATAAAAACTTTTTTAGGCATTTTTTTTTATAAATTTACACGGGTTACCGAATGCCAGGCAATTGGGTTTAATATCTTTTACCACAACACTCCCGGCTCCGATGATTGTATTCATACCGATATTCACTCCTTGGATTACCGCAGAACCCGTGCCAAGATGAGCATTGCTTTTAACAGAAACATCCCCGCTTAAGATCACACCTGAAGCAATATGGACAAAATCACCGATCAGGCAATCATGTTCGATTACCGATCCGGTATTAATAATACAATTATCTCCTATTCTTGTACCCGCGTTTATAATTACTCCGGGAGCTATGTAATTTCCGGTACCCAACGAAGCACAAGAAGACACCATGGCTAAAGGGTGGATTAAATTGGGAAACACAAACCTGGATTTACAGGCAATATTATACATTTTAATCCGTAAGCTGGGATCCCCCACGCTTCCGATTGTAATAAAACAATGCCTTATCCCTTTCTTAAAAAACTTCGGGATGTCTGCATCAGTTCCGATGACCTTAACTCCAAAAATATTATCCCCCAGCCGCTTTTTCAGATCAATTATACCGACCACCTCATACTCTTGATACTTGAGCAATAAATCCAAAATCACTTTACAGTGGCCGCCGGCGCCTATAAGCAGTAATTTACGTTTCATGTTTGTATCTCGAATTTCTTGAGCATTTCCTGCAAAACCTCAAATTGCCCCATATCTAGCCAGGATTTTTCAGAAACCGGATAAACCCCGATCCTTTCACTCTTGCCCAAGTAATCACTGACTAAATCCGTCATATTGTAAAACTTATTTTTGGGTATATCGCCAATGACCGATTTATCTAAAATATACATCCCAGTATTGACAAAAAAATCAAATTCCGGTTTTTCCTGAATGCCTTTTAATGTCCCTCCATGCTCCACCTGGCAAACTCCATAGGGAACCGTAAAATTCTTCATTGAACTGACAATGGTAATCTTATTATTTTTTTGCTGATGAAATTTAAATATATCCGCGTAATCCGCCTGAATAAGAATATCGCAATTACTCAAAAAAAATGTTTTATTGATCTTATTTTTTAACAACCGCAGGCTCCCGGCGGTCCCCAAAGGCAAAGCTTCCTCAACATAAGTAATATTATATTTATGCTCAAAATCTTTAAAATATGCCTTAACAATATTTGCTTTGTAATTTATGGAAAGATAGAAATCACGACAACCATAATCCATGAACCTGTCAATAATTATCTCAACAATCGGCTTATCTCCTATAGGGATGAGCGGTTTGGGAAGAATCTTAGTAAAAGGCGCCAGGCGCGAGCCTTCTCCTCCTGCCATAATCACAACCGGTGCACTAAGGGATTTTATCTTCTTTAGTTTATTTTCGAAAAGATCAGTCCACCATATAGCCGAAATCACCTTTTTGTTAGCATCAACTACGGGCAAACACTCTATCATTTGCTTAACCATCAGTTGCTTGGCAGTTTTACGCTCAAAATCCGGATTAAGACAGACCGGTTTAGAATTCATTACTTTAGAAACGCCTTCGGCCAAATGCCTCCCCTTGATTATCCATCTTCTGATATCTCCATCAGTAACAGTCCCCAGGAGCAAGTTGCGCTCATCAACAACCAGCAGAATTTTCTCACCCATAGCATCCATTTGCCTAAGAGCCTGTTTAATCGTGTGGTTAGGCCGGATTAAGACTTTTTTTAATTTTTCCATTTCCTCAATTCCTCCCTGCTAAATTACGGATAGAAGAAGCAACATAACCTACCTGTTCTTCTTTTAAACCGGTACTACAGGGTAAATTTAAAACGCTTTTCCAAAATTTTTGCGCCTTCTCTATCTTATAAGCCTGATTCATCCGGTAAGGACGCTGCAGATGATTTAAATACCAGATCGGCCTGGATTGAATCTTCTTTTTCATTAAACAATGCATTAACTTCTCCCGGTCCATACCGAACTCTTTTTTTTCCATCAGTAAAGAATAAAACCAGTAATTAGGAGCCGTGCTTGCGGGTATCCCTAGCAATTTAATCCCTTTTACAGAGTTAAGCAGTTTACAATATAATTTATAATTACCCTTCTTAATCCGGATAAACTTTTTTAGCTTTTTTAATTGTGCTAATCCCAAAGCAGCTTGCAAGTTCGTAAGCCTAAAATTATACCCAACTTCATTATGGATATACCTTACCGTGTCATCCTTTGCCTGTTCAACCAAATATTTAGCCTTTTTCGCGATTGACTTATTGTCAGTAACGATCATTCCGCCGCCGCCTGTTGTAATTATTTTGTTGCCGTTAAACGAAAATACACCTATATCTCCAATTGCCCCGGTAAATCTGCCTTGATAAACACCCCCGGTATAATATGAGCCCAAGCTTTCCGTGGCATCCTCAATAACCTTTAAGTGATAACGCCGGGAAATTTTCATTACTTCCTGCATATCGCAAGGATTACCAAAAATATGCACAGGGACTACAGCCTTAATAATCCTACCCGTGCTCTTGTTTCTTAGCACGGTTTTAGAAACCTTGCATTCTTTAGCGCAAAATTCTCTTAATTTAACCACATCGATGTTCATATAATCATCGCAATCCATAAAAACCGGCTCTGCTCCAAGGTATCTAACCACATTCACAGGAGCGATAAAAGTAAGCGCCGGAACAATCACCTCATCATTCTTTCCTACTCCCAAGATATTTAGGGCAACCTGCAACCCGGCTGTCCCGTTTACACAGGCAACAGCATACTTAGATTTAACATAGCCGCAAATAGCATCTTCGAACTTCTTCACAAAGCTTCCAGCCGAAGAAACCCAATTGGTATCAATGCATTTTTTTACATACTGCAATTCCTTACCAGCTAGATTAGGAACAGAAAGCGGGATCATGATTAATTTCCTTAGACATTATAAATATCAGATTTATAAAGATTATGATTTTCTTTAAACCAGGCAACCGTTTTTTTAAGGCCTTCTTCCAGGCTGTACTGCGCAGACCAGTTCAACAGTTTATTGGCTTTGGAATTATCCGCCATTAGCCTGTCAACCTCACTTTTTACCGGCCTTTTTCTCTTGATATCCTCTTGGATTGTAACCCTATCCCCGATCACTCTTGCGATGAGATCTGCTAAATCACGGATGGAAATTTCGCTTCTGTTGCCCAGATTTATAACTTCCCCAATGCTATTTTTAGATTCGCCGGCCTTAATAAATCCATTCACGGTATCTTCAACATAAGTTAAATCCCTGGTAGGGTACAAAGAACCAAGCTTGATTTTTTTATACCCCTTAAGGATCTGAGTAATAATTGTCGGGATTACTGCCCGCGCAGATTGCCTTGGCCCAAAAGTATTAAAAGGCCTAATGATAGCAACAGGCAGATCAAATGACCTGCAGAAAGAAAGCCCCAGAAGATCAGCTGCGGATTTACTTGCCGCGTAAGGTGAATGGGGATTAATAGGATGCAGCTCGGTAATCGGGACAAATTGTGCGCTACCGTATATTTCACTAGTCGAGGTAAGCAAAACTTTTCCAACCCCAAAATCAAGCGCTGACTGTAAAATATTCAGCGTGCCTTTGATATTGGTATCAACATAAGCTTCCGGAGAACGATAAGAATAAGGTATGCCAATCAAAGCTGCCAGATGGAAAATTATTTCTACATCACGCGCGGCCTGGCGGACAATATCAGCGTCCCGGATATCTCCAGAAATTACTTCGATGCACTCTTTACACGCGCAAGAATCCAACCAGCCCCAGGAATTCCTGGAATTATAATGAACAAAGGCTTTTACCACATACCCCAAAGAAGACAATCTTTCGGTTAAATGGCTTCCAATAAAACCACCTGCCCCTGTTACCAACACTTTTTTCTTAGTTTTCATATGATGAGAATCCCCACATTTTATGCCGCAAAGGATAAAAAACAGGTTTAGGTAACTCAGGAAAATCTTTATTAATCAAAGTCTTATAGGAAATTTCAGGATGCTTTTCAAGAATTTCCCGATTAACAAATATTTTCCCCTCTTTGCTATTATAATAGACCACTATTGCTTTATCTGAATCAAAAATATCATATCCTTGCAGAACATGTCTTTTGAAAACAAATGGAATAGTCTCCCCCTGAAGTTCATCAGGAGCAAACACTTTAAAACGGCGAAACTCATTAGGATTACTTGATTTTGCATAGAGCAAATTCAAGGGAAGCTCAAGAGCATAATAACCGATTAAAGATAACCGGCTAAAATAACTATCGCAATCTATATCAATTAGAAAAACCGCATCATTGGGGATATTGGGAAAACGCTCCGTAAAAGCATTCCAAAATTGTGTCCGCTGTTTCGAGCCTTCTAGATACAAATCAAGAAAAAAATTATTGAAGAATACCCCTAAGCTGAATAAAACAACTAAAAATATCTTAAACAATCTAAACCCATGACGGAATAATAAAAGGAGTTGATAAAGCATATAGAATAAACAACCAAAAATAATGGCATTACCAACCTGTAACACGATCCCATGGCGGGAATCAACACCAATAAATGGAATTTTATTAGTAAATTCATACATTATTAGTGGGGGTATAAAAAATAATAAGCCAAAGAATAAAATAAAACGGTTAGCAAATATTATTTCGTTTAAGCCCTTGCCGGGAGGAAGCACTTCCCTTTTGTCAAACAGTTTTATTTGTTTAAATATGTAGATTAATAATAACCCCGCCAAAAACGCTAAGGACAAAGACCAAATCGTTGTATTATAAGCATTGTGGTCAAAAAAATACATCCATTGATAAAATAACAAATGCGCAAATACATGTTTATGCGACAACCAATTAAAGAAAAAATTAAAATCGTTCGTATATGTACCGACGTATTGCCCAAAAGGCTTATACAATAGCTTGTAAACACATAAAGGCAGAAAAAGAAAAACAAAAGGAACCCAGATTGATAAACTCTTTTTCATTAATTGGCTGGCTTGAAGTCCCTGATTACGAAGAAGAAACCAGATTAAAAATAACCTTGCGAATTCTAATGCAATCACACCTTCCATAAAAATATAACCGGAAACACCGGAAACAATAAAAGCCACTACTAAAAGATCCCAACGTATATTTTTAGCTAAAGCCCTTTCTGTTAAGTAAAAAGATATGAGGCTAAGCATTATCGCCATACGATAGCCCAAAGTAGAATAAATCGGCAAGGTGGTATCCATAGGGAAAATAATAAAATAACCGGATATTAAAAATGCCAAAATCATCTTTTTGGGAAATAAATTATTTATTAAAAGGTACAGAACTACCGGAGAGACAATTTGAATTAACATATTTAATAAATGTCCAGCTAAATTAAAGTAGTTTGATATTTTATGCAGGTTTAAAAGAAAATAGAGTAACGTCCCCATAATAGTTCTGCGCAATTCAACAAAACCTGTATTGATAAATTGCTCCAAATTTCCGGTTGAGAACAAAGAAAGAAACCAGCAATTATCATCCCAAAAAACATTATTCACAAAGAATATTCTGCTAAAACTTAGAATCGCTAGAAAAATAACCCCAAAAATAAGGAAATCTTGTTTTTTATTAATTACATTATCAGGCATCGTTTTATGACAAAAAATTAACCCGCTCTTTCTCAATAACTAGGGGACGCTTTAACACTTGTGTGTGAATAGAACCAACATATTCACCGATAATCCCTATAAAAAATAGCTGAACCGCCGAAAAGAAAAATATCCCGATTACAACCGGAGCAGCGCCAACAGAAAAATTATTCCAAAAAACAATTTTATATATCAAATATACCAAGGCAATCAAAAAGCTGACAACCGCTATCAGAAAACCAAGCATAGTAGCCAGACGCAACGGAATTTTTGAATAGCTTATTATGCCTAACATAGCCATGTCATACAAAGAATAAAAATTGTTTTTAGTTACCCCCTTGGTGCGAACTGGTTGCACAAACTCAATTGCGTGTATTGAAAAACCAATATCGCAAATTATCCCACGAAGGTATGGATAAGGATCGTTAATTTGCCTAAGAATTTGAATTATTTTCTTATCATATAGACCAAAGCCGGTAAAGTTCTTCAGCAAATTAATTTCCGAAATTGAGGTAATAAAATTGTAGAAAGTTTTTCTTATAAAAAACATTACCTTTGATTCTTTGCTCTGCTTCTTTACCCCCACAACTATTTTCTCCCCCTCTTCCCATTTCAATATAAAATCTTTGATCAACTCTGGCGGATCCTGAAAATCCGAAACTAATAATATAACCGCATCTCCATTAGCCTGTAATAAGCCGTAAAAAGGAGACCGAATCTGCCCGAAATTTCGGGAATTTATGATTATTTTTAAGCTCTTGTCCCGCTTTGCTATTTTCTTTAATATATTTACTGTGTTATCTGTCGAAGCATTATCGATAAAAATGTGTTCATAATTATACTCTTTCAATCCGCTGAAAATATCTTTTAATTTTTCATATAGTAATTCAACATTCTCTTCTTCATTAAAACAGGGGGATACTACACTTATAAGCTTCACATGTGCTCCTTTTTTAGATAAGTATTTTCTTGGATAAGCAGCTTTTTAATCATCCCTTTAAAATCAACAGAAGGCTTCCATACGGTATTCTTCATCAGGTATGCCGGGTTACCCAAACGGCAAAAACTCTGTTTGCCTATGATAGAACGATTTTCTTTAACATATGATTTCCAGTCAAGCTTCAAATATCCAAATGCTGCCTTAACAAAATCCAAAACTGTATGCCGTTTACCGGTAGCAACAATAAAATCATCCGCAGTTTTATGTTTAAGAATAAGATACATAGCCCGCACATAATCCGGGGCATATCCCCAATCAATCACCGAGTTTAAATCTCCTAGTATCAATTCCTTCTGAGAGCCCCTTTTAATATTAATCGCCCCTTTGATAATTTTCTTAGAAACAAAATTATCAGCCCGCAAGACCGACTCGTGATTATAAAGAATCCCTGTCGCGGCAAAAATACCATAACGTAACCGATAGAACCTGCAAAGAGCCAAACCTGTCGCCTTGGTAATCCCATAGATACAGACGGGATTAATCGGCGTCTTTTCATCCTGGGCATCTTTTTCTGCCCGTCCGAAAATATGTGATGAAGCCGCATAAAAAATCCTTGTTCCAAGACCGCAGTTTTTTATGGCTTCTAAGAAATTTGCAAGCCCGCGTACATGCACCTGGTAACTACGTAAAAGCAATCCTACATTTTCAATCGGCAGGTCTTCCGATGAATGATGAAAAGCCGCCAAGTAATACACCTCATTAGGTTGAAATTTCTTAATCAAGCGGCTGACTTGACTAAACTCTAGAATATCGACTTGCTTAAACCGCGCTCGCGAAGAAAAACGAATTTTATTTTTATCTATCCCCACGATCGTATATCGCTTTTTCAGCAAAAAATCATAAAGTAGCTGGCCATCTTGCCCCTGAACACCCACGATAACCGCCCGCTTCATAATTTTACAACCTCCGGTGATGGCAAAGGAAACAATAACTTTCCGCCCCCCTTTAAGAAATCTATTTCACGCCTAACAATATTATCTTTAAAATGCCACGGCAAAACCACAAAATAATCCGGACGCATAGCCCTAGCATCTTGTTCTGAAATAATTGGAATCAACGTCCCAGGAGTATAAGCTCCAAATTTATCTGGATTAACTTCAGCAATAAAAGGAATATCATTTCCTCGTAATTTACAGTATTGTAAAATAACATTACCTTTGGTGGAAGCACCATAACCGAAAATTATCTTACCCTTCTTATTAAGTTCTTTAATTAGCATCTGAAATTCTTTCTTGTGTTTTAATACTCTTTTCCGAAAAGCCTGGTAAGGCCTAAGCGTATGCAAACCAAGACTCTCTTCGGTTTTTAGAATTCGTGCGACCACTCCATTTGCTTGCCGATACTCAGAGCCCTGTTTAGCAACCATAACTGAAAAACTTCCCCCATTAACCTTATTAAACTCCACATCAACAATTTTAAATCCTACTCGATCTGTCATCCATTTAATTTGTTTTAAACGATAATATTCCAAATGTTCATGGCAAACAGTATCATATGAATTCATACAAAGCATAGTTGGCATATAACTTTGTTCAAAAACCCACACTCCATCATCTGTCAATAGTTCATAAACCTGCTGCATAAATGCAAGTGGAGACGGCAAATCATAAAACATCGAAATAGAGGTAACAACCTTGGCTTTTTGAGTACCAAAATGCTTATTTAATATCTTTTTATTAAAATAGTCTGGTATTAAATGGATGTGTGCGGGATAATACTTGCGCATTTTCTCGCCGAGGGGATCAATACCCACAAGTTTAAACCTATTGACAGGATAACCCTGCAGGAGAGTACTATCATTACTACCGATGTCAATAATCATATCTCCCTGCTTTAGAGGTACTTTTCTTATAATCCGCTTAACTTTACGGTGCAAATGATCTACCATTGAGCAATTTAAGCTCGAGCGGTAACCGTATGTATCGCCGTACAAATCCTCTGCACTGTAAATATGTCGCAACTGAACCAATCCACAATATTTCCCATCATTATCTTCCTGGCATTTCACTAATTGCAATGGCCCTTTACCGATTGGGACACTCTTTCTGGAAGGAAAAACTCCAGTAAGACTTTGAACCCCCAAATCCAGGATTGGCTCTAATGATTTATTCCCACAGATAAGGCACTTATCGATCTCTCTGAACATTGTCTTAAATCTCTTATGTCTAGTAAATTACAAGAAGTTTTTTCTATACCATTCAATAGTATTTCTTAACCCTATTTCGAACTTAGTTTTTGCTTTAAAACCATATTCCTTATAAGCTTTTGAAGTATCTAAATATCGACGCGGCTGACCATCCGGTTTAGTCCTATCCCAGATGATCTCTCCTTTAAAACCCGTAAGCTTAACAATAAGATTAGATAGCTCTTTTATAGATATTTCAAAACCAGCACCTACGTTTACTGGTTCTGGCTTGTTATATTTAGCTGTAGCTAATAAAATCGCTTCAGCAGCATCCTCTACATAAAGAAATTCTCTTGTTGGCTTTCCAGAACCCCAGGCTACAACTTTAAACAATCCACTCCTTTGAGCTTCAACACATTTTCGAATTAATGCAGGAATTACATGAGAATTATCCAAATCAAAATTGTCTCCCGGGCCATATAGATTAACTGGTAATAAAAATATGCTGTTAAAACCGTACTGCTTCCGATACGCCTGGGATTGGACTAAAAGCATCTTTTTAGCCAAGCCATAAGGCGCATTAGTTTCTTCAGGATAACCATCCCAAATATTCTTTTCTTTAAAAGGTATGGGGGTAAATTTAGGATAAGCACAAATAGTTCCAAGAGCCACAAATTTCTCTATGTTAAACTGTCGGCCGGCTTCCATCATTTGAACCCCCATCAACAGATTGTCATAAAAGAATTTCCCCGGATTCTTACGATTCGCCTCAATACCTCCGACTTTTGCTGCCAAATGGATAACGATATCAGGCTTTGCGTCTCTATAAAGCCTTTTTACTGCAGGCATTTGAACTAAATCATATTTTTCGATGAGTGGAACAAAGATATGCCTACACCCGCATTCTTTTAATTTAGTGATAAGGTGTTTGCCTAAAAAACCCGCGCCTCCTGTAACCAAAATGCGTTTATTTCTTAAGTTAATCAACTTTCCACCACCTATCAGGGAATTTGACTTTGAGAATCTTATCCCCTTCACCTACCGGCTCTAATCCCAATGCCCGCATATCGGCATCAACCATTATCTTAACCAGATCATTAAAAGTTATTCTTGGTTGCCATTTAAACACTCTTTTCATCTTTCTAGCGTCGGCAATAAGACTGGTTACCTCTGTAGGCCGGAAATAACGTGAGTCGATTGCCACGTATTTCTCCCAATTTAAACCTACATAATCAAAAGCTTTTTTTACCAATTCTTTTACTGAATGGGATTTCCCAGTACCAATAATATAATCATCCGGCTTATCCTCCTGCAGAATCCTCCACATCATTTCTGTGTATTCCGGAGCAAAACCCCAGTCTCTTTTGGCGTCAAGGTTACCGAGATAAAGCTTATCCTGCTTGCCGGCTATAATATTGGCCACCGCACGAGTAACCTTTCTGCTGACGAATGTTTCCCCTCTTCTCGGAGACTCATGGTTAAAAAGTATACCGTTACAGGCAAAAATCTTGTATCCATCGCAGTAGTTTTTGGTAAGCCAGTATGCATAAAGTTTAGCGCAGGCATAAGGACTTTGCGGTTGAAATGAAGTAGTTTCCGACTGCGGGGGGAACGATGAACCAAACAACTCGCTGCTGGATGCCTGGTAAAATTTAATTTTCTTACCGCTGCGGCGGATTGCCTCCAGGATACGCGTTGTTCCCAAACCGGTAATATTGCCTGTGTATTCGGGAATATCAAAACTAACTCTTACATGACTTTGCGCTGCCAAATGGTATACCTCATCTGGCTTAATGTTAAAAATGATATTATTAATCTGCTCTGCGTCGGAGATATCGCCATAATGTAAGAAAAGCCTGACCTTTTTGGAATGAGGATCTACATAAAAATGTCCTATCCTACCAGTATTGAAAGTGCTTGCTCGGCGGATTATCCCGTGCACCTGATATCCTTTGGACAAAAGCAACTCCGCTAAGTATGAACCGTCCTGTCCAGTAATACCGGTAATAAGAGCTTTTTTCATTATTTAACCACCCTTTTTTTATCGTTCTGCCAAAATTCCAAAAAGAAAGCCACGAATATGCCAAACATCAAGCCAAGAACTCCGACTATCATAACAATCTGACGCTTCTTAGGGCTAATAGGCTTTTCTGGGCTGATCGGTTCATCAAAAACTTTAAAACTTCTAGCATTAGCAAGCAGGAGTTTCAAACCATTTCTCTGACTCCTGAGCACAGTAATGTTACTTTCGTAACTGGGAAGCGTGTTTTGTAAAAGGATCACCCTTAATGAAATATCGGATTGAGAGGTACGATCGGAGGTTGGAACTCCGGAGATCAAACTTTGTGTCCTACTGATATCCTCTTCCATATTTCTTATCTCCATCCCCAATTCATTTAAACGTTCATTAATAATGGCCGAACGCCCCTGATAGAGAACCTTACCTTGAGCAAGAAACGGACTAATTATCGCATTGTTGATCTTTTTAGCTATATCTATATCTGAATACACTACTTTAATCTTAAGCAAGTTGGTACCAGGAATATCACTGATCTTGATAACTTTTTGCAGTCCCTCGATGTTCGTCTTAAGCTCAAAATCCTTAATTATAGATAAAAGCAAATTTTGGTTGGTCATAATTACCTTTGCCTCTTCGTTATTAATCAAGAGTCCATCAATACTGCCAAGCTGGATTATCGAATTAATTTCATAGGTCTTCGGCAATAACATACTGATTATCGCAGCGGCAAATACAGAAACCAAGAATACGGTCACAATAAGCTTCTTCTGTTTGAGTATAACTTTAATATACTGGCGCAAATCGATTTCATCCTCTGAAACATATTGTTGGTTTTCCATCAGACATCCTCCTGTTGAATATTTTGTTGCTCGATTAACAAAAAGTCCATTTCTTTTTTTAGCTGATTATATTCTGCCTTTTTTATCTGCAAAAAGTGTTTAATCAATCTCAACTTCTCAACAAGGCCTTTTTCAGTTAAAAGATACTGTATTTTCTTTAGCTTCCCGGGGTTGTCGGTGAAATTCTTTGCCTTGATGAACCCTTTTAAAATAAGCTCACGCAAGAGGTAATTAGTTTTGCCTAAAGAGATGTTAAGGCGGGTAGAAAGGTCTCGCTGAGTAGTATTTGGGTTGGCCTCTAACTCTTTAAAAATGAATAGAGTTTCTTCTTTTTGAGGTTGTTCAGTCATTGAACGAATATTGTAACAAACAGGAAGGAAAAGTCAAGAAATAAGGTGGATATTTATTAAAAAAGAGTGGTAATCCCTGTTTCAACTATCTGCTCTTTTTGGCGGGATTTAAACCTTATAAACGCTTCGGCATCAATGGTTTTCAGAAATTTATGCGTCATTGTAAGAGTAATACCTAACGGCTCGCCAAACTCGTTATTAAGCGCAAAAATTACCTTATTCCGGCCAAAGGTAACCAGCGCTCCAAATTCTATCTCCCTGACCATACCCTGGCCATAGTCCATCTGGAAATTTACCCCTAAATTACGGCCAAACTTCCATTCACCATATAGAATAAGCAAATGATTAGGCCTGCTAATCCGGCTTTGGCGGATTCCTATGCCAATACGATAGCGAATCTCTCCTTTTTTAGGGTAAAGCGTGGGGGATTCAAGCTGAACCTTGAATTCAAAGCGAGAGGTTGAGCTGCCTTCAAGCATATAAACAAGCTTATTGCTTGATGAGATATCCCAGTGGCCTTTAAAAGTTAACACATCCGGGCCTTCGCCGCAGTTATATTCAATTTGCTGGTTTTTGTTTATCTTCCAGGCGCCTTTAAAGGTATACTTCTCCGGTTTTCCCGCTAAACCCCTGCGTATTTTAGCCTCAAAAACCAGCTCGTTATACTCATTGGCATGCCAGGTGCCTTTAAGCCTAAGCAGGCGCAGCTTTTGACGCTTGGTTTTGGATATGGTTTGGATGGTTTCAATGACGAGAGTATCGGATTCTGCGGCGATAAAACGTTTGCGGAATGTATCTTTTAATTTAATCATAATAATTAAGGGGTATTTCTATTAAATAGAAATACCCCTTCTCTTATTCTCTTACTCTTCTACCTTAACAGTTATATTTTTAACGCACGGCGGGAGCTCTTTCTTTTTAGTACCATTAACAATATATTGCCACTGGTCGTAATCAAATTCTATTTTGTAACAACGGAAAGCTTTTTTACCATCCAGTTTAATCAGGAAACCACCCTCATCGTCCATCTAAAAGCCCTCCTATAATTTAAAACCGCCTATTCAAAGTTTTTTTAGCTTCACCTCATTATTTTTAATCCAGTTAAAAATATCATTTAAAATTACCGGAGCTTGCTTCTGCGGAATCCATTTTAATTCCCTGGCAGCTTTCCGGTTATCCGTCAGGTAAACCGCGATATCTCCCGGACGCTCATGCAGATCCCTGCCTACTTTAACTTTATTGCCGGTAATCTGCTGGCAAAGGGCGGTGGTTTCCAATAAAGAGAGGCTTACCTCTCTTGAGCCGCCGACATTATAAGTATTACCGCTTAGTTTGCTAAGCTTATTTACCTGCGTATCAATTAACCGGCAAAGGTCATCAACATGCAAAAGGTCGCGCACCTGTTTGCCTTTACCTCCAAAACCGATATACTTAAGCGGTTTTTTAAAATAATGCGCCAGCATCCAGTAAGTAAACACTCCCTGGTCAACCTTGCCAAATTGCCACGGCCCGGCAACCACTCCGCAGCGGTTAACAACCGCCTGGATTCCGTATGCGGCAATATATTCCTGCAGGATGAATTCCGAAGCCAATTTAGTTGTGCCGTATAAAGTTTTCGGACCGGTTAAAGAGAAATCCGTATCAATGCCGGAAAAACCCTGCCACTCAAACCTGGTTTTTGTTTCCCGGCGCCTGATTGCGTTTATTTTTTCATAAGGGTAAACCCTGCTTGTGGAAAGAAAAATCATCCCTGCTTTGCGCTTTCGGCAAAGTTCAAGGCAATTAACAGTGCCGTTTAAATTAGTATCAATAATATAAGAAGGATTTGCGTAACCTGCCAATACCGAAGGCTCGGCTGAACATTCCAATATTAAATCTATGTCAAACTTAAGGCCCAGGTCCCTGGGGCGCCTTACATCCCCGCGGATAAATTTAATTCCATTATCCTTAAGCCGGGGTAAATTAAATGCACTCCCTTTGCGGATTAAATTATCCAGAACAAGGATTTTAAGAAGAGGGTATTTACGCTTAAAATAGACGGCCAGATTGCTGCCGATAAAACCCGCTCCGCCGGTAATTAGTAAATTCTTATATTTCATAATTCCACCATAAATTAAGCAACTTTTCTATTATCTTACTTTCATACCTGCCCCCTGTCAACACCAAAATCTCTAACCTCAAGCTTAATTAAGCCCAAATCGCGGCCTTGGAGGATCAGGCGGCGGCTCAAGCAATTTCTTGATCACCTCAAATATTGCCTGAATATCTGTTTCGTGTAATTGGTGTTTCCGCTCTAATTCCTCAAGCTTCTCTGCCAACTCTTTATGTGTTAGCAACAACTCCCGCAATTTCACAAACGCCCGCATGATAGCGATATTCACCCAAATAGCCCGCTTAGACTTAAGCACACTAGAAAGCATAGCTACGCCTTGTTCGGTAAAAGCATACGGTAAGTGCCTTCTCCCGCCCCAGCTTGACCTTCCATTTTGGAATATCAAGTTCTTATACTCTTCCATGGTTAGTTGAAACATAAAATCTTCCGGAAAACGGTCGATATTCCGCTTAACAGCCTTATTAAGATTAAATGTCTCCACTCCATACATCTCCGCTAAATCCTTATCCAATATCACTTTCTTACCTCTTACAAATAGAATCTTTGTCGCCACTAACTCTGTCGGCATCTCTTTATCGCTCATTTAAGCCCCCTTTCTACCACTAATAGACTCAAAAAGGGGTCAAATCTAACAAAAAAAGCGCCCCTATTTTCTATCTTAGATATAAATAGGAGCGCCTCTAATTCTTAAATAATTACATACACTTTCTATAATTATCGTAAATCTGCTTAATTGTATCCTCTATGCCAAACTTATAATTCCAGCCTGTATAATGCGATTTAAATTTTGATACATCGCTGACCCACCAGATGTGGTCTCCGATACGATTGGTATCAATATATTCAAAATCCAGCTTTTCGCCGCTTAATTTCTCGCACATCCCTATTGCCTCCAGCACCGAAACATTGGCAAACCTGCCTCCGCCTATATTATAAACTTCTCCGCAGCGCGGATTCTGGAAATAATAATAGAAGGCATTCACCAGATCAAAAGAATGTATATTATCCCTGACCTGTTTTCCTTTATAACCGTAAATTTTATATTTTCGTTTGGTTACGCAGCACTTGACTAAATAAGACAAGAACCCGTGCAGTTCAGCTCCGGAATGCGCAGGGCCGGTAAGGCATCCTCCCCTGAATACCCCGGTTTTAAGGTGAAAATACCTGCCATACTCCTGGGTCATAATATCCGCGGCGACTTTTGAGGCCCCAAAAACCGAATGCAGGCAATTATCAATACTCATTGTTTCATCAATGCCCTTAAAATACTTATGGTCAACAGATATCTCAAAGCGCTTTTCTTTTTCCATCAAAGGAAGTCGGTTCGGGGTATCTCCGTAAACTTTATTTGTGGAAGTAAAAATAAAAACCGCGCGGGGAGAAAACTTACGCAAGGCCTCAAGCATAACCAGAGTGCCCTGGGCATTGACCCCAAAATCAACCGCCGGGTCCTTGGCTGCCCAATCATGCGACGGCTGGGCAGCGGCGTGCACGATTAAAGCAATATCTCTATTGTATTTCCTGAATATTGAATTTACCTTGTTTTGGTTGCGGATATCTACGGAATAATGCCGGTATTTTTTGTATAATTTCTCCAGGCGTTTTTTATTCCAAAGGATTGAGCCGTCCGCTCCGAAAAAAACCTTGCGCATATTATTATCAATACCGACGATATCAAAGCCTTTTTCAGCAAAGAAACTGACGGTTTCAGAGCCGATTAAACCACAGGAACCTGTAACTACAACAATTGCCATATTACTCCTTACGGTAAAGTTTATTAATATCCTTTAGCTTGCTTTTAAGCCAGACTTGATGTTTGAGTGACCAGTCAACTACAGTTTTAAGCCCTGCTGAAAGCTTAACCTTCGGCTTCCAATTAAGCTCCCGAATAATCTTTTTTGAATTAAGGCTATATCTTATATCATGGCCCAGGCGGTCTTTAACAAACTCAAACCTATTCTGACTAACACCCAGGGCTTTTAACAACAATTTAATTGTATCAATATTCTTGCTCTCGCAAGCACTGCCTAAATTATAAACCTGGCCGATTCTTCCTTTTCGCGTAACCGTCAAAATACCTTTCACGCAATCATCAACATAGAGCCATTCACGCACATTCTTGCCCTTACCATAAATCGGGACCCTTTCCCCGCCTAATATCCTGAGGATAGCTAACGGAACCAACTTCTCCGGGTACTGCCAGGGCCCGTAATTATTTGACGGCCGGATAATTATCGCGGGAAACTTATTTGTCCTGATGTATGCCTGGACTAAGAGGTCTGCCGCTGCCTTGGAAGCCGCGTAAGGGCTATTCGGTTTAATCGGAGAATCTTCATTGAACTTGCCATTGGCAATCTCCCCATAAACCTCGTCGGTTGAGATAAAAATAAATTTCTGTATTTTATGTTTGCGGCTGGCATCAAGAAGTATCTGGGTCCCCTTAATGTTGGTCTCTACAAAAGGTGTAGCATCATTAATGCTGCGATCCACATGGCTTTCGGCGGCAAAATGAACCAGGATATCCGGTTTTTCTTTAGAAAAAACTAATTCAATCCCGCTTTTATTACAAATATCAGTTTTATAAAACTTAAACTTACCCTTAACCTCCTCTATCCGCTTCAGGTCGCCTGCATAAGTAAGCTTATCAACAACAACAGGAGAAATGCCGTTCTTAACCAGCAGCCTGACAAAAGCGCTGCCGATAAAACCCGCGCCGCCGGTAACTAAGATTTTAGATATTCTTTTACGCATTCTTCTAAGACTGAATTAATATTTCTAACCTTAAAACCTGCTTTCTCAAGCTTGTCTGTAGATAAAATCAAGTTAGTCCTCTCCAGGCCCAAACTTTTTACTGGAACTATTTTAAACTTAAAAGACGGCACGTATTTTTTATAAACATCCATCAAGCGGGGGTAACGTAATCCTCCCTTATTCACCACATTATAAATCCCCCGGGCATCTATGCTTATCAAATGCTTGATCGCCCGGATAAAATCAGGTATATAAGTTACGGAATTAGCTATATCTATCACCTGCTTGTATCGTATAAGTTTATCCAGGACATTCTTGGGATGCCTGGCATTAAGCAGGGGAATACGGATCCTGGCAATAAGGATATTATAATCCCGGGCGAGCGCCTCAAGCGGCCTTTCGGAATATATTTTGCTGCGGCTGTAGAATAATTTAAAGAAGTAATCCTGGCTGTTTTCTTTTATCGGCTTATTTTTCTTATAGTCATAATTAAAAATACAGCCGCTGCTTATATGCACAAGTTTAACATTACTGCGCAGGCAGGCCTCAGCCAGCATAACCGGGACAAAACTATTCGCTAATAAAGTAGCATCCTTCTCCAGCTCGCAATCATCAACATTGCGTCTACCGGTAGTGCCGATACAATTGATAATTACTCTCGGCCTGTATTTCTTAACCAGCTTTTCAGCGTCATTAAAAGAATTTATTATTGAGCCGTCAATCCTGCAATTAAGTTCCTTTTGCAGCCTTTCTCCGATGAAGCCTTTGCCAAGAATAAGGATTTTATTATTCATTCTTAAAACAAATCCTTTAAATACTGCCCATAACTGGTTGGTGTTTGGTTAGCGAGCTTTAATAATTGGGCCTTATTAATATAGCCCATACGGTAGGCCACCTCTTCAATGCAGCCGATCTTTAATCCCTGCCTGTCCTCAATTGTCTTAATAAAGATGGACGCGTCAATTAAGGATTCATAGGTACCAGTATCAAGCCAGGCATATCCGCGGCCGAGAAATTCAGCCCTTAGCTTGCCCATCTTGATATATTCATTATTGACTGACGTAATCTCCAGCTCTCCTCGCGAGGAAGGCTTGATGCTTTTGGCAAATGCGGCTGCCTTTTTATCGTAAAAATATATTCCCGAAGCTACCCAGTTAGATTTCGGGTTTTTAGGCTTTTCTCTGATTGAGATAACCCTGCGCTTCTTGTCAAACTCAAGCACGCCATAACGCCGGGGATCCTTGACATGATAACCAAAGATTACTGCCCCGTCTTTCAATTTTGCCGACTGCTGCAGGATATCTCTTAAGTTATAGCCATAAAAAATATTATCTCCTAAAATAAGGCAGACGCTCTCCCCCCGGATAAAGTCCTCTGCGATAATCAAACTCTGGGCAATGCCTTTTGGCTCAGGCTGGATTGAGTATGAAAACTTGACCCCTAAACTGCGGCCATCTCCCAACAAATCTCTGAATCTCGGCAGGTCTTTCGGAGACGAAATTATCAAAATATCCTTAATTCCGGCGAGCATTAAAACCGATAGAGGATAATAAATCATCGGCTTATCATAAACCGGCAGCAGCTGTTTACAGACACCTTTGGTTATCGGGTAAAGCCTTGTTGCCTTGCCTCCGGCTAGAATAATTCCCTTCATTTTATTTACCCCTTTTATATTTAAAATACAAATAAATAATTATCCCCAGGCTTAAGAAAGTTACAAGGTTTGCGCCAATTATTATGGGGTCTTTGCGCGCGATGCCGTATATCATCCAAAGAAAAACTCCGGCAGATAACTGAAACAGGGTAACCGGGCTTACATCCTTCACAGATTTAGTCCTTAAGGACCTGGCTATCTGCGGGACAAAAGAAAACATAGTAAGAGTAGCGGCAAGGCCGCCGATCAGTGTCCAAAGCATAATTAATAATTATATCCCTAAATTACGGGAAAATAAAGATAAAATACTATAAATACTATAGACAGTCTACGTAATCCTATCAAAATAAAAGGTTACAAAACAAATATTGCACCATCCCCCCCGTCTAATTAGATATTTTAATATACCCTATCCGGACAAGGCTTGACTGCAAAAATGGCTTATGATAATATGCGCTAGGTGAATAAAAATGATGAAGGATATAAAGGATGCATTTATAATTGCCCGGCATAAATACTTCTCGCCATTAATACCAACTTACCATGTAAAGGTAGAAACTTCAGCCGAGTGCAATGCCTGCTGCGATTGGTGCCTGTCATTCAAATCTGAAAGAAAACCCAGAGGTTTGATGAAACTTTCGGACTTCCGTAAATTCATAGACTTAAATAAACTGTATTTTCGTTCTAAAAAAGCCGGGATAATGCCGTTTTTCAGAGGGGAATGCCTGATACATCCCCAAATATTTGAATTTCTTGACTATGCCGTAGAGAATAAAATCCGCTTGATAAACCTAGATACTAATTTTGGAATGCATATAGATGTAGCCAAGCTTATGAGCTACCCATTTGAATCCATACGTGTTAATATCGGAGGCACAACCAAAGAAGTCCATGAAAAAATAATAAAAACAGATTTTGGACTGGTTACAGAAAACCTGAAGAAAGCATTGGAAATAAACCCGGGCAAGATTACCGTCAAGATGCAGGTTAATAAAAATAACTTTCATCAAATTAAACAGGTACGGATTTTTGCGAAATCCTTAGGAAGCTTTGCTGAGAATGTACTAATAAATACTGCCAGCTTATCCACGCCAAATCTCGCCACAGAGCAGGAAAAAAAAGACTTTTTTGAAAAAAACATTTCAGAAGAAATTAACGAGTATTTGAGTTTTGATTACGATCTGGCTAAGCCTGGATATGGAATCCGGGCAAAAAATCCGGGCTGCCATCTTTTAACCCACTGCGTTGCTTTTGACGGAAAGCTGATTTTATGCTGCAAGGATCTATCAAGCTTGATAGTTTTAGGCAATGCTTTTGAGGTGCCGCTATATAAGATCTTCTCCTCTAAGAAATACAAAGAATCTATATTAAAAGCAAAAAATATGGAGTTTAATATCTGCAAAGAATGCAACTAAGGGTAGGAATTATTTCTCTTTATATTCAACCTTTAAGAAACGACGAGAACCAACTCTTAGAATATCGGTACATTTCGGCATAAAATCATCTTTTTCAATCTTTTGATTACCAAAACTAACTGCTCCTTCCCTGATCAATCTTCTAAGCTCATTGCCACTAGAAACTAATTTTTTATCAATAAGCATTGTCTTTATTGTTGTTGTTCCGGTGGTTTGAACTGAAACAATTGTAGAAGGTACTTCTTTCTGCGAAAATACACGCCTGAACTCCTCCGCCTCTTTTTCAGCGGCTTCTGGCGAATGATACTGGGCAATGATAATCTTGGCTAATTTTACTTTAGCCTCTTTAGGGTGCATCTTCCTGACTGAATCCATATTCTCGTCAGTAAGCAATTCATAATATTTAATCATCAGTTCGTCGGAAACTGACATGATTTTACCGAACATATTTTTTGCCGGCTCATTGATGCCAATATAGTTGGCGTAGGACTTACTCATCTTCTGGATGCCATCAGTACCTTCTAAGAGCGGCATTGTCAAGACAACCTGCTGAGGCTGTTTAAAATCATTCTGCAGGTCACGGCCTACCAAAAGGTTAAATATCTGGTCTGTCCCGCCTATTTCCACGTCCGCCTTAAGCATAACCGAATCATACCCCTGGAGAATCGGATATATAAATTCCGACATAAAAATCGGCTTTTTATTATTCCTTCTTTGAGTAAAATCTTCCCTCTCAAGCAGGCGGTTAGCTGTATAATGAGTCAGCAATTTACCAAACTCCAGGCCATGCATCCTATCAAACCATTTACTGTTAAACACAATTTTTAGTTTCCTGATATCAAGCACCTTAGCGACCTGTTTTTTATAAGTCTTGGCATTTTTTGCTACTTCTTTCTTGGTAAGCTGTTTGCGGATCTCGGAGCGCCCGGAAGGATCTCCAATACGGCCGGTGAAATCACCGATTAAAAAATATACCTCATGGCCTAAATCCTGAAACTGGCGCAGCTTCCTCAAAAGCACAGTGTGGCCTAAATGCAGATCAGGGGCAGTAGGGTCAAAACCCGCTTTTATTTTTAAGGGGCGACGGGATTTAATACTCTGCTCAAGTTTCTTACGCAGTTCTTCTTCAGAGAATATCTCAACTGCCCCGCGCTTAATAATACTTAATTGTTCGTTGATATCTTTCATAATTGATAAACGTCATTGCGAGGAGCGAAGCGACGAAGCAATCTCGTAACAATTAGATTGCTTCGGGCACTCACGTGCCCTCGCAATGACGAAACAGAAACATACCTTATTAAAGGCGGGCAGTCAGGCCGATTTTCGCCTGCTCCACATCCACTTTGATTACCTTAACCTTTATTTTATCCCCGGGTTTCAAATTGGCAACTGTTTCTTTCTCAATTTCGCTGGAATAAATCAGGCCTTCCAGTTCATCATCAATCTTAGCAAACACGCCAAACTCCGTCAGGCTGGATACTTCAGCTTCCAATACCGTATCCAGAGGATACTTCTCAGCGATCTTTGACCAGGGATTATCCTGTAACTGTTTTAACCCCAGGGCAATCCTGCGGTTAGTAGAGTCAACAGAAAGTACAGCAACATCAATCTTCTGCCCCTTCTTCAACACATCCTGAGGATGGCCGATTCTTTTGGTCCAGGAAAGATCAGATACGTGGATCATCCCTTCAAGGTTAGAATCCAATTCAACAAAGGCGCCGTAATCAGTGAAACCGCGCACTTTACCGGATACTTTTGAACCAACTGGATATTTGGCCTCAGCTTCGGTCCAAGGGTTCTGCTCCAGTTGTTTTAAGCTCAAGGATATCCTGCGGGATTCTTTTTCCACGCTTAAGATCTGAGTTTCCAGCATATCGCCGACGGCAAACATCTCGCCGGGATTATTTACGCGCTTAGTCCAAGAGATCTCGGAAACATGGATCAGGCCTTCAATGCCCTTTTCCAGCTCCACAAAAACTCCATAAGGCAGAATATTTACTACTTTCCCCTTTACCTTTGCGCCAATACTGAATTTCTCTCCGATATCCTGCCAGGGATCAGCAAGTCTCTGTTTTAAACCCAAAGAAACCTTGCCTGAAGCCTGGTCCATATTCAGGACCATAACCTCAATTTTGTCTCCGATAGCCACAATTTCGCTGGGATGGCTGATCTTTGACCAGGACATATCCGTAATATGTAATAACCCGTCTACCCCGCCTAAATCAATAAAGGCACCGAAATCGGTAATCGCCTTGACCAGACCGGGATAGATATTGCCTATTTTTAGCTCTCCCCATATCTTGCTCTTGGCCACATCCCTGTCTGCCTGGACTGCCTCGCGGCGGCTGACAATAATGCTGCGGCGCAAGTTATTTACCTTAACAATCTTGAACTTAAATATTTTGTATAAAATATCCTTGTCAGGAATGTTACGGAAAGAAGAAAGCGAACTGGGTAAAAACCCTTCTATTCCCATAATATCAACCAGGAACCCGCCCTTAACCTTCTTAACCGGCTTGCCTTCAACCAAAGTTCCGTCATTGGATATCTTGACGATTTTATCCCACCCCTGCATACGCATGGCCTTCTCACGGGATAAGGTCATTACCCCGGCGTCATTCTCCATTGTTTCAAGAAGGAATTCCATCTCTTTGCCGATTTCTAAATCTCCCGAGGAAAACTCGGTAATCGGCACAATCCCTTCGGATTTAAACCCTACATCCACTAAAACTTCCTTGGTCTTAATCCCGACGATCTTGCCGGTAACTACCTGTCCTTCTTTTAAGACTTTAATGCTCTGATTATACAACTGCTCCAACTCTTCTCTTGTTGTGCTTGACATTTCAATTGCTTCCTTTCATTTTTATTTTAATTAGGGACGGTTCTTAACTTAAAGCTAAAGTGTCCCTTTTTTAGGGGGCAGTTCTCCTTTGGTTTGAGAACCGTCCCTAGTTGATAATTAGTTATTTGATAATTGTTTAATATTAGCCATTATCAGATCAGATGTTTCCTGATAAGGCCTCCCCCTTTCTATGTGAATTTCTTGTCCGAAACGCACGGATATCTTTGCTAAGTGTAATGACCGTGCCTGCCTCGGCATTGCTATATATGTGCCGGAAACATAAGCCGGAATCACCGGCACACCTCCCTTTACCGCCAAAAATCCCACTCCCGGTTCAGGGTTTAAGTACATATTTTCTTTTGTCCTGCGCGTACCCTCGGGGAATAAGGCTAGACCCCCTCCCTTACGCACAATCTTTAATCCCGTTTTGACCGCTGATAAATCCGCGGCATTTCTTTTAAGCGGAATGACTTCAACCGCCTTAAGCCATGATTTCAAGACTGGCTTAGAAAATAGGCTGTCCCGAGCCATAAAATGCACTGTTCTCGGGCAAGCCGCGCCTACAGCAACCGGGTCCAGGTAGCTGACATGGTTAGCCGCCAGGATAAACCCGCCTTCTTTAGGGATATTCTCCCTGCCCTTAACTTCAAAATGAAAAAATAATTTCAAAATTACCAGCAATACAAATCTGCTAAATCTGTACATCTTTCAAAATTATTTCCTTTCCCAGAGCGAGCAGCTTCTTCGCCTGAGCCAGGTTTTTTGCCTCAGCATAAGTACGCATAATCGGCTCGGTCCCTGAACCGCGGAACATCAACCAGCTCTGGTCTTCACAGATAAGCTTGATACCGTCGTAATCCTTAACCTCTACAACCTTCTTGCCTAATAATTCAGAAGGCAGGTTTTCCTTTTTCGGCTCAACACGCTTAGCCAGATGCAAATCCTGGCGCACATAATAATATTTGCCGAATGTTTTTTCAGCCTCATTTAAAATCTTTAGCATATTCTTATTGCGGTAAACCATCATCTCAATCAGCAAAAGGCCTGCCATAGTCCCGTCACGTTCCGGGATATACCCTTTAACTCCCATGCCGCCTGCCTCTTCGCCTCCGGCAACAATATCTTCAGTCTCCATAAGGTTTGAGATGTATTTAAAGCCTACCGGGGTCTCATAAAGCTTAATCCCCAGAAACTTTGCGATATTATCCATCATTGTCGTGCCGCAGATTGTCTTAACCAAGCCGCCGCTCCAATGCCTGTCCTGGTTTAAATGCAAGGCAAGCAGGCCTAATATCTTCTGAGGATGAATAAAGACTCCTCCGGGAGCAACCGCGGCGATCCTGTCGGCATCACCATCCAAAGCAATACCTAAATCAAACTTCTCCTTTTTTACCCGGGCCTTTAATTCCTCCAGGTTTTCTTCCACTGGTTCGGGCCTGCCTCCTCCGAAAGACGGGTTAATCGTATTGCGCATAAACTCCAATTTTATGTTTGTGCCTTTAAGCACCTGGGAGATAAAACTGTCTCCTGAACCATACATGGAATCAACCAGGACTTTGAATTTCTTATTCTTAATCTTGCGCAAATCAATATAATTACGGATAAATTTTATGTAATCCCTGGTTATATCCACAGGCTTAATCGGTTCAGCAGGCTCTGCAGCCTTTACCGGACTCTTGCCAAGCAAGCCTTCAACCTCGCGGGTCAACTCCTGGCTTGCCCCTCCGCCGGCGGCATTCTTGATTTTAAAACCGTTATACTCTGCCGGGTTATGCGAAGCAGTAATCATAATCCCTAAATCCAGCTTACGGCTTTTAACAACAAAACTTAATGCCGGAGTGGGCGTTGGCCTGTCAGAAAGAATCACCTCTATGCCGTTATTCTGCAATACTTTTGCCGCTTCCATCGCGAAGTTAGCAGACATAAAACGCGTATCATATCCAACAGCAACTTTTTTCCCGCTGCCCAAATAATCCGCTACTGCCTGGGATAAAACCCTTACATTCTCCAGGGTGTAAGTGTCCGCGATAATCGCCCTCCAACCATCGGTGCCGAATTTAATTTGTGAAACTGAATTGCTCATCTAACTTAGTCCTTTCTTAAACTGTTAATAGCTTTTCTTGTATTTTTTGCCCCAAAAATATATGAGCCCGCGGCCAGGATATTTGCCCCCGCCTGCCTGACTAATCTGCCGGTAATATTATTAATCCCGCCGTCAACAGCAATATCTTTCTTAAAGATTGCGCGCAGTTTACGTATCTTGCCAATCGCTGACGGGATAAACGCCTGCCCGCCAAAACCCGGGTTAACTGACATTACTAAAACAAAATCAACTAAAGGCAGGGCTTTTATAATTTTAGCTAAAGGAGTCCCGGGGTTTAAAGAAATTCCCAGCCTGACCCTGCTTTTCTTCAACCCTTTAGCGATCACTGCCAATTCTTTTATAGTCAGCGTCTCGATATGCACAGTAATCATATCGCTACCGGCATTCACAAAAGCGCTTATATACTTGGCGGGATTTTCAATCATTAAATGCACATCCAACGGAACCCTTGTTGCCTTGCGTATGTATTTAACGACTACCGGCCCGATTGTAATATTCGGGACGAAATGACCGTCCATTATATCAACATGGATTAAATCCGCTCCCGCCCGCTCAACTTTCTTGAGCTCAAAGGCAAGATTGGCAAAATCAGCCGATAATATTGATGGAGCGACTTTTATCTTCATTTGTATAATTTTCTTTTCTTTATATAGTCAAAAACTTTATCCGTCACCAGGTAACCGAATGATTTATTCTGGGCTACGCACTGGCGCACTTCAAAACCGGAAACATCCACCGCCCGGATAGCCAGGGTTTTAATATAAGATGGTATCTGCTCAAGTGAAAAACCCGGGCGCGTAACAACTACGAACTTTACCATCGTGATTATTTCGCTTAAATCCTTCCATTCATTTAAATATTTCAACAGGTCTGAGCCGATAATAAAGTAAAGCTCGTCGCGGGCATACTGTTTCTTTAGCTGCCTTAATGTATCAATTGTGTAAGAACGGCCATTCCTCCTGATTTCAATATCTGAAACCGAGAAATATTTATTGCTCCTGGTGGCCAATTTTAACATCTTAAGCCGGTCAGCTGCCGGGGCAATATTTAAATTGTCCTTATGCGGAGGCAAGGCTGTAGGTATAAAAATAATCTTATCCAGCCTTAATTTCTCCCTTGCCTCTTCCGCCAAAATCAAGTGGCCAATGTGCACCGGATTAAACGTCCCTCCCAGGATGCCAATTTTCACTGGCGCACCTGGCCCGAGCCAAAGACCATATATTTATATGTAGTCAATTCTTCAAGTGCCATTGGGCCGCGGGCATGCAGCTTATCCGTTGAGATACCGATTTCAGCACCCATGCCGAATTGATTCCCATCGGTAAAACGGGTTGAGGCATTCTGATAGACGCAGGCGGAATCCACCTGTTTTAAGAATTTCAGGGCCTCTGCGTTATTATCCGTGACAATACTGTCTGAATGATGCGACCCATAATTATTTATATGAGCAATTGCCTCATCTATATCCTCAACTACTTTTACTGAAAGGATCAAATCCAGGTATTCAGTACGGTAATCTTTATCAGCCGCCCGCTTTGCCCACTTGGCGATTTTCCTGGTCAGGGGGCAAGCGCGGATTTCAACATTAGCCTCTTTAAATTTCTTAAGCATCCCCGGTAAAAACCTGATCGCAACATCCCGATGCACAAGCATACTCTCCATGGCATTGCAAACTCCCGGCCGCTGGACCTTGGCATTAAAACATATCTTCTCCGCCATATTCAAATCCGCCCAGGCATCCACATAGACATGGCAAATGCCTTTATAGTGCTTAATCACCGGTATGCGCGAAGAACTGACTACTTTTTTTATCAATTCCTCTCCTCCGCGGGGAATAACCACATCAATATAATTATTCAGCTTTAACAGGATGTCTACAGCTTTACGTTCCCGCGTATTAATCAAGTTAATTGAGCCATAAGGTAATCCGTGTTTCTGCACCGCCGAGTTTAGGGCATTGTAAATCGCAAGATTTGAATTCAGGGATTCACTTCCCCCGCGTAAAATTACGCTGTTGCCTGATTTAAGGCAGAGCCCGGCGCAATCAGCAGTAACATTGGGCCTGGATTCATAGATTATGGCGATCACCCCGAGAGATGAACGCACCTTCTGGATACGCAGGCCGGAAGATGTATTCCACCCGCGGATAAGTCCGCCTACCGGGTCTTTAAGTTTAACAACATCAAGCAGGCCATCCGCCATTTGCTTGATCCTTGCCTCATTCAAAGTAAGCCGGTCAATAAAGGCTTTGCCCTTGCCGCTAGAAGCACTGATATCTTTCCGGTTTGCTTTTAAGATATCCGCCCGGCTGCTTAATAAAGCAAGTGCCATATCCTTAAGCACAGCGTCTTTAATAGCTGTTGGTAAATTAGCTAAAACCCGGGAAGCTGCCAAGGCTGCTTTTGCAATGCTTTCTATTTCATTTTTAAGATTTTTCTTCATTATTTTGGTAAAAATATAGTGCCCTGGCAAAACGGATTTCTTGCCACCTGGCTTACAATTTTATTCTTTCGCCCGTTTGCGATTACGCAAGGAACGCCTTCCTCAACAGCAATGCGGGCTGCCTCTATTTTAGTCGACATCCCCCCGACACAGGTTTTCTTATTAATCGGGCAGGCCAAGGATTTTATTTCGCTCGTAATTCTCTCAACCTGGTGGATAACCTTTTTGTTCTTATCTAATAGGCCGTCTACGTCAGATAAAATAATTAAAAGGTCCGCGCCTACCAATATAGAGACTAAAGCCGACAAGCGGTCATTATCCCCAAATTTGATTTCTTCCGTAGCCACTGAATCATTTTCATTTATAATCGGCACACAGCTTAATTTCAACAAAGTATTTAATGTATGCTTGGCGTTAGCGTAACGGACGCCGAGAAAATCATCCCAGGTTAAAAGCAGCTGGGCGCAATTTAATCCGTATTTCTTAAGCGCTATTTTATATACATGCATAAGTTCATGCTGGCCAATGGCAGCGGCGGCCTGCAGCCGCTGAAGCTCTTTCGGGCGGCTGGTAAGCTTTAAGATTGACATACCTAGGGCGATCGCCCCCGAAGAGACAACCACTACCTCTTTACCCTGCTTAATTAAATCAGAGAGCTGGCCGGCAAAGCTGTTTACCAGGCCCATATCTAATTTAGATTTTTGATCCGCAAACAGGCTTGAGCCGATTTTGACTACAACTCTTTTATAATTTTTTTGCGATAGCATCAATTAACTCCCTTAAATTGGTCTTCTCCAGCGCAGAAACCGGATAAACCGGCTTTTTCACCGATTTCTTAAACCTTTTTAAATTCTCCTGGCTGCCGGCAATATCCATTTTATTGGCGCAGATAATTTGAGGTTTTTTATAAACATCCTTGCTGTAATTTTTTAATTCCAGGTTGATCTTTTTATAATCATCCAGCGGGTCCCTGCCCTCAAAACCCGCCATATCCACTATGTGAATCAGGGCCTTAGTGCGTTCAATATGTTTAAGAAACTTAGCTCCCAGCCCCCTGCCTTCTGAAGCCCCCTCAATTAAACCCGGGAGGTCAGCTATAACAAATTGCCTATGCGTGGCATTAACCACTCCTAAAACCGGGCCCATAGTTGTAAATGGATAAGCCGCGATTTTAGGCCGGGCATTTGAAATCGCTGTGATTAATGTAGATTTCCCGGCATTAGGAAACCCTATTACTCCTACATCAGCCAAAAGCTTTAAATCCAGGATAACCGTTCTTTCTTCACCCGGCTCTCCCGGAGTTGCTTCTTTACGGTGCCAGTTGCCTATCCCGCCTTTCCCGCCCCTGGCAATAATTACTTCCTGGCCGTCTTCATTTAAATCTCTTAAAAGCGAGCCTGTTGCCGCGTCTTTAATAATTGTCCCTACCGGAACGCGCACAATTACATCATCGGCAGCCCTGCCTTTTTTATGATTACCGCTGCCGTGCCCGCCGTGAGAACCGAAAAAATGCCGGTGATGCTGAAAATCCAGAAGCGTAAGCAGGTTGTGGTCCGCGCGAAAGATAATATCAGCGCCCTTGCCTCCGTCACCGCCATCAGCTTTTCCCTGGCGCTGATACTTATCGCGGTAAAGGCTTTTACACCCTTTACCTCCGCTTCCCGCCCTTACTTCTATTTTAGCGCTGTCAATGAACACTATAGGCCTAAATCAATAGATTTAATCTTAATCTCGGTAAGCTGGGCGCGATGGCCTTTTTCCCAATGCCAATTTTTTCTGCGGCGGTATTTATAAGCTGTGGTCTTTTCGCCTTTAGTTTGAGCCAAAACCACTGCCTCAACCTTAGCGCCCTTAACATAGGGTTGGCCAACCTCAATGGTTTTGCTGCTGCCAACCAATAAAACCTTATCCAGAATGATGTTTTTTCCTTTTTCAATTACCTGTTTATTTACCTCAATAACATCATCTTTTTTCACGTTATACTGTTTTGCCCCAACTTCAACTATTGCATACATTTGTCATCCTCCCTGCCTGCCGGCAGGCAGGCTTAAGTTGCTAAAGATTAATAAATTTGAACGTTTATTATATATCTACCGCAGATAAGGGTCAAGCAATAAATAGGGTATGCTTTACTATTTTAGGCTATTTTGATGTCTTCTAGGTGCGCGGCTGGGTTTGAGATCAAATTGACCTTGATCCTGTATTTACGCTCAATCGCGGTCAGGGCCTCCTTATCTTTTAAGATTTCATCAATCACAGGCGGCGCCAAAGTTACTGATGCCTGTTTTAAGGTTTTGCCCTTGAGATAACGCTTGAGTTCCTTTAAAGCGAAAATTCCCAGGGTTTGCGGTGAACGCAGTTTGCCTTTGCCCTTGCAATACGGGCAGGGATGGAAAGAAAGCATCTGCACGGTTTTATGGATCCGTTCGCGGGTCATCTCAACTATCCCGAATTTAGAGATCCCCTCTATATCATATTTTGCCCGGTCGCTGGACAAGGCCTTCTTCAGGATATTCAACAGTTCCCGGCGGTGGCCTTCGCGTTCCATATCGATAAAGTCAATTACGATTATCCCGCCTAAATCGCGCAGGACCAGCTGGCGGGCAATTTCAACCGCGGCTTCTGCGTTAACCTTAAAAGCCATATCCTCCTGGTTTACTTTCTTCTTAAAACCGCCGCTGTTAACATCAATCACTACCAGGCCCTCGGTAGGCTCAATAATCAGGTAGGCCTTTGATTTCATATAAACATGGCTTTCAAAGATACGGTTAATCTGTTTTTCTACATCTTTTGCGCCAAAAAGGTCATCCCCCCTGTAAAGCTCAACCCTCCTGCATAAATAACTCAAGAAAGTACGCATAAAATGCTGGATGCGGTAAAATTCAGGCTTGGAATCAACAATCAACTTGGTAACATCTTCGGTAAAAGAATCACGGATTGCCCTCAGGGCTAAATCATATTCTTCGTAGACTAAGACCGGGGCGGGTTTACCCTGGGCAATCTTTTCCACCCGTTCCCATAATTTATAAAGAAACTGCGCGTCACGGGTCAACTCTTGCGCGGAACGCCCGCTGGCAGCAGTACGCACGATAAAACCTACCGGTTTGGGAAATTTAAGCCCTCTAAAAATATCGCGCAGCCTGCGCCTCTCAGCTTCATCTTCAATGCGCCGCGAAATACCGCCTTGTTTATCCATCGGCATAATTACTAGATACCTGCCGGCTAAACCAATTTCAGTAGAAAGCCGCGGCCCTTTAGTGCCAAAAGATTCTTTGACTACTTGGACCAAAACCTCCTGCCCTTTTTTCACTTCTTTAATCGGGGTTTGCTGCGGACTCTCCACAGATTCATAAGCGGATTCAATCTCTGACAAATAAAGAAAACCATTTTTCGGCAGGCCGATATCCACAAAGGCGGCGCCGATTGAAGGCATTACCGCCTCAATCCTGCCTTTATAAATATTGCCGACGATAGTGCGGTCCTGCGGCCGTTCAATATGAAACTCAAGCAGCTGGCCGTCGCCGACTATAGCTACCCGTTTTTCCTGGGCTTCAGCATTAATTAAAATTTCCTTGGACATCTTTTACTTGTATCCCTTCTGGCAATTGTTTTTGCAGCCTATTTTTAAAATCTGCCGGATCAACCGGAAATCTTAAAACTATGGAAGCTTCTTCGCTTTCACTTTCCACCCCGAGCTTTAAGGCCCTTTGCAAGCTTAATTTAGGGTGCGGGCTGAAACCTTCGGTCATTTTAAGCGGAAGGTCTGCCCGGCGCATAGCGCGCATAAACAGGCGCATAAGGTCTAAATGCGAAATATAACGCATCAGTCCTTTCTTGGAAAAAATGAAATTTACTTTATACATAATTTATTTCTTTTTATCTTCAGCTGCAGTCTTGACTTCAACAACTACCGGCCTGCCTAATCTTGCTTCCAGCTTAGCGAGTTCTTCAGGGGTATACTCGCTTTCCTTAATAATCCTGGCTGTAATAAAAATCAAAAGGTCAATTTTTGTGTTCGTTGTTGTCTCGCGGCCAAAAATCTTGCCTAATCCCCAGGGAAGGTCTTTTAAGAAAGGTATGCCGATAGTTTCCCTTCCCTTAACATCTTTGAGCAACCCGCCGATTACAATCGTTTCCTTATCCTTCAGCAATACCTGTGTCTGGACTTCGCGCACATCAATAATCGGGTAAGTTGTTGTCGTAGCGTCTTCGGAATCTCCGGCAGTAGATGTGGCCGTAATAGTAGAATTGGAAGAAGTAATGCTTGGATGAATAATCATATTGATATAGCCTTCTTCGCTTATCTGCGGCACGACATTCAAACGGATGCCGATCTCCTGATAATAATCTAATGTCTGGGTAATCGTGGAGTTCGTTCCTGTAGTACCGGCTGTAACTATAGACTCAAGTATCGGAGTATGGTAGCCTACCAGCATTGATGCTTCCTGGTTGTCCAGCGTAAGCAGGCTGGGTGCAGAAAGGGTATTTACATCAGCGTTATCTTCCAGGGCGTGGATAACCGCTTCAAACTTAGTCCCGGTTATTTTCTGGAATATAAATTCGCCGCCCGCATTATAGGGCTGGTATCCTAAAATTGTAGATGTCGCCGGGCTGAATAAAGACGGCACTAAAGGATTTGAAGCTGTTTGAATAGTACCGGTATGGCCTCCAATGGCGGTAGACGTGCCGGCGTTCTGAGTAGTTATTGCATTGGTAGTTGCGGCATCCTTAGAGCCTAACCCCCAATCCATGCCTATATCCCTGAGCTTATCCCTGCTTACCTCAATAATTCTTGTCTCAATCAGAACCTGTTTGGGCTTAACATCAATTTTAGGCAAAATAACATTGCGGATTGTATCCAATGAACTGGCGGTATCGGTAATCACCAGCATCTTTGATTTCACATCCGGGTCAAATTCTGCCTTCTTCATTACGGTTTCGCCTTTCTCGTTCTTTTCATAAGAAAGGGTCTCCGATTTTTCCACTCCCTCATTGTTTTTAGATGTATCAGCAGGAGAAGCCTCCCTGCCAATCCTGAAAGTCCCAAACTGCCATCCTTTTTGGCCGCGGGTATATAAAACTGAAATCTTTCCGCGCGGCGAAAGCAGAGGAATAATAATCTTCTGGGCATCCTGGGCGTCTAGAAATTTAAGGCTTATGATTTCCGTCTGCAAAGGCTCTTCAGCAGCAATCTTGGCCACATTTTCCATCCTGGTAACTAAAATAACGTTTCCCTGCTTCTGATACCCAAAACCATAAGTCTTTAAAATTACGTCCAGGGCCATCTCCCAGGGCACATCGCTTAAACGCACCGAAATATTCCCCGCTACATCAGGCGTTGTAACTATATTGACCCCCGACTTATAGGAAATAATCTTGAGCACGCTGGCGATATCCGCTTCTTTGAAATCAAGGGTAACATTACCCTGTCCAAGCGGATTATTATCAAGCACTGCCGGCGCAGCCATATCCGCCTGCTGGGCTAATCCGCAAGCGTAAGTACAGAGTAGTAAAACAACAGTTAAAAATATTCTTTTCACTCTTACCCCCTTATTTCTTATCGCAATCCTCGGCGATAATCAGGCCGCCGGTAGACATTGTATAAACTTTATTACCCGTAAGGTTGCAGTTTACGGGAGCCGCCGAACAATTATACCCTGTCGCGTTAAGCCTCTGGCAATCATATTCATAACCCCTTACAGATGAGACAGAGAGATAGTCTTTTTCCAAATAAACCGGGCTGCCCTTGGTAAGCTGGTTTATATCTTCAGGGTAAACCCCTTTATTATCTTTGGCATAATTTTCTAAAGCGGTATAAAAAAGCTTAAGGTTTACAAGCGCCAGCGACTGGTTGCGTTCAATATTGTATATAATAAATTTATTGATCACTGCGCGCAGGAGTAACGCGCTTAAACCCACAACAATCATAATCGTGACAAAACTTCGCGCCTTCTTGTTCATTTTTTTAGGAGATCCGTTTAAAACCCGGATATTATTGTTAAAAGTTATATTCTTGATTTTAACACAAAGGCTTTATTTAGCAATACTTTTTAAAGTAAAATAGGGGCATTTCTATTTTAGCAATTGAATGGTCAAAAATAGAAATACCCCTATTATTTTTAAGCTTATTGTAAAGAGGGATTAAATACTCCGCCCGTAGTAACGGTATAAGTAATACTCCCGCCTGATCCAGCGGTAACCGGGCTGGCTGAAAAAGTATAACCGCCCAAGCCCAGCGTACAGGCATAGCTATACTCCCCGGAAACCGTAGCCGCTCCGTTTGAATTAGCGCAATAACTTCCTGCTGAAGCGATAAATTCAGTAAGCTCAACTACGCTTGCCGGATATACCCCGCTATGTGAAGCGGCGTAATTTTCCGCGGCGATAGAAAGCTTGCGTAAAACCTCTTTTGCCGTTATCTCGCTGGATTTCCGGGATGCCGTCAAATAAGGAATGGCTATGACCGCCAATAGAATGACAACCACCAGGATAATCATTACCTCAACTAGTGAAAAACCATTTTTTTTCATCAACTATCTTCCCTTCTGTAAATAAGAATAGTGGCCGCTTTCCTTATTAACTAAGGTTCAAGCTTAATTTCAATGAATTCCTGCCCGTCGTTTAAAATTACCCTGTCCTGTTTTATATCGGCAACTGTTTTATTGCCGAGACGGTCGCCTTTTTTAACCACCTCTGCGTCAATAATCGCCAGGGGGTTGGTTTTATCCCAGAGTATCCCGGTTAAAACGTACCCGGATTGAATATTCCTCTCGCTGATTATGGGGGCGGCGGTAAAAGGGTCCCTCCTTAATTCAATAGTTTTAGCTTCCTGCTCAAGCAAACCGTATAAACTCCCGCTATCAACCCTGCCTTCCCGGCCTGCTCCGGATAAATCAACCGGATTAGGTTTAAAGGCTTTCCTGCCGGCCGGCTTCTTAGCTGCGTTGCCAAATGCTACAATCAACACTACTAGCAATAACCCGGTTATCCCCAATTCAATCAAATCTTTCCTGCGCATTTTTAAATTAATAAATATAAATTAAACCCTATAGTGGAACGGACCTTCCCGTTAAGCTGTTTATCTTTTCTGACGTTTAAATTCTGCACGCTTATAAAAGCAGGCAGGATATTCTTTAGTTCCGAAAGATAGTGCACCATATCTTTGTAAAAACAAACTACCTCCATGGTTATTGGAAGATAATTCGCTGTCTTGCCGTCAATAACTACAGGTTTTCCGTTTTCGTCAAGGAATTCGCTGCGCGTACCCGGCTGCAAAGAAATAATGTTGATATCCATTTTACGGGCTATCTCCGGGATAAGCCTTAAGCTCTCTTCCTCCTGCCTGGGGAATTTATTGCTTAAATACTGCTGTCTTGCCTTCAGAATGCGTATTGCATCATCCCTGCTTTGTGAGCCAGCCAAAAGCATCTCAATACCTTGTATCTGCTGCTGGGTTAGAAACAATTCTTTCTTAAGGCTGGAAATCTCTTTACTGCTGGGAAAATATACAAAAACCCAGAGCAGCAAGAAAATAAATACCACTGCAGCGCTGGTTACGATTATGTTTTTCTGATTTTGGGTTATGTCTATCTTTGGCAAATTCATTTTATTTAGCTAAAACACATTCTATCTCAAAATTATTAATACCCTGTTCCTCCCTGGAATTAACCAGGTTTGCCTCCATGACAAACTTTGAATCTTCCAGGGCCTTCATGAAATCAGTAAGCACTTTTTCCACCGAATCCCCGCTGGCTGTGACCACGCCGTTTAAATGCATTGAGTGGCTGGACTGCTCAAAATCAAATTCATTAAGTATAACATTTGCCGGCACAACCGCGCCGATTAATTTTAACAGGCCTGCCGAAGGGACCTTGCCGGCATGGATCTTGTTTATAAAATCATCCCTTAAGTCTACTGCCTGTTTTAAAGTTTTCACCTCTTCCACGCTCTGCAAATGCAGCCTGGAAATCTTCAGGCGTTTTTTATAATCATGAATCTGAAAATTAATCACAAACCAGGAGAAGGCAAAGACCGCCGCGATGGTAATTGCGGCAACCCGCAAGACAGTTTTTTGAATCAATTCAACCTTCTGCGCCCTTATCTCACGCGGCAATAAATTTACCCCTGAACCCGGCAGGCCCAGGCCAATAGCGCTGGAAAGCTGGTTCGCGTCCAGGAAGAATTTCTCCGCATCCACATTCCTGATATCAAGAGAACCCGGCAAAGGCAGTTTCTCCACCTTAATCTTGAGCTCTCCCGCCAGGTAGCTATCAAAACCTTTCAGACTTGCCCCTCCCCCGGTAATATATAAAACCTCGGGAGGTTGGGAATGGCTTTCAGAATTAAAATAGTCAAACGATCGGTCTATCTCTTTACTTATTGTTTCAAGCAATGGCCGCATAAGCGGCATAAGCTGGCTTGGTTTTATGCCGTCATCCAGCTTGCCGGTTTCATCAAGCAAAACCCCCTGCTGGCGTATCAGTTTCTCAGCCTTATCAAACTTAATTTCAACCTTGCCTTCATCCGTAACTAATTCACCGCATAATGACGCCGAAAGCCTGGAGACAGAAAAATTCAAGCTCCTGACAAAACTTAACTTATTCTTTTGGTATATTGAAATATACGAATGGGTGTGGCCTACATCAAAAATAGCACTGGCCTGAGCAACAGGAGACAGGGACTCCAGTATCCCGCAATAATTAAATACGCTGCTTGATACTTTTTGGGGCGAAAGCCCGCTTCCTGCAGCCGCTAAGACATATTTATTGACTACGTCTTTTTTGGCGAAAACGCAGAAGATTTCAATTTTCTTGGCGCCCTCGCTATCGGAGTATTCGCGGATAACTTCTAAATCTGAAACGCTTTCTTCAGCGTTAAAAGGAAGTTCGGATTTTAATTGCCATTTAACCGCATTAAGCAATTCATCCTTAGGCATATACGGAAGGGCGATTTTCTTTATAAATATGCCTTCAGGGTCAGAAATACTCAGGTAGGCTTCTTTTGCAAATATGGGTTCGCTTTCCAGCACCTGTTTAAGAAAAGAGCTTAACCCCTCAGGCGTGCTTGAGGCTGTATCAAATTCTTTTAAGCTGTAAGCTAAAAGCTTATAAGCACCGCCATCGGCATGCAGGCAGGCTAATTTAATAAACGAGCCTCCGAAATCAATGCAGGTAATCCGTTTATTATTCCGGTTAAATTTTAAAAACTTAAGCAGCTCCATGAATTACAAAAGATTATAAAACGTATTTTTTACTTAAATAATAGGCGACAAAGAAAAGCAGGCCCGCAACCAGCAATAATGATACCCCCACCCCGATCCTCAATTTATAAACTTCTTCATCAATGGGAATGCTCATTCTATTGATAGCCGAATTTACTTTGCTGCTTAACTTCTGTAAAAGCTTAGGTGAAAATAGAAATAATACTCCTCCTAAAAGAGCAACTGAGCCCGCTAAAATCAAAAACCACATATACCCCTCCCTTGTTTACTGTAGCCTGTCTATGGAAACCGAAGAAGCCTGTTCAGACTGCCCTTCCCAATCATTATACAAACCTGTCCCGCTTTTAGCAATTAAAATCATTCTCACCCGCCGCACATTCGCCGCCGTAGCGGTTATCGCTTCATTTGCGTCGTAATAAGTAAAAAGCGTGCCGCTTTTACCGCTTATAGTTACTCCCGATAAACCGGAAGCATAAGCCGGTATAATAGCTTCTGCCGCGGCCCCTATTTTACGGTAAAGTTTATTTAAACCTGTATCCCAGCGGTATATGATAGTAACGCTATCCTGGTTGATAAAAGTTACCTGATTGGCTGATATGCCGGTAATTACCCTGGCAAAACGCAAACCTCTTGCCTGGCTATCGCCCTCAATCATAATCTCTAAAGCATCATTAGCCAACTTATCCATATTCAACTGGTTAGGGATAAAAACCGAGTTCTTCACTGTATAACCCATAATCCAGGCGCCTGCACCTGATAATATGCCGATTATGGCAATCACCATAATTAATTCAATAAAACTGAAACCTTTTAGCGCCTTAAGATTACTAATCATTTTAGAAAGGATAGCGTATATTCCTGGATACGTAAGTAACCAGCTTGGCTAATACTTCCGGGCTGCCGGATTTAGTAACCTGAACAGTTATTTTTTTAGTGCTCTCAGAACTGAATGATGAACCGTTTACATACGAAACTGTGCGGGTTAAATTATAACCATAACCCTGATAGTTGGAAATACTGGCAGAGGCAATGCTGGTATAAGAAGTATTATTCACCTGTGCCAAATCAAATTTAGCCAGGTTAATCGCCATGGTTATATCCTGGGATTGAAAAACACTCTGCACATGCTTAGATAAAGTAATAGAAATCGGTAAGGCAACTATGCCGACTACGACAATTGCCATTATCAGCTCAATAAGCGTAAAACCTTTTCGCTTACGGCGAAGTGATTTCTGAGTTAATTTCATCAATATCAACTATCCTGGAAGTTGTATTAAATGTTAAAGGCATCAGGTCATAAGTTGCCTTGATTGTGCGGTAAATATTTGAACCGGCCACCTTTCCGGTAGAATTAATAGTAAATTGGCAGCTATTGGAAGAAGGATAAACTGTTACAGTCTTAGTAGACCCATCAGTCATCACGAATTGAATACTCATACTGCTTAAGCCATTCATATTGTTGCTAAAACGCAGGCGGTCAATTGAAATAATCGATGTACCGGTTAAATTATAATTGGTAGTAAAATTTGCGTTTGCAGGAGAACTTAAATTCCCTGTCCAACGATTAACGCCTGCAATTCTTATAGAACGCAGGTTTCTAGACGCCCCGCTTTTTGTCCAGGTAACCACCATCCGGTCAATGGAAACAACCGGAGAAGCTGAATTAGTGGCTTTTTGTATATATAAACCTATGAGATCTGATCCGCTTCGCGAAGCCTCAGAAGTATCCACCATAAGAAAATCCGCCGCTGTGCCGCCCCTGCGGTAGGTCTCTCCGGTGTCAACAGTAGTTAATCCGGTGCTATAATAACCGTATGTATTAGGCGTGCTGATATAAATATTGCGGACATCATATAAGGCATCATGTATCCCTGCCTGGGCAAGATAAAGGCATTTAGCGCTGATCTGGTCAGCATCAAGCTGCGCAAACCATTGCACAATAAACGTGGATATACCAAGTACCGCGATAGTAACAAATACAATCAGCATTACCGCGGCAATTAAAGCTAGCCCCCTTTTTTTTCTTATCATTTTTAATTAGAGACGGTTCTCAACCTAAAGCAGAACTGTCCCCTTTTTTTGGGGACACTTTTCCTTTGTTTTGAGAACCGTCCCTGATTATTCAATTATACAACCGGTTACTTGAAATCTCCGGTTGCTGCAGTATATGTATAAGTGTTTCCCGCTGGGCCGGTATAAGTTGTAGCGCTAGCCTTAGTCCAATCAGAAGTAACTCCACCCTGTTGTAAAACAGTATCAAAACAAATATTAGCCGCAGCGCATGCAGCAGTAGTAGCTGAATCCAGAGTTGCCGGATAAGCCTTATTCTGCGCGAAATAAGTATAAATTCCCGCGCGCACCCCTCCGACAACACCCTTTTCCGCGGCTTCCTTAGCTGAAGTCTGAAGATCAAAATACTTAGGAACGGCGACTGCAGCCAGGATCCCCAAGATCACGATAATCATGATCAGCTCGATTAGTGTAAAACCTTTCTTCATTTGACTCCTCCTTTTTTTATAATGGATATATTATATATTCCGTTTACCAATTTTCATAACCTTTTGTTTGTGAACCAACCACCCCCTTCCTGGGATCATAATAAAGATGACTACCAAAAGCATCCAGAGGATCGCCGTGTTCATCCTGCTCAAGCGAGCCTAAAAACTTTTCATTAAAAATCAGCTCATCCGTTTTAGACAACCTGTGGCTTGACTGGATAAGCACCTTTAAATCTTCCGGATAATAACCTTTCAGCTCTTTATATAATACTAAAAGCGTACGGAAATTATTCAACTGATAGCGTAAGGCAACCTCCCGGGCATTCTGCGAAAGGGTGCCGATGATCCCGCCGAATACCCAGATTAAAAAACTTATGATTGTCAAAGAAGCTACTAAGTCCAAAAGCAACAATCCGCTTCTATTCCTTTTGAGCGAACCGGCAGAACGCATTATCTTTTAAAAATGCTCATTAAATTCCACATAGGCAAGAATATGCCCAGGGCCATAAATAATACACCCAGCCCTAAAACAAAAATCAATATCGGCTCAATTAAAGACGTCAGGTTGTTAACCGTATAATCTACCTGCTCATCATAGTAATTAGCAACATGGATAAGTAAAACGTCGAGTTTGCCGGTATCCTCGCCCACTGAAACCATCTGGGTTACTATCGGCGGGAACAAACCGCTGACCTTCATCGGCTCAGCAATCCCATTACCCTCCATAACATTATTCTTGATATTGGTTATGGCCTTGGCAACAACCTCATTGCCGGTTGAGCCTGAGGCGATATCCAGGATCTTTAAAATTGGGATGCCGCTCTTCATAAGCGTGCCGGTGATCCGCGTAAAACGCGAAATAGAAAGCTTTAATACCAGCGGCCCAAAAACCGGCACCTTCAGCTTTAAACTGTCCCAGGTAAATCTGCCTATTTTAGTGCTGATATATTGTTTAAAAATAAAATTAACTGCAATTCCGATAATAATTAATAACCACCAGAGCTTGGTTACCGCGTAATTAATCCCCAAAAGTATCTGCGTGGGCAAAGGCAAGGCCTTGGTATATTGCTCGTAAATCTTGGCGTAGCGCGGGACCACTAAAACAGTAAGCACAACAAAACCGATAGCCATTGCCGCCACCACGATTATCGGATAGCGGGTCGCGGATTTAATCCGCAGCCGGATAGTCTCGTCATGCTCGCTTAAATTTGCCAGCCTTTCTAGAACTTCATCCAAGCGGCCGCTGGCCTCTCCGGAAGAAACCATATTTAGATAAAGGCTGTTAAATATTTTCGGGTACTTCTCAAGGGCACCGGACAAACTTGCGCCTGATTCAATATCCCGGATTATCTGGCTGATGAGCTCCTTAAAGGCTTTATTCTGCGTCTGTTCGCGCAGGGCATTCAAAGAAAGCAGGATTGGCAGGCCGGCCTTTTGCAGGGTAGCCAGCTGGCGGGTAAACATATTTAATTCAGAAAACTTTATCCGGATTGCAGCGCCTGAGAATTTAGGGCCGCGGACTGTTTCCTTTGCCTCTGCTATAGAAACAGGGGTAAACCCCATCTGAATCAACCTTTGGGCTACGGAATTTTCATCCTCCCCCTCCATCAACCCGCGGGCTTCTTTGCCAAACTTATCCCTGCTTTTATATTGGTAATTCGGCATAGATTATTCTATTTCAGTGACCCTTAGTATCTCTTCAATAGTAGTTAAACCGCTCCTCGCCTTATCTAATCCGTCTTCCCTTAAAGTCTTCATGCCCAGCTCAATTGCTTTTTTCTTTATCGCGTCGGCTGAATTCCTTTCTTCAACCATTTTACGGATAGTTTCATTAAGAACTAATACTTCAAATATCCCGATCCGGCCGAGAAAGCCGGTGTTTTTGCAGGCAGGGCAGCCTTTCCCGCGGAAAAATTTTGCCGCGCTATCTAAGCCTAAATCCTTTAAGGCGGCGGGCGTAGGAGAATACCCTTCTCTGCACTTAGGGCAGATCTGACGCACCAACCGTTGGGCAACAATAAGGATTAAAGAACTGGAGATTAAAAACGGTTCCAGGCCCATATCAATCAAGCGGGTCAAAGAGCTGGGGGCATCATTAGTATGTAAAGTTGAAAAAACCAAATGGCCGGTCAAAGATGCCTGGATTGCTACCTCTGCCGTCTCTTTATCGCGGATCTCACCGACCATAATTACATCCGGGTCCTGGCGGAGGATTGAACGCAAGCCATTGGCAAAAGTAATATCTGCTTTGGGGTTTACCTGGGTTTGGCGGATCAAAGGTAATTCATATTCAACAGGATCTTCAATAGTAATTATATTTTTCTCCATGGAACTGATCGTGCTTAAGGCAGAGTAAAGCGTAGTTGTCTTGCCGCTCCCCGTAGGCCCGGTAACCAGGATAATCCCGTTGGGCTGCAGGATCATTTTGCCGAAGATATCCAGGTTTTCCTTAGTAAAACCTAAATCTTTTAATCCTAACAAAATAGAGGAACGGTCAAGCAGGCGCATAACCACATTCTCACCGTGGACAGTAGGAAACGTAGAGACCCTGATATCCAAATCTTTATTCTCCAGCTTTACGCTGATCTTGCCGTCTTGAGGCCTTCTGTTTTCGGCAATATCCATTTCCGCCAGGATTTTAATTCTGGAGATAACCGCATTCTGCAGCTTCTTCGGCAGGGAATGCACTTCATGCAAAATTCCGTCGATACGGTAACGCACACGTAAAACCGCCATTTCCGGCTCAATGTGAATATCCGAAACGCGGTCCTTAACCGCTTCGGAAATTAAAATATTCACTAATTTTATTACCGGCGGCTCTTCCGCAGCCTCAATTAAAGCGCCTTTATCAACCGCCAGTTTCTTGTTTTCAATGCTCTTTACTATTTCCTCAACAGAATTTCCCTGGCCATAATAAGAATCCAGGATTTTTTCAATGCTTTTTAAAGAAACCAAAACCGGATCCACGCTGCCTGCCTTGCTGATCCTGCGGATATGATCCAATGCCTGGATATCGCTGGGGTCAACCATTGCCACGGTCAAAGTATCCATAATCTTAAAAAGAGGCACTGCCTTATATTTAATTGCAACGTTCTCCGGGATGAGTTTAGTAAGTTCCGCATCAATAACATAATCTTCTAAATTCATATACAAGAAACCTGAAGCATTAGCCCTGGCTTCTGCTATATCTTCTTCTGTAATAAAACCAAGCTTCTCTAAAGCCTTTTCAAGCTTCATCCCGGTGCGTTTTACCTCATCCCTGGCCTTCTCCACCTGCGCCTGGGTAATCAGGTTTTGTTTTAATAATAAATCAACTATTTCCATAGGCCACCTTTATATTATTTATTCAATAACTGGGATATTTTAGTTAAAAGCATATTCGGCTCAAACGGCTTAGTCAAATAAGCATCCGCTCCCACCTCTTCGCCTAACTTCATATCAGCTGCCTGGGTGCGGGCGGTAAAAAGTATCACCGGTATCTTTTTGTATTTCTCATCAAACTTAAGCATACGGCATACTTTATAACCGTCTATTTTAGGAAGCATAAGGTCAAGGATGATTAAATCCGGATTTTCATTGCGAGCCTTATCCAGGCCTTCCTGGCCGTCGGAGGCACGGATAACCTGATAACCGTATGACTCAAGCCTTAAAGAAACCATATCAATAAGGTCTTCTTCGTCATCAACGATTAATATCTTTTTTATATCAGGCATATTCCTGTCTCAACTTCCAATAAATTCTCTTTATTTTATCAGAATAACCTGAAGTTGCAATAACTAACTAAGGCAAATAGTCAAGACCGTTTCAACACTCGCGGTATTTAGGCAGGGTAAAAATAAATTTTGCCCCCTTACCGAGCTCACTCTCTGCCCAGATCCTGCCTCCGTGTAATTCAACCAACCCCTTAGCAATAGAAAGGCCCAGGCCCGTGCCTTTTTCTCCAGACCCGGCAGTGCGGCCGAATTGCAGAAACTTATCAAATACTTTTGGCAGGTCTTCTGCGGAAATACCAACTCCGGTATCGCTGATTACAAACTCAACTTCATTTTCCCTGTCTATAAAAGAAACGCCGATATGCCCTTTTTCAGTAAACTTTATCGAATTACTGAGCAAGTTTGTAAAAACCTGGATTATCTTATCTTCATCAATGCATAAAACAACTTTTCCCTGTTCTTGAGGTAAGCTAAACCTTAGCTCCAGGCCTTTTTCTCTGGCTTTATTCTCAAACGCACTAAACACATTCTTTATTAAATCCCTGAGATCTATGTTGTTCTTTTTAAGTTCTGTCTTACCAGATTCAATCTTAGAGATATCCAAAAGGTTGTTTATGATTCTTGCCAGGCGGTCAATATTGTTCATAGAGGTCGCCAGGACTTTCTGCTGCTTAGGATTAATACTGCCTGTCACTCCGTCCAGAATCAGGCTGATTCCCTCCTTGGTTATGGAAAGCGGAGTGCGCAACTCATGGGAAACAATAGAAACAAAATCTGACTTTAACTGGTCCAGCTTCTCCAATTCAATATTTTTCTGTTTCAACTCTTCCAATATTTTCTTACGCTCGGTAACATCTTCCTTAACCGCGATAAAATTAGTAATTACCCCTTTAGCATCTTTAACCGCAGAAATAGATGCGCTTTCCCAATAAAATGAACCATCCTTTTTCTTATTATGGAATTCTCCCCGCCATTCTTTTCCGGCAAGTATGGTATCCCAAAGATTCTTATAAAACTCCGGCGGCTGTTCCCCTGATCTTAAAATCCGGGGATTCTTACCTATGGCTTCATGATATTCATAACCGGTCAACTGCACAAATTTCGGGTTCACATAGGTAATATTGCCTTCCTTATCGGTTATCACGACTACCGCCGGGCTTTGCTCAACAGCGCGGTTTAAAGCCAGAAGCCTGATTTCCTTGTTTTTACGTTCGGTGATATCCTGCATCACTCCGACTAAACCAGCGATCTTTCCGTCAGGGCCGGGATAAGTAGATTTACTCAAAAGCATAATATGCTTTACTCCATTAGCATCCAGTATTTCAGCTTCATATACCTTAGAATCCACATTGGAAGAAGTAAACAACTCCCGATCCATACGATAGCTTACTTCCGCCAAATCCTGCGGGTTAATATCAAAGATGTTCTTGCCGATTACCGCTTCTTTAGTTAATCCATAAAGCTGGGCAAAAGCGAAATTACACCCTAAATAAGCGCCTTGGTTATTCTTATAAAAAACCGGGTTAGGTATATTATCAATTAAAGTCTGCAGGTATCTTTGGGAAACAGCTATTTTCTCGGCAGAGGCGTGGTTGATCTGGCTGATGATAAAAAAAACAGAGAATAAGATAAACATACAGAAGCTAATAAAAATTCCGAGCAAACGGTGGCGAGAAATCATTTGCTGCCATACCCTGATATCCATATCCATACCGATCAAGGCAACCATTTTATTGGTTTCTAAATCAAGTACCGGAGCAAAGGCAGAAACCCAACTACCCCATCTATCAGTATAGGCATCAACGATAAAAGTGCGTTGATTTGAAAACCTAATCTTTAATTCCGGGGCCGCCTCTTCATATACCTGCCCCGGAGGAGAGCTGTTAGGAGAAAAATCCGGCTCTGAGTCTGCCAAGAAAATTATTTTTCCATTATCAAGACGCATTAAATAAACATACGTCAGATCAAGATTAGCTTCATTTATTGCCTTGAGCTGCTCTTTAATACGCCCATAATCAGGAGTGCCGATATCCGCAGCCGTTGCAGTAAGTTTTACCAGCCGGCGGTAATTTATCGCCGCTGAAGCAGTATTAGCCTTGGCTGATAATTCATCTACATTTGACTGCCGCAGGTAAATTCCTATATTATGGGTAATTAACCACCCTGAAATTATCAGGGCTAAATAAACCAAAAATATTAATAATATCCGTTTCCATATTTTCCTGCTCAAACCCTTAATATCCAGCCACCCCTGCAGTAAATACCAATATGTTAAAATAGTAAAGGCAGCGCAGATAGCCAGGGCGCAACGCAGTAGTTGGATAGGAAAACCAAAGAACTGGGCAAAATTTTCCTGGTTGAATAACGTATGTTTAAGCAGGGCGAACGGATGGGATATTACCAGCTGGGTGAAAGCATATGCTCCTATAAATAAACCCAGAGCAGCGATTAAGCGGCCATAGTTATTCCTTAGTTTCAGGGCATGTAGAATTAAAAACACCCCTGCGCTAAGGGCGCTGACAAAAACTATCAAATAACGGCAGGTAAAGTTAAAACCTTCCTCTTTGCCAAAATGCCATCCTAAATAGGCCAGAAACAACCAGGGGATAAAAAACAATTGATTTAAAGGCTTGCCCTTTAATGCTAGAAAACTCAGCCAGGAAAATTGCGCCAGAAATATAAATGACAACAGCATTGTCACCAGGCGTAGCAGGCTAAAAACAGGATTATCGCCAATACTGATAGAAAATAAATCCAGCCACTCATTAATTGCGTGAGTAAAACCGAACATCCCCAGCCAAAACCAGGGCAATTTTATTTCTTGGGTTTTTATTAACAACAGGCAGGCAGCGGCGAGGATAAAAAAACTCATCCCATAGATGAAAAAGATATAGTCCATCTGGGATCTAAAAAATTCTATCATGGATTTATTCTACATTATTAATATTGCTTTGCAAGCAAAATCCTCATAGACAGTGTATATAACCAACTTAGAATCATTGGGTTACAAAGTTAAATGCAGGCGGTTAAATAGACATATTTTAAGGGACCCTTGCCTATATTCTTGAGATCATGGCTGGTTTTAGGAGGGATATACACAAAACAGTTCTTTTTTACTTTAATCCTGGAATGTTTTCCATAGGTAACCCGGGCCTGCCCCTGCAAAATAACCAGAGCCTCTTCTTTATTCTTTGTATTATGCAGGCCGACAGACTCTTTGTTTTTTAAGGTCACAAGGCCGCAGGCTAAACCATAAGGCTTGCTTGACTCGCCAAACAGGCGCAGAAATCTTTGCTTGCCTTTAAGTTCTATGCAAAAGACTTTTCCCTCAGATTTTCTCTTTTTCATTTAATGCTCCTCTTTATGATGATCCAGGTGAGTATGCGGATGGATATGCATTCCATCTTTATGCCTGTGGCTGTGAATATGCACAAGGTTATTTTCAGCAAGCAAAGATGTATCAGCAAGGATAGAATCCGGGCTGCCGGATTTAGTTATCCCCTTCTCCTGCCCAAAAACATAAACCATATCCGAAATTTCGCCTACAATGTGCAAATCATGAGTAGAGGTAATAACTGTTTTAGCGTTGATATTTTCCTGAATAAGCAGGTCAATTATAACCCGGGAGGTCTGCGGGTCAAGCCCGGCAGTAGGCTCATCAAGGATCAGGATATCCGGCTGAATAATTAATGTTGAAGCTATAGCTACCTTGCGCTTCTCGCCTATACTCAACTGATAGGGGGACCTGTCTAATAAAGCACCGATGCCTAAAATACAAACTATCTTATCAAGGCGTCTATGCACCTCATCCTTCCCAAAACCCAGCTGCAACGGGCCGAAAACAATATCCTCTTTAACAGTAGGACAGAACAACTGCACATCGGGATTCTGAAAGACAAACCCAACCTTGCGCCTGAAATCCCGGGCAAACTTCTCATCGCTAAAGCTTTTCTCATCCAGAATCTTACCGCAAAAATTTACCTCACCGCTATCCGCAAAAATCAACCCGTCAAGCAAATGCAATAAAGTTGATTTACCTGTTCCGTTTGCCCCGATAATAGAAACCTTCTCCTGCGGTTTAATATCGATAT
>Ga0172375_10000337_pt1 | contig 75197 bp, 76 predicted proteins | sample LakKiv1m_FD_114537 | JGI IMG/M metagenome (GOLD analysis project Ga0172375, IMG submission 114537) | Freshwater microbial communities from Kabuno Bay, South-Kivu, Congo - kab_092012_11.1m | ecosystem: Environmental > Aquatic > Freshwater > Lake | place: Democratic Republic of the Congo... | reverse complement strand
GCTGGATAAGGTCCCAAGGGTTTGGCTGTTCGCCAATTAAAGCGGTACGTGAGCTGGGTTCAGAACGTCGTGAGACAGTTCGGTCCCTATCTGTTGTGGGCGCAGGATATTTGAGAGGAGCTGACCCTAGTACGAGAGGACCGGGTTGGACGAACCTCTGGTGTTCCAGTTGTCGTGCCAACGGCATCGCTGGGTAGCTAAGTTCGGAAGGGATAACCGCTGAAAGCATCTAAGCGGGAAGCCCACCTCGAGATAAGATATCCCTCCTGATGGAGACATCAGGACTGAAGACCCCTCGTAGACGACGAGGTTGATAGGTCAGGTGTGCAAGCACAGTAATGTGCTGAGCTTACTGATACTAATCGGTCGTGAGGCTTGACCATAATTTGGTCTAATCATGGTGCAGCTCAGTTTACTGTCACAATATGCAATTGTAGGTCTTTTAAGATTTTCGGTGGCTATAGCGGAGAGGACCCACCCGTTCCCATTCCGAACACGGAAGTTAAGCTCTTCTGCGCCGATGGTACTGCATGGGAGACTGTGTGGGAGAGTAGGTGCCGCCGGAATTAATTTGGAGCCCCTTCCTTTCCAAAGGAAGGGGCTCTTTTATTAGTTGTCGAGGTTTTTAAAGTAAAAGGCAAAGAATGCCTTACTTGATAATTTTAATAAAAAAGGGTTCAACTCATTGAGCTGAACCCTTAGATTTGTCGATGACGGGTCTTTTATTTCGGCCCGGGTGTGAAGGAAATAAGATTGCCTTCTTCCCTTCTGTCGCGGGTCCGTTCGCGAATGTACTTGACACAATTTTTAACGGAGGGATTCAACCAGTAGTGATTTCGCTGGTAAAATCTGCCCCACTGGTTGTCTCTTTTTTCCAGGACCCTGATGGTTGCGATTTCTTTTCCTTCGGCGTCAATGAGAGTTTCAGCTCCAGTGACTTCGCCGGTGACCGAGAAGTTTCCCGAGTCAAGGCCTTCGCTAAAAAAATAATCTTTTTTCCACCACTTTGATTTTACCGAGATTGGCCACTGGTAGGTGGGAATTTCGGGGTTAGCGTTTTCCAGCTTTGTTCCCTTTTCGTCTTTAGCCTCAACGAAGTTGAGGTTGAGGCTATAACGGTAAAAAACCCGATCCACCTCGCTCTCGATAAAGACGAGGTAACCTTCGGCATCTTTTTCTTTGACGGTCAAAGTCTTTACGAATTTTTTGACCGTCGAGCCGTCCTTGGAAACCACCTGGTATTTCCAAGTGTCGCCGATATTCCACACGGGCCGTTCAATATTTTCCAGGGGAACCACACCGCCGGCCCGGGAAATGGCGGGAAGCAGGACGATAAAAAATACGACGGCAACGCAAAACGCGACAATGATAAGCACTTGCTTTTTCATTTTCTCCTCCTTGTGATTTTTCGATTTTTGGGGGTGTTTAAGGGCTGACCTTAATTCAAGCCTATATTATATGATGGCACAACTTGTTCTTTCGCGTCAAGTTCGCGGGAAATCCATGTTCCGCCTGTCTTCTGCACAGGCCGGCCGACACACACATCATGGATGACTACTGTTGTCAACTCCCAGTCAATGACGATCATCTCTATTCGGACCCCCAATATTCCTGTGACCAGTACATCCAGGCATAACGCATCGTGAAATGAGGCGTATAGGAGAGACCTGCCTAAATTGTGCTCGTAAATGCTTTCTTGGCGGGTGACTCGACCAGACGGTGAGCTGATTTCTCAAAAAGTGCGCCCGATCTTCCACCATCCGTTCCAAACCACATCGCCAGCCCTGCTTTTCAAATGCATAATATCCCTGGACAGGTAAATACAGCCCATCTATAGCTCCTCCCATAGAAAGCAATATCTTATCAATTCAATTTGCCGCGGTGAGCTTCACTGCAGAGGCTCAATATTTGATGATGGCGATGGAACTCATCGGATGTTTTCAGAAATTACAAAATGCTTTGACATCTCGGAATTAGCTACTATAATCGCTGCAACGTTAACTACTCGGAGTTAATAAGGAATAAAACCATATGAAAAACATGTTCGTTACGGCCATGATCATCGGCTCTCTATCGATACCTCCCGTCACGCTTGCTCAGCCGGCGGCCGGCAGTGATTTGACCTTTACGGTCCAGGATGCTCCGTCAGTTATCTTCAGCCATAATAACCATTTGAAGAAACGGAAGCTCAAGTGTAGCCGCTGTCATTACCAGTACTTCCAAATGGCCAAAGGATCATACAAGATGGACATGGGGAAGATCACCAAAGGAAAATTTTGCGGCCGATGTCATAATGGGCGGGCATCATTTGACGTGCGGGACCCCAAGAATTGTTCCCGCTGTCACCGGGGATCTTCATCATCCATCGGGCTGCACTGATCCATAGGCCTTTTACCCCCCGAGCGTTGGCGAAACCGGGATTGATTGTTATAAATGCTGACACATATGACGACTTTTTTATCTCTTTATAATCTGCTCTCAAACATTCCCCTTATTTACCCGCTCTATTTTTTTTACGGTGCCACTTTCTTTTTTCTGGGCATTTCCATTTTGGGAAAAGATCTGAAGGCAAGCGACTTGAAACTCTCCAACAGCCTGTGGATGCTGGGAACGTTCGGATTTATCCACGGTTCCCATGAATGGCTGCAACTCCTCCCATTGATCCAGGGGGAACAAATGACCCAGGAGGAAATCTTCCTGATCAAGCTGATATTGCTCGTGGCGATCATCTTCTCTTTTTTCTTCCTTTTGCAGTTTGGCCTTTCGCTGATCAGTGCCCTTGATAAAAAACAAATGAAGTGGATCAAAGGGATTCCCGCCATGATGACCCTCCTGTGGGCCGTCATTCTATGGGGAAATAAACCACAAATCGATCTATTGTTCTTATGGCATGCAAAAGTTGGCGTACGATACACACTCGGGCTGACAGCAGGGTTGGTAACCGGCTATGGGCTCATCACATACTCATACGAAATTAAGAACATGAGCGTACCCGTTTCGAGGAATTTCCTCTTCTCTGGCATAGCAATTCTTTTTTACGGATTGTTAGAAGGCATTAGTGACCTTCGCATGCTTTTAACGGACATTCTCGTGCCTGTGGAATTCCTTCGGGGAGTTGCCGTCGTTCTTTTTTCATACTTCATTATCAAAGCACTGAATATCTTTGACATCGAAACCAGACGGAAAATAGAACAACAGACAAGACTCCTTGTCCAGACTGAAAAACTTTCCTCGCTCGGACAGCTTGCAGCCGGCATAGCGCACGAAATCAATAATCCATTGACGAATGCCTCTCTGGGCATCCAGACACTCAAAACCAGATTGAAGAGTAACAGCGAACAACGGAATACCGTTGAGAAACTCGACGCCGTTGAAAGGAATATAGACCGGGCATCAGCAATTGCTCAGGAACTTCTCCAGTTTTCCCGCCAGGGAGCAGCAGAATTTTCTCCTCTGAATATCAACAGCATCATAAGAAGTTCTCTTACGCTCCTTGGATACAAATTAAAAAATATCACCGTTCAACAGGATCTGGTTCCGGTGCCGGAGGTTATGGGTGACAGAGGAAAGCTCGAACAGGTGTTTATCAATATTTTGTTGAATTCCCTTGAGGCCATGCCGGACGGAGGCAGTATTTCCATCTCTTCGTCACAGACAAACGGCTGGATAGAAGTCCGGGTAAGGGATACGGGACTGGGGATTACCCGGGAGAATCTGTCACGGATATTCGATCCTTTTTTCACGACCAAGGAAATAGGATCGGGAACAGGACTAGGGCTCTCCATCTGTTATGGCATTATTACACAGCATCATGGCCATATAGAACTTTTCAGTACAGTCGGCGGGGGCACGACAGCGACCATAAAAATTCCAACCAGGGAGCAATATGAAGAAGATACTGATCGTGGACGATGACGCGGAATTCAGATTGAATCTCACCGAGGTATTGACAGGAGCAGGTTATCGGACCGAGAGTATGGCGTCGGCCCAAGAGGCAATTGCAAGGGGTAAAACAGAGGAGTTTGACATCATTCTCCTTGATTTTATGATGCCAAAAATGAACGGCATCGACTCTCTCCTCACCCTGAGAAGACTGCAACCGAAAGCAAAGGTGATCATGATCACCGCTTTCGCCACTGTCGAGAATGCGGTTGATGCGATTAAAAAGGGGTCGAGTGATTACATTACCAAACCATTTAAGATCGAGGCCCTTCTGACGACCATACGGCGCGTGCTTGAGGAAGCGAGATTCGAAGTATGCGTGAATAATCTGGACTTAGATCGTACACTGAGCTCTCTGGCCAACCCCATCCGGAGGAATATCATCAAACTGCTGGACGCCAGAGAGAATATGCATCTCATGGAAATTACCCGTGAGTTGGGGATCGATGACCACACGAAAGTGATATTTCATTTAAAGCTTTTGAAAGAAGCCACGATCGTTCACCAGGACAAGGAAAAGTCTTATTCTCTCACCAAAGAAGGATCAAAGACCATTGACTGTCTCCGGATGTTGGAAAATTACCTACCCTGTGACAAGGGCTAATCTTTTAACATGTTGCATGAACTGACGCTTCCTGTCCGGCCATTTCGGATACTCCATCCGTGAAGAACTGTTCACATGAAATGCAAATCAGTGAACAAGTTTTCTCTTGTGCCATCGTCTCATTCAAGCATAAGGGATTGCAGATTTATCCAACCCTATCTTTCAAAGCACTGTTTAACCCAACGGTTGATAAGTGCTGGCACTTGGGGAATAGATAAAGCCTTTGAATTAAATAAAAAATCGTCTCCGTTACAACTGGCTCCCCAAATGCGTCACCGGGTGCGATACATAATGTTGGTACACCAAAGGTAATGTTTTTTAATAGTTCGGGATAATCCACCTTTTCAGAAAGGAGACTCATTCAAATGAAGGTCAAATTTTTGTTTCTTACCCTGTTGCTGATCGTCGCGCTTGCCGCCTGCACGATGATGGCGAAGCCGGATTCGGCAACAACCGCATCAGCGAATGCAAAGTGCTTCGCCTGCCACAGCAATAAGAACCTGGCAATGAAGATCGGCAATGAAAGCGTGCCGCTTTACGTGGACCAGGCCGCCTACGCTGCGGGCAAACACGGCAAAGCCGAATGTATTGCCTGCCATACGGGCATGAAGCCGACGCCTCCGCACAATGCCAAGCGCACTTATGGCAGTTGGGCTCGCTTCAGCGCCAAAAATGCGGACACGACCAAGACGCGCAATTACTACGTCGTTGATGGCAACGCATGCCTTGCCTGCCATAAAGATGCCCGATATTCGGCATTTATGAAGAGCGAGCACGCGACTATCAAGGATATGAAGTTCGTGGCGAACGGCAAGCCGCGCGTCGAGAGGAAGGTGAAGGGCACGGACGGAAAAGTGTATGTCCTTGACGAGACTTTTGCCGGCAACGAGGCTGACTGTGCGCGCTGCCATATCAACACCAACTGCGGCACCTGCCACTGGAAAACCCAGATCAAGCAAAAGCAGGCAGGCAGCGTTATCGATCTGTGGACCAAGTATGACAAGGCCAGTGACACCGCCAAAGGCGCGATGACCGAGTCCGGGATGGACTGGACAGTCAATATCGCCTCGCATGAATTCCTGGGTAAGGCTGCTCTGACCAAATCCAATGACATCTGTGCAGCGTGCCATGTCGGCTACTACCAAGGCGACAAATCCAAATCCGCGATCGGCGTACATGGCGATGGAATCCGTCGCCATCCGCAGGTGCAGGAGTTGCAACTCTCCGCCAAACGCGGGGTGCATAAATCCATGCAACTCTGCACTGACTGTCACACCGATCTGCACGATGTCTTGCTCAAGAATACGGACCAGGGGGGACGTACCGGCGGCAAGACGCAGTGTGTAAACTGCCATGCGGACAAGGCAATGAAAAAGGTCCACGCGGACGTAACCTGCGCGGGGTGCCACGACGCAGAGCTGGGCGTCCAGCGCGACACCGACACGAAGATGATCGTCCCGATGGCGGTCAAACACCTTGTAATGGAATCATGGCCTTCACACAATCTGGCCAAAGAGGTCAATTGCAGCAAGTGCCATTTCGCCGGCAACAAGTTCGGTGCGTCACAGAAAGTCACGCCGGCCAAGATACACTAGGCACGTTCCGTTTTACAAACGTTGATGGTAACAACCCATGGGGCAGGAGCCGAACTCCTGCCCCATGGAGCTTTGTAATTACATGGCAAATACCCCTCGATCCCTGGTCCTACAAGACCGACTGCTACAGCGGGAACTTGACGATCTCGCCTGGGAATCCCTGCAGATCTCCCTCCAGAAGGCGGTTCCCGAAAGGACCCCATCCCCGGCGCCGTCATCGCCATGCAGACCTTCGGCGATTTGCTCGGCTTCAACCCGCATTGCCATATCATGGTCACGGACGGCTGCTTTTAAGGCAAGAGGACGTTTCGGGTGGCCCCGCCTCTGGAGCTGAAAAACTGGAGGCCATCTTCCGGCCGGCCGACACACACATCATGGATGACCACTGCTGTGAACTTTCCGTCAATGACCGTCATCTCTATCCGGACCTTGAATACTCGTGCGACCAATACATCCAGGCATAACGCTTTCAGAATTCAAGGAATAAGCGAAGCTAAATTGAGGCGTGAAGGGATAGGTCTGCAAGTGCGCCCGATCTTCCACCATCCGTTCCAAACCGCATCGCCAGCCCTGCTTTTCAAATGCAAAATATCCCTGGACAGGTAAAAACAGCCCATCTATAGCTCCTCCCAGAGAAAGCAATATCTTATCAATAATATCAATTAGAACCACAACCGTGCAAGTGGTGTGAACGCCCCTGTGCTGAGACAGAGGGAAGGGAGGGTGTGATGGTCAGGCGGATCGTATTCTTAACTATCACCTCACTATTTATCTGGGGTTGCAGCGGTTCCAGCGGGCAGGAGCAATACCACTTGACTGGCGGTGACTGTAAGGGCCTCGCGGCAATAGCCGGGCAGTCCTGTTATACGTTGGGAGACTGTGTGGGAGAGTAAGTACCGCCGGAATTAATTTGGAGCCCCTTCCGCGAGGAGGGGCTTTTTTTGTTTTACATCGAACCTTGGCTTATGTTATGAAGTCACAACGTAACTGACTACACCAAATAGAGGAGAAAACCCCATGTCCGGGCATTCAAAGTGGAGCACGATCAAGAGAAAAAAGGGTGCCATCGATTCCGCGCGCGGCAAGCTCTTTACCAAACTGATCAAGGAGATCACCTTGGCGGCACGGCTGGGGGGAGGGGACATCGAGGGAAACGCCCGGCTTCGGACGGCAGTGCTGGCCGCCAAGGATGTGAACATGCCCAAGGACAACATCGAGCGGGCGATCAAGAAAGGGACCGGTGAGTTGGCTGGAGGCGCTGCTTATGAAGAGGTGACCTACGAAGGATACGGCCCTGCCGGCGTTGCAGTGATCGTCGAGGTGATGACCGATAATAAAAACCGAACCGTAGCAGAGATCCGGCATATCTTTTCAAAACACGGGGGAAATTTGGGTGAAAACGGGTGCGTTGCCTGGATGTTCGACAAGAAGGGCAGTATCGTTTTCGATAAGAAAGCCGTCGATGAAGACACCTTGATGGAAGTGGCCCTTGAGGCGGGAGCCGATGATGTCCGTGATCAGGAAACCGAATGGGAGGTGATTACCGATCCTTTAAGTTTCGAAGGGGTGAAAAAGGTCATCGATCAAAAGGGATGGAAGTACCTGGATTCGCGGGTCGGACTTATACCCCAAAATACGGTCAAACTGGAAGGGGCAAAGGCCGAACAGATGATGAAGCTTATGGAGCGGCTTGAGGACAATGACGATGTCCAGAATGTATATGCAAACTTCGACATCTCCGATGAAGTCATGGAAAAACTGAGCCAATAAACAAGACGGCCAGGGAAGATCGTTCACGTCTGGGATCACAAGAGGATGTACGGCAGCACAACAGAGGGGACCTTCAGGGTACTGGGCATAGATTCGGGCAGTCAGGTGACCGGCTATGGAGTGGTTGAGAAGACCCGAAGCGGTCTTTGTCATGTAATCCACGGTGAGATACGGCCGGGCAAGGGTGCCTCTCTCTCCTCTTGTTTACAGACCATCTATGATCGCCTGCAGGAAGTGATCCGGCAATCGGCACCTGATGCGTTGGCCATCGAGGAGATCTTCTACGGGAAGAATGTCAAGAGCCTGATCAAGCAAGGGCATGTCCGCGGCGTGGCGATTCTGGCAGGAAGACATATGGGGATCCCGGTTTACGAATACAGCCCTCTGGAGATCAAAAAGGCCATGGTCGGGTACGGCCGTGCTGAAAAGGCGCAGATTCAGCAGATGGCCAAGGCGATCCTCAAGCTTCCGGAGCTTCCGCCTCCCGATGCCGCCGATGCGTTGGCCGTCGCCGTCTGTCACATCAATTTTTTAAAGGCGGAACCCATTTGAAATGATCGCGCGACTTAGCGGAATCCTCGTTGAAAAATCGGTCACACAGTGTGTCGTCGATGTCAACGGCGCCGGTTATCGCGTCGTTGTCCCCCTGACGACATTCTATGAGCTGCCCGAGATCGGCCAGCCTGTGGTCATCCATATCCATACCCATGTCCGGGAGGATGCCATCCATCTTTACGGATTTCATGCCCGGGAGGAGCAGGCGGTCTTTCAACTCATGATATCGGTAAGCGGGATCGGGCCCAAACTGGCCGTCAACATCCTCTCCGGTATCGCCGCAGGAGAACTGATCCGGGCGGTGATGGAGGATGATCTGAAGCGCCTGACCGGCATCCCCGGGGTGGGCAAGAAAACGGCGGAACGGATGATCCTCGAACTGAAGGACAAGTTGGCCAAACTCGACAGAGAGACGGTCTTGGTTGGTACGGTCTCTGCCGAAACAGGCGCCCAGGTGAAAGATGACGCCCTCTCGGCCTTGGTCAATCTCGGCTATAAGGGATCGGCGGTGAAAGAGGTTGTCGACCGGATCATGAGGGAGGCACCGGAAATCCCGTCTCTGGACCAGCTTCTGAAACGGGCGCTCAAGACCCTGGCTGGTTGATGCCGTTTACGGACGGCGCTCAACATTAAACGGGAGGATGGAAGGGTGACGTGAAAAAGAGCGATACCGTCAGCATCTCGGCAAAAAATCCACTGCTGATTCCCCAGGAGAGCGATGAGGACGAGGGGTATGATGTCTCTCTGCGCCCCAAAAGCCTTGCCGAGTATATCGGTCAGGAGAAGATCAAGAAGAACCTTTCCATCTTCATCGAGGCGGCCAAGCAGCGCAAGGAGGCCCTCGATCATGTTCTGCTGTACGGCCCGCCCGGCCTTGGAAAAACCACGCTGGCCTATATCATGGCGCGTGAAATGGGAGGGGATATCAAAGTCACTTCCGGTCCGGTGATCGAAAGGCCGGGCGACCTGGCGGCGATTCTGACGAATCTTCACGAACAGGACACCCTCTTCATCGACGAGATCCATCGTCTGTCGCATGTCGTGGAAGAGATTCTCTATCCGGCCATGGAGGATTTCCATATCGATATTCTCATCGGCCAGGGGCCGTCGGCGCGATCGATGAAACTCGATATACCGAAATTCACCCTGATCGGGGCCACGACCAGGGCAGGGCTTCTGACCTCTCCGCTCCGAGACCGCTTCGGTATGAGCTTCCGTTTCGACTTTTACACTCCGGAGGAGCTCGGCGTCATCATCCACCGGTCGGCGAAGATCCTCTCGGTGGACATCGATGAAGGCGGCGCGGCCGAAATGGCCTGCCGTTCCCGGGGGACGCCGCGGATCGCCAACCGTCTGCTTCGCAGGATCCGGGATTTTGCTCAGGTCAAGGCCGGAGGAAGGATCACCCGCGAAGTGGCGGTGAGCGCCCTCGAGATGTTTGAGGTGGATGAAAAGGGATTCGATCATATGGACCGGACCATTCTGCTGACCTTGATCGATAAATTCGACGGCGGTCCTGTGGGGATCGACAACCTCTCTTCTGCTATCGGAGAGGAAAGGACGACGATAGAGGATGTCTATGAACCCTTCCTCATCCAGGAGGGGTATCTCCAGCGGACGGCGCGGGGCAGGATTGCGACCCGCCGGGCCTACGAGCATTTCAGCCGGAAATGGACCGGAACAGGCCAGGCGGAGTTTTTTTGAGCGAGGGAAGTTTGAAGAACTTCCCTCGCAGAGGATCTGGTTTGTGAATTGGCTCTGAAAATACTGCTGCATATCTGCTGTGCTCCATGTACAATCTATCCTTTGCGGATACTCAGACAGGAAGGTCGAGAGGTCTCCGGCCACTTTTACAATCCGAATATCCATCCCTATTTGGAATATAAAAAGCGTCTCGATACGGTCGATGCCTATGCCGGCCAGAACGGGTTAACAATGATACGGGAGGAGGATTATCCCCTGGAGGGATTTTTACGGCAGGTCGTATTTAGGGAAGAAGACCGATGCCGGCACTGTTACCATCTGCGATTGGCCAGAGCGGCGCAGACAGCAAAAAAAGGATCTTTCAACGCCTTTACAACGACCCTTCTTTACAGCCGCTTTCAAAAGCATGATCTCATCCGAAGCATTGGCGAGGAGATGGCCGTGAAATACGATATTCCTTTTCTCTACAGGGATTTCCGTATGGGGTGGTCGGAAGGAGTGCAGATATCGAGAGCGCTCGGATTGTACCGACAGCCTTACTGTGGTTGCATCTACAGCGAGCAGGAACGTTACTGTCACAAGCGTTCCAGGGTGATCTAAAAGAATAACCGCGTTAGGTGTACAAACCTCTCCGGAACAAGGGAGCGGCCCTTTTCAAGAGGATCCAGGAAAAGAAGTGTGTCGTTTTTGACACAGTTGGTTGGGGAAATACCAAACATAGGGGTACCTTAAGGAAAGGGTGTTATAGAAACAACTGTTATTTTAATAGGATAGATAAAAAAGATCCTTCCACAGCCCCTTCTGCTGATGGTATGGATATTGCTGAAGTAAAGTGGAGAGTACTATTTAAAGCCTACTTGATCACGCCAAAGCAAAGGGTGCAAATGTTATTTCAAAGAACGGTTAAGCACGAGATAGGGTGCAAAAGCATAGGATTACATTCGGGAAGAAAGGTCGGTATGGTTATCAAGCCGGCCGGTGTCGATGAGGGAATCGTCTTCGTCCGCACGGACCTCAAAGGGGATAACCGAATCAAAGCGGATGTCCACAACGTCAGGGACACGACCCTTGCGACAACCCTCGGCCTGAACGGCGTGACCGTCTCGACCGTGGAGCATCTGATGTCGGCCTTCAGCGGCATGGGCGTGGATAATGCATTGGTCGAGGTTGATGCACCGGAGATCCCGATTATGGATGGCAGCGCCCGTCCGTTCGTTGAGCTCCTCAAAAACGTCGGGACGCGGGTTCAGGGGAAGTGCAAGAAACTACTCGTGATCAAAAAGGAGGTCTCCGTCTCCGATGGAGAGAGTACAGCGACCCTTCTCCCCTCTCCTGAATTCAGAATCACTTACAAGATTGAATTCAACCATCCCTCTATCGGTGTTCAGTCTCATCACATGAAGCTGTCCGATGTCTCCTACGAGGAGGAGATCTGCGCGGCAAGAACTTTCGGTTTTCTGAGGGACGTTGAGTATCTGCAGGCCAAAGGACTGGCCCTGGGAGGATCCCTCAAGAACGCCGTCGTGTTGGATGACCAAAGGATCATCAATAAGGACGGTCTGCGCTTTTCCTCTGAATTCGTGAAGCACAAGATTCTCGACGCGATCGGAGACCTTTCGCTCTTGGGTATCCCGATCATCGGTCATTTTGTTGCCTTCAAATCGGGCCATCGCCTGAATAACCTTCTTCTCAAGCAGCTGATGGTCCAGAAGGAGTGCTGGACCCTGGTAAGTCGTTTCAGTAAAGAAGGGATGTTGAGTGAATTTGAGACACTGCGCATCCCGTCTTTTCGGGTGCTTGATTCCGCCCCGGCCTCTCCGTCCCGTATCTGAAGGAGAAGGCATCGTAAATAGGTCTTGCATTTTGACCGTCAGTTTTTTAGTATACCCGCCAAATCATTAAAATAACAAAAAAATGATCACTTGTTTGGTATAAGCAGGTCGGTTATCCACCGGCGGCCTGCCAAACGCCAGATAGACTATAAGGATATATATTGAAAAGGATACCGGTTTTATCCAGCACCATCATCTTTCTGTTTTTTCTTCTCTTCCCCTCTATCCTTTACGCAGAGACTGCGGGGATGAAGGATATCCTGATTACCAATAACTCCACCCATCTTTTGGTTTATGCCCGGGTGACGAACTGCTTCACCAAGGACATGGACGCCGCGATTCGTGCAGGAATCCCTACGACGTTCACCTTTCTTTTGGACCTCTATCAGGTGCGGCCACGGTGGCTGGATAAAAAACTGATTCGCTTGACCGTCAGGCATACGATCAAATACGACAATGTCAAGAGGCTGTTTTATGTAACCTCCGATGGAGACAAGGAACCGGTTTCGTTTCAGGATTATGAAAGCGCCAAGCAGGCGATGGCCGATCTCAACGGACTTCCCGTCGCCCTACTGAAGGCATTGAAAAGAGGGGAATATTATTACATTCAGGTCAAGGCGAAACTGGACAAGGTCCGTCTGCCGTTCTATATGGAATACGTTTTCTTTTTTGTTTCCCTTTGGGATTTCGAGACTGACTGGCATCGGGAGGACTTCTTTTACTGATGAAAAAGATCAGCAGGCCGGTCAAACTGGATGTGAAGGAACTCAGAAGACGCAAGCGGGAATGGATCATCATTGTCCTGATTGTGATTCTGATCGCTGTCGTGACCTATCTGGAAAGCCGATTCTTCCGAGGTGATTTCTTCTCTCTCCCCATTTCCGGCAATGCCGTGATCTTCGGTTTGATCAATACCAACATCATCCTGATACTCCTGCTCATCTTCTTAATTGTCCGGAATCTCGTAAAGCTGATCTACGAGCGTCGGCGTGGGCTTGCCGGGTCCAGGCTCAGAACCCGGTTGGTGACGGCCTTTGTCGGCCTTTCACTGATTCCAACGGTCCTTTTGTTTCTCGTTGCGATAAACTTTCTTTCTTACAGTATCGACAACTGGTTCAGCATCCGCATCGGCGACGCCCTGAACCGGACCCTGGAGATAGCACAGCTCTATTATCAGCAGTCGGCCGACCAAGCAAAATATTACGCACGTCAGCTCAGTGATGATATTTCTAAAAATGGCCTCTATGAGGGAGAAAAATTCCTCTACCTGAAGGCTCTCGTCGAACGCAGGCACAGGGCTTACAAACTCAACACACTCGAGGTTCACATCGAAAACCAGAAAGAAAAGCTCATTGTTTTTGATCAGAACACCCAACAGCCGGCTTCCAAATCCCTCCCTCCAAAATCATTGGAAGATCTGTATGTCGGTAAAGATGTCACTATGATCGAACAGGTTGGGAACGGGGATCTGATCAGAGGGGCCGTGCCTGTTTACTCCCTTGCGAGCCCCAAGGTGGTCATCGGTTACGTGATGGCCAGTTATTACTTTCCAGTCAGCCTTGTCGATAAAGTCAACGTAATCTCGAAGGCTTCGGAAGAATATCGCCAGCTAAAACTGCTCAAGGCGCCGATCAAGGCCGGTTACATTATCACGCTTTTTATTGTGATGCTCCTGATCATCTTTTCCGCAACGTGGTTCGGGATCTACCTCGCCAAAGGGGTTACTGTTCCGATCCAGGATCTGGCCGAGGCCACGCGGAAGATTGCTCAAGGGGATCTGAACCATCAGATCGAGATCGTCGCAGACGATGAGATCGGGGTCTTGGTTGACTCCTTCAATCAAATGACGCGGGACCTCAAAAAGAGCAATCAGGGTCTGGAACAGGCGAACCTGAACCTGGAACAGCGGCGGAAATATATGGAGACGATTCTGCGCAATGTTTCAGCAGGCGTTATCTCCATAGACCGAAACGGGGTCATTACCACGATCAATCGGGCTGCTGAACGGATGCTTGGGATACGGACGCCCAAGGTCTTGAACCAACGGTTTGTCGAGGTTCTTATTCCCGAACATCTTGCCATGGCCGAGGAGGTCCTTCGAGAGATGCGGGAGCGGGGTGAGGGATTCATCGAAAAGCAGATCGATCTTACCCTCAAGGACCGGGCGCTGACCGTTCTGATGACGATCACCATTATTCATGATGATGAAGGGAACGATATGGGGATGGTGATCCTGTTCGAGGATCTGACGCAGCTGCAACGGGCGGAGCGGGCAGCGGCGTGGAGAGAGGTGGCAAGACGGATGGCCCACGAGATAAAGAACCCCCTCACCCCCGTTCAGCTCGCTGCGCAGAGACTTCAGAAAAGATATGGCGACCGTCTGGGCGATGACGACACCGTTTTCAATGAATGCACCAAGACCATCATCAGTCAGGTCGATGTGTTGAAGAATCTCGTCAATGAATTTTCCCGTTATGCCCGGCTTCCTGTGACTCATCTGGCGCTGAACGACCTCAATGAGGTCATCCGTGATTCCGTTGTCCTTTTTCAGGATGCCCATAAGGGTATCGGCTTTGATTTCCTGTCGGCTCCGGATATCCCTAGGCTGATGCTTGATCCGGAGCAGATCCGACGGGTCATGGTCAACCTCCTGGACAATGCCTTGGCGGCGGTCGACAAATCAAGCGGTCGTATTGAGGTCAGGACAGGGTGCGATCCTGTCGGAGGAGTGGCGAGAGTGGAGGTCGCCGACAACGGCTGTGGCATTCCTGCCGGTTATAAGACAAAGATGTTCGAACCCTATTTCTCGACAAAAAGGACAGGAACCGGTTTAGGACTGGCGATCGTCAATTCCATTATTGCCGATCACAACGGACGGGTTACTGTTGCCGATAATCCCCCCCAGGGGACGGTCGTGGCTTTTGAATTGCCTCTTCCGAACGCTGGATAGGATGTTTTGTTATAGAGAAAATATCTTTTTGGTGTAAGATAGAATAGGGATGAATGATGACGATGAGCAAGTCCATTCTGATTGTGGATGATGAAGAGAGCATCTGCCAAGCCCTTGCCGGTATCCTCAAGGACGAGGGTCATGACGTGATGACGGCTGCGAGCGGCGAAGAGGCCCTGCGGATGGTGGATGAGGATCCACCCCAGTTGATCCTCTTGGACATCTGGCTTCCGGGGATAGACGGGATCGAGGTCCTCAAGACGATCAAGGCGGGGCACCCCCAGATTCAGGTCATCATCATGTCCGGCCATGGCACTATCGAAACGGCGGTAAAGGCCACGAGGCTCGGGGCCTTTGATTTCATAGAAAAGCCTCTCTCACTTGAAAAGGTGCTCCTGGTTGTCAACCATGCCTTGGAAATGATCCGTCTGGAAGAGGAGAACCTTCTTCTCAAACAGAAGGTCAGCCACGAATACGAACTGACGGGCCAAAGCGGCCCGATACAGGAGCTCAAGGAGATGATCGGCATCGTCGCCCCGACCAATGCCTGGATCCTGATCATGGGGGAGAACGGGACGGGAAAGGAACTGGTGGCCCGTTCCATCCACCGCCTGAGCCGAAGGGCACAGAAGTCCTTTGTCGAAGTCAACTGTGCGGCTATTCCGGAAGATCTGATCGAGAGTGAACTGTTCGGCCATGAGAAAGGGGCCTTTACAGGCGCTACGGCTATGAAAAGGGGGAAATTCGATCTGGCCAATGAAGGAACGATCTTTCTCGACGAGGTCGCCGATATGAGCCTCAAGGCGCAGGCAAAAGTGCTGCGGATCCTCCAGGAGAAGAAGTTCGAACGGGTAGGAGGGAACAAGCTCATCCCTACGGATGTCAGGGTGCTGGCTGCGACGAACAAGGATCTGGAGAATGAGATGGAGGAGGGTCGGTTTCGTCAGGATCTCTACTATCGTCTCAATGTCATCCCGCTTCGGATCCCCCCGCTGCGTGACCGAAAGGAGGATATCCCTCTTTTGGTTGCACAGTTCGTGAAGGACTTTGCCTTGAAGGAAGGGGAAACGGAGAAGGAGGTTACCGGCGAGGTGCTGACCATCCTGATGAAGCACCACTGGCCGGGAAATGTTCGGGAACTGAAAAACATCATCGAACGGCTGATGATCATGACTCCGGCCAAGGTGATTTCCAAATGCGACCTTTTCCCTCTTTTCGGAGAAGGAAAACAAGAAGGTGTTTCCGGCGAGCCGGAAACAGCCACCGATTCTTTACGGGCTGCCAAACAGGATTTCGAACGACAATACATCCTACGCAAGCTCCGCGAGTTTGACGGCAACGTATCCAAAACCGCCGAGGCAATCGGCCTGGAGCGGAGCAACCTTCACAAAAAGATCCGCAGCTATGGCCTGGAGGTCAAGGGAGATACCTGAGCCGTCTGCGATTTTTACCTTCCTCTTTGCCCCTCCGTATCAACCGATGGGTCCTGGCGGCGGAGGTCCGCCACAGAGAACCGGTTGAAAGGCAGGAAGGCAAGGCCGAGGATGACGACGATCCCTATGGAAATGGCGTGGTAGATGATCGCAAAAGAGAGCGCATCCGTCCTGGGGACGCCGAAGATACTCAGCCCCAAAATGCAGAAGTAGTGCCAGTTTCCGATGAAACCGGGGGCTGTGGGGATGGCGATCCCGATGATCAGGACGATCATCAGAACAAAGGCGGCTGCAACAGGCAACTGAAAACCGAAGGCAAGAAACAGCAGATAGATCGCCAGAACGTCGATCAGCCAGATCAAGAGGGAGAGTCCGATCACAGAGGTAAGAAGTGCCGGATTGACCATCACCTGAAAGCCTTGAAGGAAATGACGGACGAGACGGTCAAGAACCTCGCCATAGCGCATCGGTAATTTTCCGCTCAGCATGGACAAAATCCGCAGAGAAGCTTCTTGCTTAAGGATCATCAGGGTCATGATGGCAAGGAGGGCGAGTGTCAAAAGCAGAAACAGGATGCTGGCGCGAATAAGCCACGGCGGGAGCGGTATAAAAAAAAGCACGAAGGCCGCTATGACCAAGACCGTCAGGCTGTCGAGAACACGCTCGACGATGATAGTACCCAGTGCGGAGCTCATTTTGAGCTCACTTTTCTTTGTGATGAGGTAAGGACGGGCCAGCTCTCCCAGGCGCGCAGGCATAGCGACAATCGCGAGAAATCCCACGCTGGTGACAGAGAATAAGGAGAGCTGATTGATCTTCGCCAGTGGGCTCAAGATCAGCCCCCAGCGGAAGGACCTCAGGAGCTGCATGAAAAATAGCAGGACAACAACAGCGGGGACATATCCATAATGGATGGTTCGGAAACCTTCGACCAGGCGTTGGAAATCAATCCCTCTGAATGAGAGAAAGACCAACAGGGCGGAAAAGACCAGGCCCGCAATCACTTTTTTCTTCATCAGGCGGTTTCACTCTCGATAGGCGCGGCACTATGCCAGCTCGGCCCGATAGGTGCCGTCTTTCAAAGTTAATGCGAAAAACGAGATGGCATTGGGCAACATAGGGAGCGCGGCATCACGAGAAGAGCCCGAGGTCGACGCATCCGCTACTTCCTGACCAGATTTTCACCGATTTTGTCATGGATCAACTGGGAGGAAAGCTTGTCGCCAATCAGGCCTACCCTGACGGAAACGGTAGTCACGTTTTTTGCCTTGTATAGCACCGTGATCTTGACCTTTTCGTCGTTGACAACGGCCATGATTTTCCCATTGCCTATCTCTTTGTCCTGCTCTACATCCACGCCGCGCATATCGGCAATGGTCTTTTGGCAAGCGCTCCAGGTCGCATCGAAGGAGGAGTAGTAGTCTGTTTTCATTTCCCCGTTGATGTAGAAATAGGTGCCTGAACCGGCACCTACTGCAGCAACGCCGACCCATGCGGCAGCGCAACCGGAAACGATAAACGCGCCCATGACCAGCAGTACAATCCAATGTCTCCCTTTCTGCATGATCCGTCCTTTCTGTGATGGTATCGAAAGTGATCAACTGCTCAGTTTGTCAAACTCCCTGAGCAGCTCCTCCTGCTTCTTGGTAAGGTTCGTGGGTACGGTCACGACTGCTTCGATGACCTCGTCGCCGCGACCATAGCCCCGTAGATTGGCGATTCCCTTGCCCTTCAGACGGAAAAGCCGTCCCGACTGTGTCCCTCGCGGGATCTTGATTTTCTCCACACCAGTGAGTGTAGGTGCCTCTACGCTTCCTCCCAGGGCCGCCTGAGTGAAGGTAATGGGGACACGGCAGAAGATGTCATTCCCGCTTCTTTCAAAGATATCGTGCTGTTCCACCTCTATAAAAACATACAGATCGCCGTTCGGGCCTCCGTTCTGTCCTTCCTCTCCCTCCCCGCGCAGACGGAGACGGGAGCCTGTTTCTACACCGGCCGGTATCTTTAGCTGAACGGTTTTTGCCTCTCTCACCTTTCCTGCGCCGGAACATTCCGGACATGGCGTCATGATCACGCTTCCCTGCCCCTTGCACTGGGGACAGGTCGAACTGATGCTGAAAAAGCCGCTGGACTGTGTCACCTGGCCACGCCCCTGGCAGCGACTGCAGGTCTGTGTGGCCGTGCCCGGGGCACAGCCCGACCCGCGGCATGAGGAGCACAGAACATATTTCTGCAAATGGATCTCGGTGGTGGAGCCCAGTGCCGCATCCATAAAAGAGACCCGCAGATCGTAGCGCAGATCGGAACCCGCCCTGGCGCTCGTACGGGAGCGGGAGCGGCCGGTACTGAAGCCGAATACATCGCCGAAGATGTCTCCAAAGCTGGAAAAAATGTCTTCAAAGCCGGAGAATCCCTGATAACCGGCACCGCTCAACCCTTCGTGGCCGTACCGACTATAGATCTCACGTTTTTCAGGATCGCAGAGGACTTCATAGGCTTCTGCCGCCTCCTTGAACTTCTCTTCCGCATCTCTGTTTCCCGGATTCCGATCCGGGTGAAACTGCATGGCGAGTTTCCGATAGCTCTTTTTTATCTCATCTTCCGATGCGTTTCTTTCAACGCCGAGGATCTCAAAATAATCACGCTTTTGCGTCATTCAGCCTGTCTTCATCCTTCCGAACTGATGTTCTTATCGTACGGGTTCGCCCCGCTTATCCAACGGTGAAAAGGCTGCATCTGCAGATACTGCCCAAACAACCGGCGGCAACATTTCTAAAATAACAATCCCTGTTTTCGCTGTCAACCGGGCCTTCTAACGGACCAGGCGGCTAAGGGCTTCGCGGTACTTACCTCCTGTTTTCTGGACGATCTCTTCGGGGAGCTCCGGAGCCGGGGGCTTCTGGTTCCATTGGATGGAGATAAGATAATCCCGCAGAAACTGCTTATCGTAACTCTTCTGCGGTCGTCCTTGCTGATAATCGTCTTTTGGCCAGAACCGCGAGGAGTCGGGCGTAAGGAGTTCGTCGATAAGAATCAGATCTCCATCCAACAGACCAAATTCCATCTTCGTATCGGCAATGATGATTCCCGCTGCCGCGGCGATCTCCACGGCCCGCTCGTAGATGGCAATGCTGGTTCTGATGATCCGGTCCGTGAGGTCCTCGCCGATGATCTTTGCCATCTCCTCGCGGCTGATCGGAAGGTCGTGTTCACCGTCCGGCGCTTTGGTGGATGGCGTAAAGAGGGTTTGGGGGAGCTTTGAAGATTCCTTCAATCCCGGAGGGAGAGTGATCCCGGAAACAGGTTTTCCCTGACTGTAATCCTTCCATCCGGAGCCGCTCAGATAGCCGCGCACGACACACTCGACCGGCAGGGGTTTCGCCTTTTTCACCAGCATGCTCCTGCCCCGCAAAATATCTCGATAAGGGGCGCAGGCGGCGGGATATTCATCTGGATTGGTCGAAACACAATGGTTCGGGATGATGTCCTGCATCTTTCCGAACCAGAAGGCGGACATCCGGGTGAGGACTTCGCCTTTCCCCGGAATAGGATTCGGCATGATGAAATCAAAGGCCGAGATCCGGTCCGTGGCCACTATCAAGAGATAAGGGTCGAGTGCGTAGATATCGCGGACCTTCCCGGTACCGGCAAGGGGGATTCCGGTAAAATTCGTGTTCATAAGACCTTTTGCGTTCATGGGATCTCTCCTCGGCGTATGCTACCGTAAAAAAGGATTGAATTTCTTTTCGTGACCGATCGTGGAGGTCGGCGAGCTGCCGTAATGATGGCCGGGCAGGACCACCGTCTCATCCGGGAGGGTGCAAAGCTTCCGCTGGATCGAGTCGAACATCATCTCCGCGGATCCGCCCGGAAAATCGGTCCTGCCCACGGCCTCCACAAAGAGGGTGTCGCCGGTAAAGGCATAACCCGCCACATAAAGCACCATGCTGCCGGGCGAGTGTCCGGGGGTGTGGATGACCCTGAGGGCAGCCCCGCCGGCAAGGATGAAATCCCCCTCTTTCACCGTTCTGTCGGCCGGTGGTGAGGCCTTTGCCCCGAACATCCGGAGCATTGCGGCAGGCGTGGATACGAGCATTTCTGCGTCTTCCTCATGGATGACGATGGCGGCGCCGGTTTTTTCCTTCATGTCGATATTGCCGCCGGTATGATCCACATGGCCGTGGGTGTTGACAATCGTCGTAATCCGGACCTTGCGCCTTTGCGCTGCCGCTATGATTCCGTCCGTATCTCCTGCCGGATCGATGACGACGGCCTCCGCGTTGGTTTCATCCCCGATCAAGTAGGCAAAAACAGCCATCTGACCTACCTGACGTTGTTCGATGAACATGACCCCTCCCCTCTATCAGACAGCGGCCCGGTTCCCCTGCCGCCCCTTAGATTCTGGCTCCTCTGCGTAAAAGTGACCGGATGCACCTATCATTTTTCCCCTTCTCAAGTCAATGGCATTCATGAAGGGGGTAGTGACTCATTTCGACCGCAAAGATCTGCCTCGCCGGCGCTCATACCTCTTTTTCGGCCCTGCGGCGTCTCACTCCGCTGCAACGGCAAAAACTCGCGCCTGCGGCCCTCGGACAGTTGCCGTTGCGGCTGCTGCGCTTCGACGGCAGGGTACCCGAAAAACCTGTAAATCGCGCTCTCTGAGGCATCTTCACGGCCAAACTGAGTCACTACCCATGAAGGGATGCCCGCTTCGTGGCTCGTGTGCCTGCTGCGTGACGCCCGGACCTGTAACCGGCGTATGACCAGTCACCGTTTGGAACGGCGCTTTACCCGACTGCTTGCTGCGGTCTGTGGGACGCAGCGGATGAGCAAAGCGGCAAAGAAGCCGTCCATGCCTTGAATATGGGGAGATGTCCTGAAGTATCCGTGGGTGTCGATAAGCGTCCGAGGAAGATTTTCCGCCGGAACTAGCTGGAAATCGGGATGATTTCTCAAAAAATCATCGATGACAAACTCATTTTCTTCCGGTGTAACGGTGCATACGCTGTAGACAAGGCGGCCGCCCGGCCGGACGCACTGGGCGGCCTTCTTGAGAAGGAGTTTTTGGTTCTGCATACATTTGTTGAGGTCTGTCGGGGCGAGCCGCCAGCGGATCTCCGGATTCCGCCGGAGCGTGCCGAGGCCAGAGCAGGGGGCATCCAGGAGGACTTTGTCGAAGCTCTTGCAATAACTCTCAGACGGTTTTGTTGCATCTGCGGTCTTGGTCTCGACTATAGAAACCCCCAAACGTTTTGCCTCATCCCTGAGCCTTTTAAGACGTTCCGAACTGCGATCAATGGCTATGATCTTTCCCCTGTTTTTCATCAATGCGGCCAGGTGCAGGGTTTTTCCTCCTGCACCCGCGCAGAGATCAAGAATCTTTTCGCCGGGTCTGGGAGCGACAAGATGGGCGATCAGTTGAGAGGCTTCGTCCTGGATACGGATCCATCCCTCTTTGTAGACAGGGGCCTTCCGCAGGTCCGTCGCCGGTGAGGTAAGTATAATGGCTTCAGCGGAAAAGGGTGCGGCCTTGGCGGTCATGGCGGCCTTGGCGAGCGCGGCAATCGCCTGGCGACGGGATGCCTTGAGGGTGTTCACACGGAGGGCGAGCGGCGGGATGGCATTATCGGTCCGGCAGATCCTGATCGTTTCGTCCACGCTGAATTGGGAAAGAAGACGCCTGACCAACCATAAAGGATGGGAATAAAGAACGGCGATCGCTTTTTCGGGCGCCTCCTCCAGGGACGGCCAGACGATGTCCTCTCTTTTCCGCAGGGCGTTCCGAAGCATGGCGTTCACCAGGCCCGAGGCGGCCGGTGCGACATCCCGGGCGATCGACACTGCCTCGTTGACAGCGGCGAAAGGGGGAATCCGGTCTGTGAACCAGAGCTGATAGAGACCCGTCCGCAGGATATTTCGGACCGCCGTCTCCAGTGCAGCGGGATCTCCTCGGTAGAGGTGGCCTATGATCCAATCCAGGCGGGCCTGTGTCCGCAGCGGGCCGTAAACGAGTTCGGTGAGGAGGGCCCGATCAGGGGTGGATACAAGCGTGTTTCCGGAAAGGGCGGCGTCCAAAAGAGGTTCTGCATGGGCGCCTTCCGTATCGATGCGGTTGAGGATTTCGACGGCAATCCGCCGGGGTGTTTTTTTCATGTGGAGTGCCTCTCAATCCAGGATCTGACCCGGGACGACACGGACCCCGCGCAGAAATTCATTGAATGCCATCCGCTTCCTCCCTTCAAGCTGGATCTCTTGAAGCAAGACATACCCGTTTGCTGCGGCCACGCGAAGGCCGGATGCAATTTCTCCGGCAAGGGTTCCCGGAGGTTCGGTAACGGGCCCTATTTCTACCTCGGCCAGGAAGATCTTCAACTGCCTTCCACAGAAATGGGTATACGCGCCTGGGATGGGGCAGAGCCCGCGGATGAGCGAGACGATCTTCCGGCAGTCATCCCTCCAATGGATCAGACCGTCCTCACGGCGAAGACGGGGTGCCGACGTTGCAAGGCGGTCGTTCTGGGATTGTGGTGGCAATGTTCCTGCCTGAAGCATGGCAAGGGCGATGATGAGCAACTCGGCGCCCATGGTCGCGAGGCGGTCGTGAAGCGTTCCGAAGGTCTCTGTTGGGCCGATTGGTGTCTCTTCCTGTAGAAGGATCGGTCCGGAATCCACCCCTTCGTCCATCTGCATGATCGTCACACCCGTCTTTTGCTCTCCCTGGATCAGGGCCCAGTTGATGGGCGCCGCCCCCCGATACTTCGGCAGGAGGGAGGGATGGATGTTGATGCACCCCCCTTTGGGTCCATGGAGGATCTGCCTGGGGAGGATCTGGCCGAAGGCCGCGACGACGACGATTTCCGGGGCGAGCCTGCGGAGTTCATCGAGAAAAGAGGGGTGTCGAACATTCTCCGGCTGGAGAACTTTCAGCCCCATCTCTTCGGCCAGGCGCTTCACGGGGGACGGCGCCATGCTCTGCCCGCGTCCCTGGGGGCGGTCCGGCTGCGTAACCACGCCCATGACGGGATAGCCGTGTTTGACCAGGCCCGACAGGGCAGGGACGGCGAAGGTGGGCGTCCCCATGAACAGTACGCTGGGTTTGGGCATGCTGCAAACCTCCTACATGAAATTGACCGGATCCACATCCACCTGGATCTCCAGGCCGTCGCGTCCGGCTCCCTCCATAAGTCTCTTGGCCATCAGATGGAGGGGCCCGACTTCCTTTCCCCGCAGGAGGAGCTGCCAGCGGTACCGCCCGCGGATCCGTGAAAGGGGGGATTCGGCGGGGCCGATCACGTCCATTTTCCCACCGGTGATGGCCCTGGCCATTTCCCGGGCCCTACTACCGATCTTGGCGACGGCCTTTCTCCCTTCTTCCTTCTTCAGGCAGGAAAAATGGAGACCGATGAGGCGCGAGAAGGGGGGATAGGCAAGCTGTTTTCGCAGGGGAAGTTCCTTCCGATAAAATCCCTCGTAGTCGTGCTCCTGGGCCTTGAGGACGACATAATGACCGGGGTTGAAGGTCTGAATGACGACCCGTCCCGGTTGGTCGCCGCGGCCGCCCCGTCCCGATACCTGAGTCAGGATCTGGAAGGTCCGTTCGGCGGCACGGAAATCCGGAAGATTCAGGGAGGCGTCGGCGGCGATAACGCCGACCAGGGTGATAGCCGGAAAGTCGTGTCCTTTGGTAATCATCTGGGTGCCGATGAGGATATCAATCTCCCCCTGTTCGAGGGTCCGGAGGATGCGGCCGGCATCGCTGGGTCGTATGACCGTGTCGCTGTCCATGCGGGCGATTCGGGCCTGGGGAAAGAGCTTCCTTGCCTCCTGCTCAACCCGCTCCGTTCCGGCGCCCAGGCTCCGGATGCGGCTTCCCTTGCAGGAGGGACAGCAGTCGACTGTTTTTGCAGTGAAATCACAGTGATGACATCTCAAGATCCCTTCGGAGGCGTGGTGGGTAAGGGAGATATCGCAGTTGGGGCAGGAAAAGACATGACTGCAGTCAGGACAGAAAAGATAGGTATGGAATCCTCGGCGGTTGAGAAAGAGGAGGGTCTGATGGCCGTCGGCCAGGGTCTTCCTGATCGCTTCAACTAGGGGACGGGAGATAAGAGGAGTCAGCCCTCCCTCATCGCGTTCCTTCTTGAGATCGACCACCTCGACCTGGGGGAGGGGGCGGTCGTCTATCCGGCTGGGCAGGGCCAGGTAGAGGTAACGGCCTTCGGTAGCGTGAAAATAGCTCTGAATGGCCGGCGTGGCCGATCCGAGGATGACCGTTGCCTGCGAGAATCTGCCCCTCACCAGGGCAAGGTCGCGGGCCCCATAACGTAACCGGTCGTCCTGCTTGTAGGAAGAGTCATGCTCTTCATCGACGACGATCAGCCGGAGGTTTCGCACCGGTGCGAAGAGGGCCGAACGGGCGCCGACAACCACCCGAACCTCCCCCCGCCTGATCCTTCTCCATTGATCGTACCGGGCGCTCTGAGAGACACCGCTGTGGAGGACGGCGATCTCCCGATCCGCAAATCGATTCCCGATCCGTGAGAGGAGCTGTGCCGTGAGGGCGATCTCGGGGACAAGATAGATCGCACCGCCGTCGTCCCTGAGGACTTCAGCGATTGCCCGCAGATAGACCTCTGTTTTGCCGCTCCCCGTCACGCCGTGCAAGAGGCAGGGGGAGAAGCGGTCCGAGGAGATACACCTCCTGATCTCATCCAGAACCCCGGCTTGGGCTTTATTCAGCGTGATCCCGTTCCCGCGGTTGCCCATGATCGACTCAGAGGAGGGTCCGCGAAAAGCCTCTTTTTCACAGAGATAGAGAAGACCTTTTTTCTCGAGGATCCGAAGAGAGGCCATCGTGTTCTTGAAAAGATCATGTAACTCACGGACCGGCATCTCGCCATGGCTCTTGAGAGCATCGATCAGGTCCGACTGTCTGGGGGTAAGGTGTGCTTCGGGAGGGATTTCACCCGCCAGCCCGACCCACCTCTCCTTTTTGGGACGGATGGCGGGCCGATTGAGACGCTCCTCGGTGGCGATGATACCCGCCTTCTCGAGAACACGGAGATCTCCATACACATCCTTTCTCCCCAAGGACCTTCGGAGACGGCTCAGAGAGATGCCCTCCGGGAAGCGGGTCACGAAATCCAAGATCTCCTTCTGCCCCGAGGACAAATGCACATCCGCTTTTCCGGCGTTGTTGCCCAGATAGAGCCATCTGTTGCTCTGGACGGCGATCCCTCCTGGAAGGATCTCCCCCAAGACCTTACCCAGCGGGTGGAGGTAGTAACTGGAGATCCACTCGTAAAAAACGAGATCTTCCGGGTCAAATAGGGGTTCGGAGTCGGGAAATGCGATGATCTCCTTGACGCCCTGATCGGAGACCGTTTCGGTCAGGATCTCTAGGATGAAACCCGTGACCCGCCTTTTTCCGAATGGGACCAGGACCCTCTTCCCCACGGCGACAGCGGGCACAGATGTCTCTGGAATGGCATAAGTGAAAGTCTTTGGCGTAGGAATCGCGATAGCCACCCTGACATACATCCTGGATCGTCCTCAAAAAAAATCCCTCTTCGCTCCTCCAGGGCACTGGGGATCGAGGGGGGATTGAAAAACGGCCACATCGCCGTTTGGGGCAGTGGGAGGATAGGCGGTTATTCCCCCTTTAGCTTCTCCATCTTCTCCTGCTTCATCTTGCAGTCGATGCAAAGGGTGGTCACGGGCCTCGCCATTAATCTTTTTTCCGAGATCGGACCTCCGCAAACATCACAGATGCCGAAGACACCGTCATCCATCCGTTTTATGGCCTCCTGCATCTTGAGGATCAGTTTTCGTTCTCGATCACGTATACGGAGCTCGAAATTACGATCGGATTCAAGGGATGCCCGGTCGTTGGGGTCGGGATAGTTCTCTTTTACGCTGCTTGTCATCTCGGAAACGGTTTTCTCAGCCTCTTCCAAGAGTTCGTTGATCTTCAGGGTCATCATTTGTCTGAAGAATTCAAGCTTATCAGGTTTCATAGTTGTTTTTTGTGTCGTTGCCATGTCCTGTCCTTATCATAAATTTGGGGAACACGTCATACATGATGAGGGATCATTTGTAAAGCAAAAAATGAGTATTAGCTAATGTATAAATGATTTTATGTGTTTCCGTATATACGGAGGATCCTGCCCACGATATGTGTCGTGGAAATCCCCTCGGTCAGGGGAATGATCACCACCTTTCCTCCCCACGACCGAACCAAATCCCCTCCCACGACCGCATCTTCCTTCCAGTCGCCCCCTTTGACGAGACAATCCGGCTTGAGGTATTCGATGAGCCGGAGCGGCGTCGTCTCGTTGAAAATCGTTACGTAGTCGACCGATGTCAGAGAGGCGACGACTTCAGCGCGCTCTTGCTGAGGAACCAGGGGCCTTTTTTCCCCTTTTATCGCCCGGACGGAGCTATCGCTGTTCAATCCCAGGATGAGAATATCCGCTGTCTTGCGTGCCTCGCGCAGATACTGGACATGGCCTGCATGGAGGATATCGAAACAGCCGTTGGTGAAGGCGATTTTTTCCCCTTTTGCACGATGGCGTTCCGTCTTCTGCTTCAATTCATCCCAGGCAAGGATTTTATTCATCCGTTCAGCCTCCTCCCCTATTCAGGCCCATCCTGTTGCTCCGCCGTATCGTGATCAGGGACCGCTTTTGCCAGTGTAAGAACGGCCACTGAATCCGCCCCGGCCGTGAGCAGGGCCCGGGCGCATTCGGTGAGGGTACTTCCGGTGGTGTAGACGTCATCCACCAGGAGGATCCTTTGGCCGGCAATGTGCTCCGGATTCCGAATCGCAAAGGCGTCTCTGACATTGCCCGACCTCTCTTCGCGTCCAAGGCCGACCTGTGGTTCCGTGAAGACCGACCGCCTCAGCGTCAGGAAATCGATCCGAAGAGAGAATCGTTTTGCTATCTGTCTTGCCAGGATCACGGCTTGATTGAAACCCCTCTCCCGCAAGCGTTTTCGATGCAGTGGTACCGGGATGATCACCGAAAAAGCGTTCATATCCCATATCTCACCGGCAAAGTCGGCCATGAGGTTCCCTAGGACTTTGCCGATTCCGATCCTCCCGCGGTACTTGAAAAGGTGGATCGCTTTCAGGAGCGTCTCCTCATAAAGTCCGACCGCCCGGGCAACTGCATAAGGCCTCTGGGTCACCAGGCATTCTCCACACAGATGGTCCTGGCCGTCTGTGACCGGAAAAGGGATTCCGCACCGTGTGCAGAGAGGCGAATGGATGAAACGGATCCCGTCTATGCAGTGCCGGCAGAAAGGGCGGGGGCCTTGCTCCTTGAGGATCACGTTGCAGGTGATGCAACGGGGAGGATAGATCAGGTCCACGATCCCGGTCAGGATCTCCTTCAACGCTACATTCCCTTGGCCAAGCCCTTCAGAGAGATCGCCTCGTCGGGGACGATCATTCGGGGTGCCTCTGACCACAGTCTCTCCAAATCATAGAAGGTCCGGACGGTTTCGAGGAAAATGTGGATAATCACATCGTCATAATCCATGAGGATCCAGTGTCCCACGGTTTCCCCTTCGACTCCCAGGGGCAACACCCCCGCAAGTTTCAGTCTCTCTTGGATGCTGTCGGCGATGGCTCTGACCTGACGATCCGAGGTCCCGCTGCAGATGATAAAATAATCGGCAAAGGCAGAGATCTCTTTTACTTTAAGGATGACCAGATCCTTCGCCTTTTTCTCCATTGAGGCATTGATGCACAAAAGCGCCCTCTTCCGCGAATCGAGGTCCTTTTCCTTTATCAATCCACCTCCTTTTTTTGAGACAAAAGACGTTATCCGGCGGTCTTCACCCGTGTCTTTCGGCCCTTTTAGGTAATAACCGTTTGTTTTTAATAACAGAATTCAGAGGCCATGTCAATGACCATCCGGTCTGAATTGTCCGTTGTAAAAAGGGAATGCTTATGATAAACGGAACGCTTCAGCGAGATGAAGAGACATCCATATGCATGAAATACTGAAAAAAATCCATGTTCATATGCCCTTTCACCGCCTCCGGGAAGATCTCCTGCCGATGGTCATCCAGGAGAGAATGAATCCGGAGATCAGCTTCAACCATCGTGACCTGGAGAGTTACCAGTCAATCGACTTTAAGCAGATAGCAAACCGGCTTGCCGATGCCGGGCTCTCCGTCACTTTCCATGCCCCTTTTTTGGACCTGCGTCCGGGTGCGATTGACCCGAAGATCCGCGCGGTGACCTTGGATCGGCTCTGCCGGGTCTTCGGGCTTTTGCCGTTCTTTAGGCCGCGTTCGATCGTCTGTCACCCTTCCTTTGATGAGAAGTACTATGTCTCCGGAGAGAGGCAATGGCTCGCCAACAGTCTTGAAACGTGGAACCAGCTGATCGATTATGTTCAAGGAACGGAAACGGTCATCGCCATGGAAAACGTGTACGAACGGGGGCCGCATCAGCTCAAGCCGCTTTTCGATGCGCTGGATCCTTCCCGGGTTAGATTCTGTTTCGATACGGGGCACGCCAACGCCTTCGGGAGTGCAACGCACGGTGAATGGATGGAAGTGCTGGGCGACCGTTTGGGTGAGATTCATATCCACGATAACGACGGGACGGCAGATCAGCACCTGCCGGTCGGTGAAGGGAACTTTCCCTTCCGGGAACTCCTGACTCTGATCCGACAGCGGCATCCCAGGCCGATCCTCACAATCGAAACCCATTCGGAAGCGGGCCTCCGGCGGATGCTGGAAAACATACGGGCAATGAGACTGCTTGAGGATTTCTGACCGGAGAAAATACAGAGGAAACCATGCTCCGCTACATCGCCAAGAGACTGCTTTTCATGATCCCACTCCTGGTCGGGATTACGATCATCTGTTTTTCCGTGATGCATCTGGCGCCCGGTTCGCCCACCGATCTCCAGACACAGATGAATCCCCGCGCCTCGTTGGAAATGAAAGAAAGGCTCCGGTCGATGTACGATCTCGACAAGCCTCTTTATGAGCAGTACTTCATCTGGGTGAAAAAACTGGCCGTCCTGGATATGGGGATCTCCTTCTCCACGGACCGACGACCGGTGACGGACAAGATCCTGGAAAGGCTGCCGATCACGGTCCTCCTGAATGTCCTTTCCATGCTGCTGGTTCTGGTCGTTGCCATTCCCCTTGGGGTAATCTCCGCTGTTCGTCAAGACTCCCTGTTTGATCGGATCGCCGGCATCTTCGTATTCATCGGCTTCGCCGTCCCGACCTTCTGGCTTGCCCTCCTGCTCATGATCCTGTTCGGTGTCCACCTCGGGTGGCTTCCTATCTCCGGTATCCGCTCTCTGAATTATGAATACCTCCCGCCGGGCATGGCCTTTTGGGATCTGAGCAAACACCTGATTCTGCCGGTCCTGCTTTCCGCATTCGGCGGACTCGCAGGTCTTTCCCGGTATATGCGGGCTAACATGCTGGAGGTGGTCCGTCAGGATTACATCATGACGGCGCGGGCAAAGGGGCTTCCGGAAAAAGAGGTCATTTACCGGCATGCCCTGAGAAACGCGCTGCTGCCCGTCATCACTATTCTGGGACTTTCCGTACCGGGGCTTATCGGGGGAAGTGTGATTTTTGAGACGATCTTCGCCATTCCCGGGATGGGGCAACTCTTTTATATGTCCGTCATGGCGCGGGACTACCCTGTGGTCATGGGGATTCTCTTTATCGGCGCGGTCCTTACCCTGCTGGGGAATCTCCTGGCCGATGTCTCCTATGCCGCTGCCGATCCACGGATCCGGGTTTCCTGAAGAAGAGGAAAGAAGAGATGAGAAGCGAATTCCGGAAACGATTTCTGCAAAACGGCCCGGCGGTTGCGGGGAGCCTGATCGTTCTGTCGCTTTTCGTGGTTTCGCTTCTCGCCCCCTGGCTTGCCCCCTATGATCCAAATGCGATCGACCTGAAACAGGTCCTCATGCCCCCTTCCGGATACCATCCCTTTGGAACGGATCCGCTCGGGCGGGATGTGCTCTCCCGGATGATCTGGGGGGCTGGGATCTCTCTCAAAGTGGGCTTCGTTGCGACCGGGATCGCGATTCTTATCGGAACCCTGCTCGGCGCACTGGCCGGATACTATGGCCGCTGGGTGGATACGGTCATCATGCGTTTGGTGGACATGATGCTCTGCTTCCCCGTCTTTTTCCTGATCCTGGCAGTGATCGCGTTCCTTGAGCCTTCCATCTGGAACATCATGGTCGTCATCGGCCTGACAGGCTGGATGGGTGTGACACGGCTCGTTCGGGCGGATTTCATCGCCCTCAAGGAGCGGGATTTCGTTCAGGCAGCGCGAGCGATCGGCGCCGGTGATCTACGGATCATCTTTCTCCATATCCTACCGAACGCGATGGCATCGGTCCTGGTGACGGCAACCCTGGGGGTGGCAGGGGCGATCCTCACGGAGTCGGCGCTGAGTTTCCTCGGTATCGGTGTGCAGCCGCCAACGCCGAGCTGGGGCAACATCCTCACCGCAGGAAAGGACAATATCGATATTGCCTGGTGGCTCTCCCTTTATCCGGGGCTCGCCATCCTCATTACCGTCCTGGGTTACAACCTGTTGGGTGAAGGAATCCGCGACGCCCTTGATCCGCGGCTCCGGCGGTAGGGTAGGGAGTATGGTAGATAGGTCCTCGGCTGCCTGTGTGATGGGGAACCGGCGTTCCGGATATCTCGGCTAAGCCGATTATGCGGACGCATCTGTTGCGGGCTTCTCAATCCGGGTGATCTTTACCTTAAGGATGGCGTTCTTCGTTACCTCCTCGCAGGTGAGGAGGTAGTCGCGCCACTCAACCGTTTCCCCCTTTTCCGGGAACCGCCCCAGGCGGTCGAGAATCAGCCCGGCCAGCGTGTAGTAAGGGAGAAAATCTCCCAGTTCGACCCCGAGTAAGTCCTCGATGTCGTTGACGGGGATCAGGGCGTCCACCAGCAGACTACCGTCGGGGAACTTTTGAACCCGGCGCATCTCTCCCACGTCGTGTTCGTCTTCTATCTCCCCTACGAGCTCTTCAAGGAGGTCTTCCGTGGTGACAAGGCCGCTCATGATACCGTATTCATCGACGACAAGAGCCATCTGGATTCGTTTGCGCTGCATCTCCTTAAGAAGGCTGCTCACCTTTTTGCCTTCCGGGACGAAAAGGGGCGGTCGGACGATTCCGGCGATATCGAAATCCGCTCCCGTGGACATCCTCCCGATGAGGATGTCTTTTGTATGGACAAAACCGATCACATGGTCGAGGTCGCTGCGATAGACCGGGTAGCGGGTATACATGTTCTCCTGAACGGTCCGAAGGATCTCTTCCCGCGACAGGTCAAGATTCAGGGCAACGATCCGGGTTCGTGGCACCATCACTTCACGGACCGTCGTATGGGTAAACTCAAAGATATTTTCGATGTACCTGTGCTCGGTTTCCGTCAGAGCGCCGGCTTCGCTCCCCTCGGAGAGGACCTGCTGCACCTCTTCTCGTGTGACGAAGGCGTGCCCCTCTTTTGCCTTGATGCCGAACAGAGAAAGGACGGCGCGGTTGGAGAGGGTTAGGAACCAGACGACAGCGACTGCCGCCTTCGAGAGCAGATGGATCGGCCGAGCCACCCTCAGGGCCATCCGGTCGGCGTACTGAAGACCGAGGGTCTTCGGGGCCAGCTCTCCAAGGATGAGGAAAAGATAGGATATAGCGATGACAACGATGGCGATGGACAGAGGTTCCGCCGAATGCTGGATGAAGGGCACTGGGATGGACTTCAAAAGGGGCGTGAGATTCTGGATCGCTGCAGCGCCCCCGACAGCCGAAGCGAGCGAACCGACGATCGTGACCCCGATCTGGACGGTTGCAAGAAACCGGTGGGGATCCTTCTGAATCTGTTCAACGAGCCTGGCCTTTTGATTGCCCGCCGCGGCGAGGCTTGCGATGTGGCTCTTGCGCGCGGAAACCACCGCCAGTTCGGCGCCTGCAAAAAAACCATTCACCAAGATCAGTATCAGGATAATGACAAAGTCATTGAAAATCCATTCCAAGGCCGTTCACCTCCTTATAAGGGACCTCATGGGAGGAATCCAGAACCGCGTCACCATTACTCCTCCTTTTTCCTCACCAGCTTGAGGATGTTGTCATGGTAATAATAGGCCAGAATCACGATCAGGACGCTGACTCCTAAAATGACCGCTGTTGCCATTATCTGGTCGTTGCGGGCGCAGTTTCCGCTGATGGAGAGCATCAAGGTGCCGAGGAGACGTCCGGCCGTACAAATGACGAGAAAGGTCGAGGTCCGCATGTGACTCAAACCGATGATGTAAGAGAGGGCGTCTTTGGGAAATCCGGGGATCACAAAGAGGATGAAGGTGATGAGGATTCCTCTGTGTTCCATAAAATAATCGTATTTCTGGATGATCCGGGGGCTGATCACCCTTTCCACAAAGGGCAGACCTAGCCAGCGCGCCAGGACGAAGGCGATCCACGAGCCGATGGTGAGTCCGATGGTCGAATAGAGGGTGCCCAGAAAGGGACCATACAGATACCCTCCGATAAAGCCGTTGACTTCACCGGGGATAGGCGCAACAATCACCTGAAGGATCTGGAGGCCGATGAAGATAACCACGGATAGGGGACCGAAGGAGTTAACGAAGGCGACGATCTTTTTCCGGTCGATAAAGAAGGTATAGAGGTCGTAATAGAAAAAGAGAAAAACACTTGCAATGATCAGAAGAAGCAGAATGGCGATTTTGATGAAGTCATCTCTTTTCATGGTTCGGCGACTATGGTTATTTGTCTCCTGGGGTGATCGATCTGTACCCGGCACATCCTCTCCTTTCCTCATCAAAATATTTGGATAGAAAGTAACATAAAGGATGAAAAATTGTAAAGCAGGATATTTGTGAGCACGAGGGTGGACAGTGGATTTGTCCTGTGATATGTCCCCGGACTACCTTGAGGAGGAGTTGCTTCCGTACACTGACGGTAAAAAATCGGGAAGTTGGCGCATGGTGAATGGACATGGTGATTGGGGTTTGACATGGCAGGTCTTCTGGTCGGTCTGATCGCCGGCTCACTCGGCGGTCTCGTTGGAGTCGGCGGCGGGGTGATTATCGTGCCGTTGATGACCGAGACACTCAAATTCCGGCAGCACGAGGCGCACGGCACCAGCCTGATCGCCGTGGTTATCACCGGAGTCACCGGATCCGTCATTTACTATCTCCACGGTTCGGTGGAGCTTGCGGCAGCCGCGGTTCTTGCCGGCATGGCCCTCATCACTGTCCGTCTCGGGGTGAAATACTGCTGTTTTTTGCCTGAGATGACGCTGAAGAGGTACTTCGGTTTTTTCCTTCTTTTCGTTGCCTTGGTGTTTATTTTGAAACCTTTCCTGCCTTATGTCATGGGTGGAATACCGCCTGTCTGGATCCGGTGGATCGTCCTGGTCCTCCTGGGCGCCTTGACCGGCTTCATTTCCGGAATGATGGGAGTCGGCGGTGGGAGTTTCATGATCCCGATGATGGTCATTTTTGCCGGTATTCCCCAGCATACCGCACAGGGCATCTCTCTTCTGGCAATGATCCCTGCCTCGCTGGTCGGGGCGTGGACCCATTGGCGGGAGGGGAACATTCACGTGAGCCGCCTGTCCGGTCTGGTCGTGGGCGTTCTTACAGGGGTCTTTATCGGAGGAAGTTTTGCCCATCTCATCCCGGAGAGGGAGCTGCGCCTCGTCTATACGGTCATCCTCCTCTACACTGCTCTTCGGTATCTGCGGACAAAAAACGGTTCGGAGGCGATCTGTACAGTGGAAGAAGGGCGAAGGTAGTTTTTGTCATGAAAAAGAGAGTTGTCTTTGATGTAAGCAGTGAAAGGACTCTTGCGGTGACGCGAATGAAACGAAAGGATCGGTTATGACGGTACAGAATGTAAAACTGAATGAGTGGGTTAAGGAAGTGGTCGCGATGTGTCGACCGGATGCGGTTTACTGGTGTGATGGGAGTCAAGAAGAATACGATCGGCTGATGCATCAGATGGTGAAAAACGGCATGGCTGTCCCGCTGGCCAAACGGCCCAACAGCTTCCTCTTTCGTTCCCAACCGAGCGACGTGGCCAGGATCGAATCCCGCACTTACATCAGTACGACAAGCAAGGATGCCGCCGGCCCCACCAACAACTGGGTCGATCCCCGGAAACTCAAGGCGACCATGAGAGAACTCTACGAGGGGTGTATGAGGGGCCGTACCTTGTACGTGATCCCTTTTTCCATGGGCCCTGTCGATTCCCCCATCGCCAAGATCGGTGTCGAGATCACGGACAGTCCCTATGTGGTCTGCAGCATGCATATCATGACCCGAGTCGGGACAAAGGTGATCGAAAGGCTCGGTACCGAAGGGGAGTTCGTCCCTTGTCTGCATTCAATCGGTGCCCCGCTCGGTCCGGGCGAGAAAGATGCTCCCTGGCCTTGCGCTCCCCTGGAGAAGAAGTACATCAGCCATTTCCCGGAAGAGAACCTCATCTGGTCTTATGGAAGCGGTTATGGCGGCAACGCCCTTTTGGGAAAGAAATGCCTGGCGCTGCGCATCGCCTCCGCCATGGCAAAACGGGAGGGCTGGATGGCCGAACACATGCTGATTCTGCGTCTGACAAATCCTGTCGGGAAGCAGTATCATATTGCAGCGGCCTTTCCCTCGGCCTGCGGGAAAACCAACCTGGCGATGCTGACCCCTACCATTTCCGGTTGGAAAGGCGAGTGTATAGGCGACGATATCGCCTGGATCAAGATCGGCGCCGACGGTAGGCCTTATGCCATCAACCCTGAACGGGGTTTTTTCGGGGTTGCCCCCGGGACGTCGTGCGAATCAAATCCCTCAGCGATGGCCACGGTGAGAGAAAACACGATCTTCACCAACTGTGCACTGACCGACGATGGAGATATCTGGTGGGAGGGGATGGACGGTGCGCCGCCCAGTCATGCCATCGATTGGCAGGGGCGGGACTGGACACCGGCAATGAAAACACCGGCGGCCCATCCCAACTCGCGCTTTACCGCCCCTGCCTGCCAGTGCCCGGTGATTTGTCCGGACTGGGAGAAACCGGAGGGGGTTCCGATCGACATTTTTGTATTCGGCGGCCGCCGAACCGGTGTCATGCCCTTGGTCCATGAGGCCTACAGCTGGGACCACGGCGTCTTCATGGGCGCCACTGCCTCGTCGGAGACCACGGCGGCCAATATCGGCGCTGTGGGCAATCTCCGACGTGATCCATTCGCCATGCATCCCTTCTGCGGCTACCACATGGGGGATTATTTCCAGCACTGGCTGACGATGGGGGATCGCTTCGGCGTGCGCGCTCCGCGCATCTTCTATGTCAACTGGTTCCGCAAGAGCCCGGAGGGCAAGTGGCTCTGGCCAGGCTTCGGCGACAACAGCCGCGTCCTCAAATGGATGTGCGAGCGGATTGAAGGAAAGGTGGGAGCAATCGAAACGCCCATCGGTCTCATGCCCAAAGAACAGGATCTCGATCTTTCCGGCCTCAGTATTTCTGCAGCAGATCTAAAAGAGCTTTTGCGAGTCGACAGGGATGCGTGGAAGGTTGAGCTCGGCGATATCGAAAGGCACTTCGCCCAGTTCGGTGACCGGCTTCCCAAACGGCTTCTGCAGCAGCTGGAGGCCCAGAGAAAACGTCTCGGATAAAACGAGAGGCGCCCTTTTTGAAGAGGGCGCCTCTGTTCAGGTCGGTCGGGTCGTATCTGTCCAGGCCTATCAGAGTTTATATCCGTGCGATGACAGCCACGCCAGCGACCCAAGGGTGTCTGGCGTGGGGATGTACTCCATAGAGACGAATCCTGAGTAGCCCAGGCGATCGATCTCCGGCAGGAGGAAACGGAAGTTTGTCTCGCCGGTTCCGGGCTGGTGGCGGCCCGGGCAGTCGGCGATCTGTATATGCCCGATCCGCTTCAAATGGTCGCGGAGGATTGCCGTCACGTCCTCGTTCTCACGACGGGCGTGGTAAACATCGAACTGCAGATAGGCATTGGGATGGCCTATCTCTTCAATCATCTTGAGCACCTGGTCGCAGGTGTTCAGAGCGAATCCCGGGATGTCGAGGCGGTTGATCGGTTCCACCATGAGCCGGATCCCCTCGCGGCCGAGGGCGACGGATGCGTCCCGTATATTCTCGGTTAACGTATCCCACGTTTCTCCGTCGGAAAGATCTTTGTGTTTTAGGCCGACCAGGCAGTTCAGTTTGTCGGCGCCAAGGAACTTTGCAGCGGCAATGCCCTTCTCAATCCCGGCCTTAAATTCCTCCTTGCGTTCCGGGTTGGCTGCTGTTCCCCGATCTCCTCCCGCCCAGTTCCCGGCGGGGAGATTGCACAGGATGAGCCGCAGTCCGGTTTCCTCCAACCGGGCTTTGATCTCTCCCAGTTCATAGTCATATGGAAACATGAATTCCACGGCGCGAAAACCCGCCCGGCGCGCCGCAGAAAACCTTTCCATGAAGGGAACTTCTGTAAAGAGAAATGTCAGATTCGCTGCAAACTGTGGCATATCCTTCCTCCTGTTTATTTGCTGATGTATTTATATCAGGTTTCAATGGGCGAGATCAAGACCCTATCCCGTTCATACCCGTTACTTCTTGAATGGTTTGTTGCCGGAAGACACAAAGACCTTCAGGTGGGTGGTGAGCTACCACCATTTCCCGGAAACGTCAATTGATATCACTGAAAATAGTTCTTGACAAAAGAGATGAAGTCCCATAGCGTGACGAATCATCTGGATAGACCAGTATACCAGTAGACCAATCGTCGGCTCAGGGGTGCAGTATGGCTGATAAATCTGCGGCAACTGATTTGGGGTTGAGGGTTGCGGAGATCTTTGTCGAGGATGTGGGTAAAGGGTTGGCGCGTCTTGATCCGGGTGATGCAAAGGTCCTGGGTGCCGCCCTGGGAGATATTGTCGAGATAAGGGGAGAAAAAAGGACCGTCGCCAGAGTTTCAGGGATCTTTCCTGAACATCTGGGGAAAAAGATCCTCCAGATCGACGGGATAACCCGTGAAAACGCCGGGGTTCAGATAGGCGGCACGGTGAGGATCAAGAAAGCCCATCGACAAACCGCAACGGCGGTAGTCCTTACCCCTGTGGAATCCGGCCACTGGTGGACTGATGAAGACGAGCTCGGCTACATCGGCAAGATCCTTCAAGGACTGGCGGTGATCTCCGGTGATAAATTAAACATCCCTCTGTTTGGAGGTAAGGACCGTTTCTTTTCCGTTACCGGGACGTCACCTTCCGGTCCGGTCATCGTCAATCAGCAGACCCGATTCAAGATCAATAGACCCGACTATACAGAACAGACCGACTCCCGCATTACTTATGAAGATATCGGCGGACTGGAGCGGGAATTGAGATCGGTTCGCGAGATGGTTGAGATCCCGTTGCGCTATGGAGAACTCTTTGAACGACTGGGGATCGAGGCGCCCAAAGGGCTGCTCCTCTATGGGCCTCCGGGAACAGGAAAAACCCTGATCGCCCGTGCGATTGCCGGAGAGGCGAAACTCCATTTCATCAGGATCAACGGGCCGGAGATCATCCAAAAATATTACGGCGACAGCGAAGCCCGGTTAAGAGAGATATTTGAAGAAGCGACGCGCAAGGCGCCGAGTGTGATTTTTATCGATGAGATGGATGCCATCGCTCCGAAGCGAGCGGAGGTGGTCGGGGATGTGGAAAAGAGAGTGGTGGCACAGCTTTTGGCCCTCATGGACGGCACGGTTCCCCGCGGTCATGTCCTGGTGATCGGCGCGACCAATGTTCCGGAGATGATCGATCCTGCGCTGCGCAGACCGGGCCGGTTCGATCGGGAAATCAGCATCTCGGCGCCGCACGCAGACGGCCGCCTTGCCATCTTGAAGATTCACAGCCGTCGTATGCCCTTGGCGAATGACGTGGACCTTCATCAGATCGCCCAGATCACCCACGGATTTGTCGGGGCCGATATCGAGGCGCTGTGCAAAGAGGCGGGCATGGCTGCCGTGCGCAGATACCTGCCGGTGGGCGCCATCGGTAATACCGACCGACTTCCCGTGACCCCGGAGCACATGCAGGTGTCAATGGATGATTTCCTCTCGGCCCTGCGGGAGGTCGAACCTACCGCCACCCGCCAGTTCTTCAATGAGAGATCCACCTTCAAAATGAGCGATGTCGGCGGATTGGCCCGGATCAAGGAGACGCTCATCTCCATTGTCGATTGGCCTTTGAGATACCCGGAACTCTTCTCTTCGGGGAGGATCTCGTCGCACGGAATCCTCCTGTCCGGACCCTCCGGCACCGGGAAGACCCTCATGGTAAAGGCTCTGGCAGGGGAGACGGGTCTGAACTTCATCCCTATCAGCAGCTCCACCCTTTTTTCTAAGTGGCTGGGGGAATCGGAAAAGGCGCTGCACGAGATATTTAAGAAGGGCAAACAGTCCGCCCCGACGATCCTCTTCTTCGATGAAATCGATGCCCTGGCCCCGAAACGCGGCGCCGAGACCGACACAGGGGCGGTCGAACGCGTGGCGAGTCAGTTCTTCAACGAGCTGGATGCTCTGAGCGATCTGTCTCAGGTCATCGTGATCGGGGCGACCAACCGCGAAGATTTGCTTGATCCTGCCCTGACACGGCCCGGTCGGCTCGATTTTCTTCTCAGGTTCCCTTTTCCCGATGAAAAGGAGCGATTGGAAATATTCCAGATCAACACCCGGGCAAGGCCCCTGAGCAAGGAAGTCGACCTTGGGGAGCTGGCAAAAAAGACGGAGGGAATGGTGGGATCCCATATCAGCTTCATATGCAGGAGGGCGGTGATGCTGGCGATTACCGAAGTGATTCATGGAAAAAAGAAAAAAATCCCGGCTTCGCTTCTGGTGTCTGCAAAGCATTTCCGAGCCGCACTGAAGGAGCTTCGGGAATGCGGATCGCCTGTACAGAAAACCGGGGTGTGCTAGTCCTTTGTGGGTATTTTCTGGAAGAGCCGGATCTCGATGTAAGCATGCCGTCATGCGATGAAAAAGAGGCATTATGAAAGATTCCCTGAGAGCCGTTGAGAAGAAAAGGGCATACGAGGACATCGTACAGCAGGTCGTCTCTCTCATCGAAAACGGAAAATTGAAGCGGGGCGATCAGCTCCCCTCGGAGCGGGAATTGACGGAGACATTCAAGGTTTCCCGGACGACGGTCAGGGAAGCGATCCGTACCCTTGAATCGATGAAGCTTCTCGAATGTCGACAAGGGACCGGTAATTATATTCTTGCCTCGAGCGAAGAGGCTTTGATCCAGCCTTTGGCATCGGCTCTGTTCAATAAAAAAGACGATATCCGTGACATCTTTTTCATCCGGAAGATTCTCGAACCCCATGTGGCCCGTCTGGCAGCGGAGAATGCCGTGCCGCAGGATATCAAAGAGATGGAAACGATCCTGCTGAAACAAGAGGAATGCATCTCCAGGGGCGAAAATATTATCGAAACCGATTCCGCGTTCCATAATCTTATGGCCAAGGCAACGACCAATCGTGTGATGGAGCGCCTCATCACGGCCCTGATCGGCCTTTTAAGGCAGTCGCGGGAAGGATATCTCACAGAGGACGAAAATGACATCCGGGCGAAAAGATCCCTGGCAGGGCATCGGCAGATCCTTTCCGCCATCGAGAAGGGGGATTTCACTGCAGCGCAGAAATCGATGTTGCATCACCTGGAAGAGATAGAAAAAATGATCTTTCACCAATAGGGAGGGGGTGGTTTCAGGTTCCTGTCTCATGAGTTTGGCGGCGTGTAAGAAACGAGTAAGCAAGGATGATCCTATTTACCCAGAACATCAAGGAGGTGTGTATGGCAAAGGTACACGAGATTACCGTTTGGGCGCGGGGCGTGATCATGGACAAGGAGGGGCGGGACGTGATCAACATCTTCGCCAAGGCCGCCCAGATGGACGGCAAGCATGCGCAGGCATTTGACAACTACGAAGACCTGCCCGACCGCGTCCTCGTGACGGTGCGTAAATATGTCCGTCTCAGCGATGAGGAGATCGAACATAAATATGTCTACACGAATGATCAGCCGGAAGTCGTGGTGATTCTTGAGCCGACCATCATCAAGGGCATCGATGTGTTGAGGGGCATGAAGAAAGGCGGAACCCTCATCATCAACACCAAACGTTCCATCGATTCCATGCTGAAATTCATCCCCAATGCGAAACTGCTCAGCACAATCGCCACGGTGGACGCCGACGGGATCACCGGTGTGAAGACCATCGACTTTTCCGGTTCGGAGGGCGGCGTGGATGCATCCGGCATCGGCAAAGGTATCGCATCGCCCATGTGCGGCGCGATCGCCAAAGTGACCGGGATGATCAAGAAGGAATATCTGGCCAAGATTGTCAGCGACGTTTCCGGTATGGAGCGCGGATACAAAGAGGTCAAGATAAAGAATTTGGGTTAGAGCCGCCGGAGATTTCCGGTGCGGATAACCGATCATGCCGGACTTGAACATACAAACGATGAATTAAGGAGGATACCATGGCAAAAGGACTTCCCGGATACGGGACAATCAAGGTTCCAAAAGACAGAGAGGTGCCCTTCGGCGCCGTCACACCGGCACCGGTCTGCACGCAGAATCTTTTTCAGACATCGAATTGGCGGATTGTCCGCCCTGTGAAGGACGACGAGAAGTGTACGCGTTGCCTTATTTGTTATCTATCCTGTCCGGATGCCTGCTGGATCTATAAGGAAAAGGAAAACGAAATGGAGTGGGTCGCGGGTTTCTGTAAAGGGTGTCAGATCTGCATCCATGAGTGTCCGACCGGGGCGCTCACCGCGGTGCCGGAGCTCGACTTTCCGGATGGAGTCATTCGTTTGGAGAAACCTTTCTAAAGGAGGATCAATACTATGGCGAAAGAACAAATGATGACGGGCTGCCGCGCAGCTGCAGAGGGTGCGAAGGCGGCCGAAGTGGAAGTGATCTGCTCCTATCCGATCCGGCCCTACACGGCGATCATGATGGAGCTGGCGAAGATGGTCGCGAACGGCGAGTTGAATGCGGAATTTGTCCATGGCGAAGGCGAGCATGCCCAGCTATCCGTGACATTGGGCGCATGCGCCTCGGGCGCGCGCGCCTTTACGGGAAGCTCAGGAGTCGGCGTCACTTACGCGATGGAGGTATACAGCCCGATGGCCGGCGGACGTTACCCGGCCCAGATGTCCATTGCCGACCGTACGCTCGACCCTCCCGGCGATTTCGGTTCCGAGCATACGGATGCCATGTCGACCCGGGATCAGGGATGGCTTCTGGGATGGGCCTCCTCCCCGCAGGAGGTCTATGACAATACCCTGATTGCTTATCGGGTCGGCGAGGATCACCGCGTGATGCTGCCCCAGATGGTCTGCCAGGACGGGTATTTCATCTCCCATATTCCGGACAAGATCGTTCTCGGAGAACGGTCTCAGGTGAAGGAGTTCCTCCCCCCCTACAGGCCGATCGGCCCTTTGAGCACGACCAAGCCCGTGTCACACGGGCCGCAGATCCGGCCGGACCAGGGCGCACCGATGGATGCGATGCGGGCGCAGACATTTCTCGCCGTGCCGAAGGTCATCGAAGAGGCGACGGCGGATTTCAACCGCATCTTCGGGAGGAAATACGATCCGTTCGTCGAGCAGTACAAACTGAAGGACGCGGAGATCGCCTTCTTCATTATGGGCGCCCACGCCAATACCTGCAGGGCATCCGTGGATCGGCTCCGCAAAAAGGGCGTGAAGGCGGGTATGGCCCGTCTGCGCTGGGTACGCCCCTGGCCGACCCATCAGCTCGCCAAGGCCCTGGGCCACGTCAAGGCGATTGGAGTGATTGAAACCAGCACGTCTTACGGCGGGGCGATGAGGGGAGGCAACCTCATCCACGAGCTTAGGGCAAGTCTGTATGACCTGGATAAAAGACCGCTTGTCACCTCTTTCATGGGTGGCCTGGGCGGAGAAACCATCTGGCCCGCCGATTTCGATTATATGGCGAAGATCCTCACCAAGATGGTCAAGGAGAAAAGGACCCGGAATTATGTCTACTGGCTTGGGATGTAGAAGGAACGATCCCATGACATCATTAAGGAGGAAACATGCAAGCATTCAACTATAAATATCAGAAGTTTGAACCGCTCAAGTCGTTTAAAAGCTCGCCGGCTCTCGAAGTGTATGTCCCTGGGCATCGCACCTGCGCCGGTTGCGGCCCTGCCCTGAACTACAGATTGGTCGCAAAGGCGGCGGGTCCGGAAACGATATTCGTCGGTCCCACCGGCTGTATGTATGTGGCCAACTCCAGTTATCTGTGCACCCCCTATGCGTGCTCTTGGATCCATGCCCAGATCACCAACGGCGGTGCGGTGGCATCCGGAATCGAGGCGGCCTTCAAGACCCTTGCGCGCAAGGGGAAGCACAAGGGGAATTTCCCGAATGTGATCGTCATGGCGGGTGACGGAGGGAGCGTGGATATCGGTCTTCAGGCCATGTCGGGGATGATGTACCGCAACCATAAGGTCCTGTTCATCTGCTACGACAACGAGTCCTACGCCAATACCGGCATCCAGACCTCACCGACGACGCCTTACGGCGCGGCGACGACTTTCACTCCGCCCGGCAAGGAAATCCCCGAGGGCAAGGTCCTCTTTCCCAAGGACGTTCCCCAGATGGTCATTGGCGGTCATCCCGCGGTCAAATATGTGGCGACCACCACGATCGCCCATCCTCTGGATTTGATGAACAAGGTGCGCAAGGCGTTGAGCTTTGAAGGACCGACCTTCATGCACATGCTGGCTCCTTGCCCCAAGGGTTGGCTGTTTGATGAAAAACTGACGCGCGAAATGGCAAAACTCGCTGTGGAGACAGGGATGTGGTCCCTCTTCGAGTGGGAGAACGGCACATACAAATACACAAACGTACCGAAGAAGTACAAGGCGGTCAACGAGTACATGAAGCATCAGGGACGTTTCGCCCATCTGAAGCCAGAGCATATCGCCAAGATGCAGGCCTTCATCGATGAGCGGATCAAGACGGTCAAGGAAAGGGTGCCGGTGGCAGCCCCCATTCCTACCCCCCAGCAGCGTGTCTGATGCATTACTGGAGAAAGAAGGGGATTCTGATGTAAAGCGAATGCAAAGCCCTCCCCCGGCGAAGAGGGGGAGGGCCAAGGCGTCAAAAGGAAAGAAAGGGGGTGTTTGCCCGAGGTCATTTCTCGTTTTCCGTGTTATTCTGTGTGACACGGACAAGAAGATCCGTTTTCATGAGGGAAAGGCAAATTACAGCGCTTCAAGATATTGGGCCGGCCGTGAGGTCGGAACGTTTTTCAAACACAAGGAGGGATTGTTATGAAAAAGGTATCTTGGACAGTAAGAATCGGCACGGCAATGGCGTGTTTCCTGATGCTGATAAGTAGTCTTTCGATTGACACGGCAAATGCCTGGGAACCAACCAGACCGGTCGAATTCATCATTCCGGCGGGAACGGGGGGAGGAGCGGACGTGATGGCCAGGTTCATCTCGCCGCTCGTCAGCAAGTACAAACTATCACCGACACCTTTCATCGTGGTCAACAAATCCGGGGGGTCAGGCGGGGAGGGATTCCTCTACGTCAAAGGGAAGGCCAAGGACCCCCATACGATCATCATCACGCTCGACAATCTCTTCACGACCCCTCTCGGAACGGGACTGCCGTTCAACTGGCGGGATATGACGCCGGTGGCGCGGCTGGCGCTGGATTATTTTGTCCTGTGGGTGAATGAAGAATCGCCTTACAAGACCGCCAAGGAATACATGGAAGCGGTGAAGAAAGAGCCGGGGAAGTTTATGATGGGGGGAACCGGAACCGCCCAGGAGGACCAGATCATCACTGTCCTAATGGAGCAGGCCTTCGGCGTGAAGTTCGGCTATGTCCCCTTCAAGGGCGGAGGAACCGTGGCCGTTGAGCTTGTGGGGAAGCACGTCAACTCAACGGTGAACAATCCTGCGGAGGCGGTGAGCCACTGGAAGGCGAAGAGGCTCAGGGCGCTGGCGACGATCGACCATGAGCGGATAAAGCTTCCCCTCTGGGATACGATCCCGACGATGAAGGAATCAGCGGGGGTGGACCTGAGCTATCTCATGCTCCGCGGCATATTCGCGGCGCCGGGCATCACCAACGAACAGCAGGAGTATTACATCAATGTCATGAAGAAGGTGACGGAGACCCCGGAATGGACGAAATACATTTCAGACAACGGTCTGAAAAGCGGCTTTTTGACGGGACCCGCCTATGTCAAGTGGCTTGAGGAAAAAGAGAAAGCTACCAAAGAGCTCATGGCCAAGGGGAACCTGCTGAAGAAGTGACAGTGAATTGACATAATGGAGCGAGAGGGAAATCTCGCTCCATTACCTTTTAATTCAGGACAGTTTAAAAGGGGGAAGTATGAGAAAGGCCGAAATATGGGTTTCCTTGGCATTTGTGTTTCTCGGCATCATCGTCATCGCCGATTCGATAAGACTCGGTTTCATGTGGGGGATGACCGGTCCGGAATCCGGTTTTTTCCCCTTCTATCTAGGTGTGGGCGTGGTCATCGCCTCCCTGGTCGTCTTTTTCAACACCTTTACCCGGTACAAAAAGGAGGGGGCCGGCAAGCCGCTGATGCCACCCGGGGCTTTAAAGCCCATCCTCTGGGTTTTGATTCCATCCGCCTCCATGATCGTGATCACGGAATTGGTCGGGCTCCACATCGCCGCGGCGCTGTTTCTATTGTTCTACATGCGCGTTGTCGGAAAGATAGGGTGGGCGATGACGCTTCTGGTCGGCATCATTTCGCCGCTCTCGTTATACATCATTTTTGACAAGCTATTTTTGATTCCTCTTCCCCAGGGACTGTGGGGAGGATATCTGTTGAGGTTTTAACAGAGGCGAGCCGGAACGATCCGATAATCATCTCCAACACATACAAACCGATACCTAGAGGTGAGCGATATGGTGGAAAATATAAACAATCTGATGATGGGCCTTCAGGTGGTGTTTCAGCCTTATAATCTCATGATCATCGTCATCGGACTGATTCTCGGAATCATTGTCGGGGTGCTGCCCGGTCTGGGCGGCGCCAACGGAGTGGCGATCCTCATCCCCGTTGTGGTCACGATGCCGCCCACAGCCGGGATTATTCTTTTATCCATGATCTATTGGGGGGCGCTCTATGGGGGAAGCATCACTTCAATTCTCTTCAACATACCGGGAGAACCCTGGGCGGTGGCGGCCACCTTCGACGGCTATCCGATGGCCAAGCAGGGAAGGCCCGGTAAGGCCCTTGTGCTTTCCTTTTTTTCGCATGGCGCCGGAGCTATCTTCGGCTGTATCGTACTGACCTTCTTCTCACCCGTCCTGGCGGAGTTTGCCTTGAAATTCGGGCCGGCGGAAGTCTTTGCGGTCATGATGCTGACATTCAGCGCCTTTGTGGGGCTGGGTGGAAAATCACCTCTCAAGACGGTGGTAGCCATCCTGTTCGGTTTCATCCTGGCCTCGGTGGGTATGGACATCGTCAGCGGACAGCTGCGGATGACTTACGGGACCGTCGTCCTGATGGGAGGATTTAATTTTGTGGTGGCGGTGATCGGACTCTTCGGATTGGGAGAGATATTTCTCACCGTCGAGGAAGGGCTGAAGGTAGAGGGGATATCGACCAGGATAGGCTTGAAGGACATATGGGAAGGACTGAAGGATGTGATCCGCTATCCGAGGGCCCTCATTACGGGAACGCTCGTCGGAGTCTGGATGGGATTCAAACCGGGAGGCGCAACACCCGCTTCGTTCATGGCCTACGGTTTTACCAAGCAGTCCAGTGCGAATGCCGCTGAATTCGGGAAAGGGGTTTCACCAGGGATCATCGCTCCTGAAGCGGCCGCCCACGGCGCCGGGACATCGGCCATGATTCCCATGATCACCCTGGGGATCCCCGGATCGCCCACGATGGCGGTAATTATGGGTGGACTCATGATCTTCGGTCTCCAACCCGGGCCGATGCTTTTCAAGGAGAATGTCGATTTCGTCTGGGGGCTCATCGCCAGCACCTGGATGGGCAATGTGCTCGGATTCTTCGTTGTCCTGGCATTCGCACCCATCTTTGCCTCCGTGCTGAAAGTCCGGTTTGCGATCTTCATGCCCCTGATCATCTATGTGTGCGCGATCGGCGCCTATGCGGTGAATAACCGGATGATCGATGTCTACTATATGTTGCTCTTCGGCGTTCTCGGCTATTTGTTCAAAAAACTCGATTACCCCATTGCACCGATGGTGCTGGCCCTGGTCCTGGGCGATATGTCGGAGCAGGCGATGAGACAGGCCCTGATCATCGGACACGGCAGCCCGCTGGTATTCTTTTCACTTCCTTTGGCATTGCCGCTCATGGTCGCAGCGCTGATCATCTTCTTCTGGCCTGTGATCGGTCCTTTGAAGGCGAAAATCTTCGGCAAGAAGGCCTGAAGATTCTGAGGGAGGGGGTATGAATTTCCTGATTACGGGCGGCGCGGGATCGGTCGGCCGGGATCTGAGCGCATCGCTCTTGGAAAAGGGGCACGGGGTAAGGATTCTTGACAAGTGCTCCGAAGGGCTACCTCTTGCAGATAAGAAGCCGGAGTGGATTGAAGGGAGGATCGAAGATCCCCGTGCTGTTGCGGAAGCGCTTCAGGGGGTGGATGCCGTCATTCACCTGGCCTGGTCGTTTTCCGATGACCCTGTCGAGCTGCTGGAGAGTGACCTTAAAGGTCATGTGGTATTGCTCGATGCCTGTGCGGCCGCAAAGCTCTCCCGCCTCTTTTATGCGAGCACGGCGGTTGTTTACGGCAAGCCCGTTCAGGTGCCCATTACCGAAGAATCCCCCTGTCTGGTTGAGGACGCCAGAAAGCCCTTCTATGCCGTTGCCAAGCATACAGCGGAAAAGCTGGCGTTGATCTACTGGAAGACAAAGGATCTGCCAGTGACGGTTTTTCGTTTCTGGTGGTCGTATGGGAAAAGAATCGGCGGGAGGCACCTCCGAGACATGCTCATGCATGCCAAGAGGGGAGAGCCTTTGGTGGTCCCTGACCGTGCGGGAGGGAGCTTCCTCGATCACGAAGACCTGACCAACGCCCTGCTGACTGCCTTGAAAAAACAGGGGAGCATCGGGGAGATATTCAACCTGGCCACTGTTTATCTGGAGTGGAAGGAGATCGCCCGGATGATCCTGGAGGTGACCGGTTCATCATCTCCTGTTGAAGTGATTCCTGCCGGGAAGTGGAACGGGGCGCAGTTCCTGGCCGATCCGTGGGAGCTGTCTACATCGAAAGCGGCACAACTTATGGATTACCGTTCCCTGTTCCCTCTCAAAACGGCACGGCAGAGGCTGCAGGGTGCCATCCGGGCGTGCTGGGAGGAGATAGGAAGCAAGTCATAAAACTACAAAAGAAGTTGATCGTATCTAGCGCTTCTTTGACATACGCGGTGATCAAGGGAAAGGATTTTGGGAAAGAGACGTTTGTCAGAAAGGAGGGGTTATGCGACGTGTAGTGGGATTGTTGGTTTTGGCTGCGGTTGTATTGGCGGGGTGCGCAGGCATACAGACACAAGGCAAAGAGGGATCGTGTTTTGCGGTCATGAATGACATCCAGCAGAAGATCACCTGGCAGCTCTGGAACGCCAATGGCTGGGCGGGGAGTCCGATTGTCATTGAAGCGGTTCTTGCTCAGAACAAGAAGGGGCCGATTGCGGGCATGGACAATAAGAAATGGAAGACGGTACCCGAGAAAGATGCCGTCGTTCAAGGCTTCATCAACAACGAGGCAGCCAAGTTCCTGAATGCAGAAATCGCGAAGACCGAAGGGATCTGTGTCGGGTATTTCCTGAATGCCGCACAGGGAGAGAAGGTTGCCTTCTCCGACAAGACCGGCAGCTACATCCATAAAGGCTCTGCGAAGTTCGACGTGCCCTTTGGCACCGGCAAAGCCTGGCAGGGAAAACCGGAATGGGAGGACAAAATGTACGTCATCCAGATTTCGGTTCCTGTCCTGGCCAACGGGAAGCCGATCGGCGCGCTGGTTGTCGAGATCAACGGATCAAAACTGGAAGCGTTGGCCAAGAAGTAAGAGACTTCCCTGCGCCCGGCCGCAATGGCCGGGCGTAGGTCCCTTTATCCTTACCGTAAACCTTACGGATTGCAAAGTATATCTCAAAGGAGTGGATGATGGATTTCGGCATGTTGGGGAGGATCGACTTCAGCATGGAATTTGTCACGGCCTTTCTGAGCATCGTGCTGATCGACCTGGTGCTCGCCGGCGACAATGCGGTTGTAATCGCGATGGCGGTCAAGAACCTGACAGGGCGGAAGCGGTTTTGGGGGATCATCGTTGGCGCGGGAGGGGCCGTCATCCTCAGGGTGGCATGCACATTTGCGGTTTCTCAGCTCCTGGTCATGCAATATGTCAAACTGGTCGGGGGGGCGATCATCATCTGGATCGGCATCAAGCTGATGGTGGAAGGGGGCTGTGAGCAGGAGGAAGGAATCAAGAAAGAGGCGACCACCATACTCCAGGCACTCTGGATCATCATGGTGGCCGACATCAGCATGTCCATAGACAATATGCTCGCCGTGGGGGCGGCAAGCAAGGGGAACCTTTTTCTCCTTCTTTTCGGGCTGGCCCTCAGTATTCCTTTTGTGGTGTGCATGAGCAGTCTCCTGTGCAAACTCATGGACCGGTATCCGATCATTTTGTGGCTTGGCGCAGCCGTTCTGGGGAAGGTGGGCGGTGAGATGATGATCACCGATCCGTTCATCCATGGTCTCATCCACCCCAGCAAGGCGATGGAATACGCTTCGATGGCCTTCTTCGTTGTGGTGGTCATCGTGACATCGAAGATCGTCATCAAGAGAAAAGTGGCAAAGGCCAGGGAGGAGATCGCCTGCAAAGGCAGCGCTGTAAAGGAATGATTGCCCGCCGCCGTCTCAAGGAAAGACCGAGTAGCGTTTGGCGAGTATACAGAACCGGATAAGGAAAGGATCAGGCCCTGCTCCTTATCCCGGTGAGCCTGTCAAGCCGTCAAACGCGTTTCATCGACGCCCGTGATAAATGGTCTGATGGCTTTCGTTTCCCTATTTCCGGGCATAGTAGTTGATCAAAGATCCCGCCAGAATGATCTCGCGGTCATCGCGGGAAAGCCCTTCCAGTTTTAGATCCAGGGGGATTCGTTTCCCCTTGTGGATAACAATGGCAGAGATATCCTCGGCGCCACTGGATACGGCGCGACGAATCCCCGGAAGGTAGATGAGATCGTCTACGGCAATCTCTCCCGCCGATTCCTTCCGGACCGTGAAGGGAAGCATTCCCCAGTTGATGAGGTTGCTTTTATACCGTTTCGTCGCGTACTCCAGTGCAATGTTTGCCTGCCCGCCGAGGACCTTCTGGCAGGAGGCCGCCTGTTCTCGGGCCGAGCCGTCGCCTGGTTTGACCGCGAATATCACCGTACCTAAACCTATGCCCTGGATCTGAATCCTGAATTCCTCCGGCGAGGGCTTCCCCTCCGTCCAGAATGAGGACAGGGCGTCTTGAAGGGTAGCCGTCTGATCTTTTCCGTCCAGCAGTGCCAGCCGCCGGTGTTCGAGTTCCTGGAAAGCCTTTGCCCGGGCGAGGTAACCCGGGTCCTTCCGGGAGAGCGTGAACTCGGCCAGTTTCAGCGGATTGGAACGATAGGAGGAGGTCTCCCCTGAAGGGATCAGCTCATCCGTAGTCGTCACGGGATCATGGATCACGGAAGCCACTTTGAGCAGCAGGTTTTCCGTTAGCGGTCCCATCTTCGGCCAGTCGATGATGTTCGGTCCGAAGCGCAGCGGATCCTCATGATGAGTTTTTCCGAAGCCCCTGTAGACTCGTCCGTCGTATACCTGCTTGTCAAAGCGGTACGTTTTCTGCCCGAGGCGGATGTCCAGCTCCGTCGCCGGGGTCAGCACCCCCCCTCTCAGAGCGGTCGCCGCAATGGAACGGGCGTCCATCAAGGCAACAGAGGCCAGCTGGCCGCTTGCCGGTTTTGATCCCTCCCGGTTCGGAAAGTTCCGCGTCGCATGCCGAATACTGAGCCCGCTGTTGGCCGGCGTATCACCGGCTCCAAAGCAGGGACCGCAGAAGGCGGTCCGGAGGGTCGCCCCGGAACGCATCAGTTTTTCGATGGATCCGTTCCTGATCAGCTCCAGAAAGACCGGTTGGCTTGCCGGATAGACGCTCAGATTGAACTCTCCGTCACCGATGGAACCATTATCCAGGATGTCCGCCATCGCGACGATGTTGTCGAACGTCCCTCCTGCGCACCCTACCACCGCCCCCTGGTCCGTCTTGAGCCTGCCACCGACCAGCTTGTCGCTCAGCCGAAACTCCAGATGCGGATTCTCTATCTGTCTTTTTCCATCCTCTTCCACCTGCCGCAAGATTTCCAGGGCGCTGTGGTTCAGTTCCGCAATCGTCCAGGCGTTGCTCGGATGGAAGGGAAGGGCGATCATCGGTTCTATCCGACTCAGATCCAGACGAATCAGCCCGTCATACCAGCAGGTTTCATCCGGCTCCAGGAGGCGGTAATCCTCTGGATGCCCATGGATCCTGTACCAGGCCTCCACCTTTTCGTCGGTTCTCCATATCGTGGACAGGCATGCGGTTTCCGTGGTCATGACGTCGATCCCGTTCCGAAAGTCGATCGGAATACCTGCCACACCGGGTCCGATGAATTCCAGGATCTTGTTTTTCACAAATCCGTTCTGAAATACGGCCTTGATGAGGGTCAGCGCCACATCCTGGGGTCCCACGCCCAGCGACGGTTGACCGTCCAGATAGATTGCCACCACCTCCGGATAGGCGAGTTCATAGCTCCGCTCCAGAAGCTGCTTGACGATCTCCGGCCCCCCTTCTCCTATTCCCATCATGCCCAGAGCGCCATAGCGGGTGTGGCTGTCGGAGGCGAGGATCATCCCCCCGCAGTGGGTCATCATCTCCCTCACATACTGATGGATGACCGCCTGATGGGCCGGCACAAAGATGCCTCCGTACTTTCGGGCCGCGGAAAGGCCGAAAACATGGTCGTCCTCATTGATCGTACCGCCGACGGCACACAGACTGTTATGACAATTCGTCAAGACATACGGCACGGGAAATTCTTTCATCCCACTGGCCCTGGCCGTCAGGATGATCCCGACATAGGTGATGTCGTGGGACGCCAGCGAGTCAAACCGAATCTTCAAGAACCGTTCGTCTCCGGAGCAGTTGTGCGCGGCGAGTATCCGGTGGGCAATTGTACCGGTCCGGGCCGTCTCTCTGGCGATCTTCTGAACGGAAAGGGGCGCAAGACCTGCCCTCTCCAGGCGTTTGTTGATTTCCTCCGTGCTCAGCCGGTCGGCATCCTCTATCGCCAGTTGACCTCGGAATACAAAGGTCCCTTCCCCGGATAATGCGATCATCGAATCACTCCTCTTTCACAGTGGATTTTTTTGATATTGTATCCTATACGATTTCTGCTTGATCTTCAAGCAGGCCTGCTATGGTTCCATCCGTCTCGGTAAAAGGCTCTGCATGACAAACCCTCAGAACCCCATGGCTCGCCGCAATGGACCCCACAAGGGTGTGACGGCATTTGCCCTAGATAGATGCCCTCTTATGCCGGATGTAGGTCTTCACGAGTTCCATGGCAACCGGCGAGGCGAAGAAGAAGGGCAGCATGAACAGCCAATCCTCAGATCTCAGGGCGACCGTGTAAAAGAAGGGTTGTAGAAAAGGAACATAGACAACGGCCAGCACAAGCAGAAACGAAACGATTGTCGCACCCGCCATCCAGGGGTTGGAGAAGACACCGATCTTGAAAACACTCAAATATTCGGAACGGGCGGTGAATGCTCGCACCAGCTCTGAAACGCTCAGGGTTACGAAGGCCATGGTCTGGGCGGCCTCGAGCCGACCGGAGTAACGCTCCATTCCCAGATAGAATACCAAGAGGATCGCTATGGTGTCCACGGCGGCGACGATGAGGATCCCGAGAGTCATGTCCGCATTGACCAGCGGCTCCGACGGCGGCCTTGGCCGTTGCTTCATGATGTCGGGTTCCCCTTTTTCCATACCGAGGGCGAGGGCCGGGGCACCGTCCGAAACGAGGTTCAGCCACAAAAGGTGAATGGGCCTAAGAGGGATGGGAAGGCCCACCAGCATGGAACAAAAAACAATGAAGAGCTCGCCGACATTGCATGCCAGAAGAAAGTAAACAAACTTCCTGATGTTGGAATAGATGATCCTGCCCTGCTCCACGGCGGAGACAATGCTGGAGAAGTTGTCATCCGTCAGGACCATGTCCGCCGCCTCCTTGGAGACATCGGTCCCGGTGATGCCCATGGCGACGCCGATGTTGGCCCGTTTGAGCGCTGGTGCATCGTTGACGCCGTCGCCGGTCATCGCAACGATATGTCCTCTCTCCTTAAGGGCATCGACAATCCTCGTTTTGTGTACCGGAGAGACGCGGCAGCAAACCTCCAGTTCGTCAGTCTCGGCGGCGAGCCTCTCGTCGCTCATTGCATCGAGTTCGGCTCCCGTCAGGACCAGGCCGCCGGGAGTCCGCAAACCTATTTCCCTTGCCACGGCTTCGGCCGTTTCCCGGTAGTCACCGGTGACCATGATGGTTTTTAAACCCGCCCCGTTTGCGACTTTCACAGCCTCCGCCACCTCAGGCCGCGGCGGATCGATCATGCCGAGCAGGCCGATGAAGGTCAGATCCTTTTCAATACTATCCGGAGAGGGGCTTTCGGGAACGGCATCCAAAGGGCGATATGCCACGGCAAGAACACGGAGGGCCTTTCCGGCCATATCACGGTTCGCTTCGAGGGCTTTCCGGCGTTTCTCCTCTGTCAGCGGAGAGTCAAGTCCATCTTGAAGAACGAACCTGCAGAGGTCAAGAACGATGTCCGGCGCCCCCTTGATAAAGGCAAAGACGGGCGGGTATGAAAATTCCGAAGACCTGATCGTCGCAGCGGCTGGATCGTGGCGGTGAATCGTGGTCATCCTTTTTCGTTCCGAATCAAAAGGGATTTCCGCCACCCTCGGCAGGGTCTTCTCCGTCTCGATGCGGTCGAAATCGGCTTTGGCAGCTGCAACGACCAGGGCGCCCTCCGTGGGATCGCCGAGGATCCGCCAGGAAGTACCCCCTGTCCTGTCCGCCACCTGCTCAAGAGAAGCGTCATTGCACAGCAGGCCGCCCTGGAGGAGCGCCGCAATGTCGGCTTCCCGGCGGGGGTCGAACAGAAGGCCGTCTATTGTGAAGCGTCCGGTGGGGGCGTATCCCTCTCCCTCTACATGAAATCCCTTTCCTCCGCTCCAGCCCTGTAGGACGGTCATCTGGTTCTGGGTCAAGGTCCCGGTTTTGTCGGTGCAGATCACCGTGGTGCTGCCGAGCGTCTCTACTGCCGGGAGCTTGCGGATCAAGGCGTGACGTTTGATCATCTGCTGCATCCCGAGGGCCAGGCAGATGGTCACGATGGCGGGAAGCCCCTCCGGGACTGCGGCTATGGCGAGACTGACGGCGGTCATGAAAAGACCGATGATCGTGTTCTGTTCAGCGATCAGGTAAGGGATAATACCGCTTTCAAAGGCGCTTGTAAGATCCGTATCCCGAATGAGGCCATAGAAGAAGACGATTCCGCAGACGACAAGACAGGCGGTCCCGAGAACCTTTCCCAACTGGGCCAGCTTCTGCTGTAAGGGGGTATCTTCTCTTTCATAAGACTGGAGCATCTCGGCAATGAGGCCGATCTGCGTGTTCATTCCCGTTTCTGTCACGACACCCTTTCCGCGTCCATAGGTGATCAGGGTGCTCATGAAAACGCAATTCTTCCGGTCCCCCAGAGGGACCTCCTTGCCCAACACCGCCTTTGCGTTCTTCTCCACCGGCAGCGACTCGCCGGTCAGGGAGGCTTCTTCGACCTTGAGATTGACGCTTTCCACAAGGCGCATGTCGGCGGGGGCGTAGTTGCCTGCCTCCAAGAGCACGATGTCGCCGGCGACCAGCTCCCGTCCGGGAATCGACGTCTGGTGGCCGTCGCGGATTACCTGGGCGTGAGGGGCGGCCATCTTCTTGAGGGCGGCGATGGCCTGCTCCGCCTTGGACTCCTGTATCACCCCCAACACGGCATTGAGAATGACGATGACCGCTATGGCGATCGAGTCCGTGTATTCGCCCAGAAGAACTGTCACTGCCGCGGCAACGATCAGGATGATCACCAGGAAGTTGTTGAACTGGTCCAGGAGCAAGGTGAAGAATCCGGGTCGCGGTCGATCCCTGAGTTCGTTGGGTCCCTGCTTCCGGAGGCGATCCCGGGCCTCGGCTACTGTCAGCCCTTTTTCCAGGTGCGTCTGCAGATCACGGGCTACCTGATCAATCGTCTGTTCGTGGCTCCCCGACCGTGTCATTGAAGCTCCCCGCTTTTTTATCATTTGTATACCATCGGTCGTGCGGAATGGCAATGCATTGAGCCTCGCTTGTCGAACCCGATTGAAATGACCAACAGGGGGGGAAATTTTAAATGATTTTTTCAGACAGATGTGAATATGGGATATTGTGCTTGTTATATGAAAGGGTCGGGGTATGTGAGCAGCCCCCGACCCTCGCCCTCTCAAGTCAGATGCAAAATAGGCCTTATCAGGCCTTCAGCGCCTTCAGTGCATCCCGCCCCTTTTCGATGATCAAGTTGGTCTCGTAGGAGTAGGTGATCATGCGCATCCCCTGGCCGATCCAGTAGCGGAGCTCATCGATATTGGCGATGTGGTTTCCGGAGGCCTTTCCGTTTTTTCGGCAGGCGTCAACCACCTTCTGGATGGCCGCCCTGACTTCCGGATGGGTCCCTTGTCCCGGGAAGCCCATGTCGAGGGAAAGATCCTGTGTTCCCATCATCGCCACATCGATCCCCGGTACGGCGGTTATCGCCTCGACATTCCCGATCGCTTCGCGGCCTTCTATCTGGGCGATCAGCAAGGTTTCCTCGTTCACGCTCCTGTAATAGTCTGCTGCATCCTTGAACTCCTGGCGCTCCTTCTGTCTGAAAACAGGCACCGCGGCACCCCGTATCCCTTCGGGGGGATACTTCCCGAAACTGACCAGGGCTTTTGCCTGTTCCGGGGTGTCCAGATGGGGGACCCAAATCCCTTCCGCCCCCATGTCCAATGTCTTTGCGACATAGGCGTAATCGAGACGGGGAATCCGCACGACGCCGGTGATCTCGGTCTTTCTTGCAAACTGGAGGATTTCAGTGATATCGGACATGTCGTAATAGGCGTGTTCCATGTCGATAACAAAGTAATCGAAGCCGGCGATCTCCAGGATCTCGGCAATGTTGATGTTGCGAGCCTCTTTGATCATGATGCCGAAGACCGGCTCGTTGTTCCTCATCTTCTTTTTGATTCTGTTGATTCTCATGATTTCTCTCCTTGTGTATCTGCCGTTGTATTCGTTAGGGATTTGCGTTGATCACGCAATCCACCCTCTTGCCTCTTCTGCATCGTGTAAAGATCTATAAGATGACATTGCATTTTGATCAGTGGGCCCCTTCCATTGCTCCGCCGATATACATCATCGCCAGCAGCATGAAGACGATGGTTTGTATGAAAGAGGTGAAGATCATCAGGACAAAGACCGGCAGGGGGACCAGAAAAGGAACCAGCAGGACCACAACCGCCAGTACCTTGTCTTCCCCCATGATATTCCCGAAGAGCCGGACGGACAGGGAAAGAGGCCGCGCCAGGTGGCTGACGATCTCTATCGGCAGCATCAGCGGGGTAAGCCACCAGATGGGTCCGAGAAACTGCTTGACATATTTGAAGCCGTGAATCTTGATTCCGACCACGTGGGTCGTCACAAAGACAACCACGGCCATCGATACGGTCGTGTTGAGGTTGGACGTGGGTGATTCAAATCCCGGGATCAGCCCAAGAAGGTTGGACGTGAGGATGTAAAGTCCCAGTGTGGCGATCAGTGGAAAGAATTTCCGTCCCTCATGGCCCATTGATTCGGTGATCAGATTGTCGAATCCCTCGATGACCACCTCCATGAAGTTCTGAAAACCACCAGGGATGATGTTCAGACGACGTGTCGCCAGGAATGAGAAAAGGGCGAGGATGGCCATGATGAACCAGCTGTAAGATACGACGACAAGATGATGCTCGTGCAGCCAGTGATTTTCGAAGAATAGCAGAGGTTCCATCTTTATCTGACCTCCTCAAGGTGGTTTTTTTTTGACAGAAACAAAACGGTTGTCAGAGTGATGTTCAAAGATACGACGGAAAGGCCGATGATCAGACCGATAATGTCGACGAGGCTCCCAGAGATGATCCAGAAAAGGACCAAACCGGTTACGGCCAGGCGAAGATAAAAGCGCAGGAGGATGGCCTTTTTGGCCTTTTCCGGATGCCTGGCGAAGATGCTTGCAAGGTTCATGTAAAGCCAGTGAAAATTGACGATGCTGATTAGCCCCCCGCAGAGGATCCCCAGGGTTATGCGGGTAGTATAGAGAAAAAGACTTGATCCGACCAGCGCTGCCAGGAGGATCCAGTTCGTTCTTTCAAGCCTTTTTTGAAGAGGGTCCTTTTCTATGCGGTCCACTTTTAACATACTTCTTGACGGGTTTATCGTCTTTTACGTACCTCTTCGCCAGGAGATACATGTTTCTGAAGCCGGCGGCTATGCCTATCATCAGAAAAAGAAAGGTAAGATAGGGCTCCGTCCCCAGCTCTTGATCGAGCCATCTTCCCAGATAGAGACATCCGAAGATGGCGATAACCATGGCGATGCCGATGCTGCTCGCGCGGGCCACCTGGATCGCGGTCTGCTTCGTCTCCTTGTCCACCGCGCGCCTCTTAACACAAGACGGTAATGAAGTCAAACGGAAACAGGGAATTCAGCCACGATGTAAACCCGGTTTTTCGACCGGATCCGTCTGACTTGAAAAGGCCCTTATCCGTCGTCGCCGATCAGTCCGGCCTGCAATGGTAGTAATCGCGGTACCAGGCGACAAAGCGCCCGATCCCTTCCGCTATCGGGGTTGCCGGTTTAAATCCCACGGCGGCTTTAAGGGCATCGACGTCGGCGAAGGTAGCCGGCACATCCCCTGCCTGCAGGGGGAGAAAATTCTTCTTCGCTTTTTTGCCGAGATGTCCTTCCAGGATCGTGATAAAATCCATCAAGGCAACAGGTTGATTGTTGCCGATGTTATAGAGCCGGTAAGGGGCGAAACTGGTGGAAGGATCGGGGCGATCACCGCTCCAGCCCGGATCCGGTGTCGGGACCTGTTCCATGACCCGTGCCACCCCCTCGACGATATCGTCGATATAGGTGAAATCCCGCTCCATCCGTCCCTCGTTGAACACATCGATCGGCCGGTCTTCCAGGATCGCCCGCGTAAAGAGAAACAGCGCCATGTCCGGCCTTCCCCACGGTCCATAGACGGTGAAAAAACGGAGCCCCGTGCAGGGGAGGCCATAAAGGGCGGCGTAGCTATGGGCCATCAGTTCGTTGGCCTTTTTCGTTGCAGCATAAAGGCTCAGGGGATGGTCTACATTGTCATGAACGGAGAACGGCATCCGGGTATTGGCCCCATACACCGAACTGGAGGAGGCGAAGATGAGATGTCGTACATGATGATGACGGCATCCTTCGAGGATATTCATGAATCCGACGAGATTGCTCTCCACATAGGCATGGGGATTTTCGAGCGAATAGCGGACGCCGGCCTGAGCGGCGAGGTGGACGACGATCTCGGGCCGCTCCTTTGAGAAAAATTCCGCCATGGTCTTCCGGTCGGCGATGTCCCCCCGGATAAAACGGAAAGCAGGTTTTTTTCCCAAAAGGGCCAGGCGCGCCTCTTTGAGCGTCACGTCATAGTAAGGGTTCAGGTTGTCAAGCCCCACCACCTCATTGTCCCACTCCATCAGCCGTTGGGAAAGGTGAAATCCGATAAAACCCGCTGCACCTGTGACAAGAACCTTCCGCATGAAATCTCCCTTATGGCAGCAGGGGGCGCTGCCTTACGTCAAAACTCCTCCAACCGCCACATCCCATTACGGCACTAAAGTCCTTCAAGGGCCTTCCCGCAGGCATCCAGGGTTCGGGAAATATCTTCATCCGTATGGGCGAAAGAGACGAATCCGGCCTCGAACTGGGCGGGCGCCAATAAGATCCCTTCTTTCAGCATCCCCTGGAAGAAACGGCCGAAGCCCTCCGTGTCGCTCAGGGATGCAGACGCGAAGTCGGTCACCTCTTTGCCGGTAAAAAAGAGGGTGAACATGGATCCGATGCGATTGATCCTGATAGGGATTCCCTTGCGGGAAAAGAGGTCCCTGTAACCGTTGCAGAGGACCTCCGTCTTCGCTTCGAGGGCTGCGTAAGATGCTTCCTTAAGGAGGTCAAGAGTGGCGATTCCGGCTGCCATCGCGAGAGGATTGCCCGAAAGGGTGCCTGCCTGGTAGACGGGTCCGGTGGGGGCCAGGTGTTCCATGATCTCTCGGCGTCCCCCCAGGGCGCCGACAGGCAGACCGCCTCCGATGATCTTGCCCAGACACGTGAGGTCAGGGGTGATCGAGGCCAGGGTTTGCCAGCCACCGTACGCAACGCGAAAGCCCGTAATCACCTCATCGAAGATCAGAAGGATGTTGCTCTCGCGGGTGATCTCCCGCAATGTCTCGAGGAATCCTGGGCGGGGGAGGACCACCCCCATGTTGCCGGCGACCGGTTCGACGATGATGCATGCCAGATCCTTGCCGAAACGGTGGACGGTTTCCCGGACCGCCTCGATGTCGTTGTAAGGCAGACAGAGCGTGAGCTCTGCCAGCCGTTGGGGGATGCCCGGGCTTCCCGGAATCCCGAGAGTGGCTACGCCCGAGCCTGCCTTCACCAGGAGCGAGTCGGCATGACCGTGATAGCAGCCGGTGAACTTGACGATCATCTCTTTCCCTGTATAACCGCGGGCAAGACGGATGGCGGTCATCGTTGCCTCGGTTCCGGAACTCATCATCCGAACCATCTCGATGGAGGGAAACGCCGCCACGATCCTTTTGGCCATCCCGATTTCGATCTCGGTGGGTGCTCCATAGCTGGTCCCCCGGCCGGCTGCCACCCGGATGGCCTCAACGACAGCGGGGTGACCGTGACCGAGGATCATCGGGCCCCAGGAGGCCACATAGTCGATGTACTGTCGTCCCTCGGCATCGGTGATCCGGGACCCGGACGCCTCACGGATAAACCTGGGGGTTCCGCCGACCGACCGATAGGCCCGGACAGGGCTGTTGACCCCTCCCGGGATGATCTTCTGCGCCTCTGCAAACAGGCTGTTCATATCCATACTAAAAATACTCCATGCTGATTTTTTTGAATTCCTCAACGCTCCTGAGCAATTTGAAGTCGCTGACGCCTGCTGCAATGGCGATCTTTCCGAGAAGATCCCTATCCGCATCCTTCCGGAAATGGATCATGGTAAAAAGGGTATATCTCCCCTCAAAGGCAGGGGTTCTCTCATAGCAGTGGGTGATCTCCGGGAAGGCGGCGAGCTTTTTACCCACGTTTTCCAACTGTGAGGGAGGGACTGCCCAGACGACCATGACGTTATGGGTATAACCGGCCAGTTGATGCCGGACGATGGCGCCGAATTTTCGGATGACCCCCTGTTTTCGAAGGTCTTTGGCAATCGCGAGAACCTCTGCTTCGGTCAGATCAATCTCCACGGCGATCTTCCGAAAAGGACGCCTGGTAAGGGAAATATTCCCCTGAAGACGCCGAGCCACTTCTCTCTCGATCGGCGTGAGCCGGTGATAAAGTCGAGAAGCTCCATTGTCTTCTGTTTTCGGTGTTTCCAACGACATGACCACGGTATCCTCATGTGCCTGTAATATGCGGTTTCCTATATCACAAATCCCTTGGGTGACGCCAAATATTTCTTGACAAGTTTTCCCCTTGCCGCTAATAGGTGCACAGTAAAAAGGGTGTGTTTACAATGAAAAACGTATGGAAAGGAGGAAAAATTTTTAGTGAAGGATCATCTAATCAAGAAAGGGAGGTATAGGATGAAACGGACTTTCGGTATGGGCGCCTTCGCCGTATTGGCGATTTTGTCCGCGGCTTCGCTTGCATCGGCCGCTGAGACGGCTGCACCCGGTTCTGCGATCGATTACACAAAGGCGATCGTGGTCGGTTGCAGTATTCTGGCTGCGGCCCTGGTCATGGCCCTGGGGACGATTGGGACCGGTTTGGGGATGGGAAATGGTTTGAGCAGCGCCGCCAATGCAGTGGGCAGGAATCCCGAGGCGCACGGCAAGATCCTCATCACCATGATGGTCGGGCTCGCGATGATCGAATCTTTGGCGATCTATGCGCTGGTCATCGCGCTGGTCGTGCTATACGCCAATCCGCTTCTCAAGGTGATTGGCCTTGGGTAACCTGTAACACCGATGCCGAGTAAGAAGGTCGAATATCATCCTTCATTTTGTTATTGACTTTTTACCAGGGCATCCATTCTTAGTTATTATAGGAATCAGGGGGGAAAAGCGAACACCACGACTTTTTCCCCCTTTTTTTATCTATTCCTCGGGTCGGATCCGCGTGCGGAGGGTTTTCTTTTCCGACTGGATATGCTTCGCCTCCAGGATCTTCTCTTTGGCCCTCCTTGACCTGCGTCGTTTCTGACGTCGGATCTTTTCGGCCCGCGCCTTTTCCGCTTTGACAAGCCCTGTCCGGAGTCTTTCAATCCGGTCCAGGAGCAGCCGCCGGGCAAGAAACCGGTTCAGGCTCTGGGATCGTTCCTGCTGGCATTTTACCGTGAGGCCTGTAGGCAGATGGACGAGCTGGACGCAGGAGGAGGTTTTATTGACCTTTTGGCCGCCGGGGCCGGAGGAGCGGATGAATGTCTCGCGGAATTCCTCCTCCCGGACGCCAAGGCTTTCCATCCGCTCTCTGAGGGCCGTTTCTTTATCCTGGGAGACGGACATTTCTTTCAGGCCTCAAGGGAATCATAGAGGAAGGAAGACATTTCTCAGAGGGAATAGATTTCATCCTCGATCATATGGATCCAGTTCTGTGTGAGGATCTCCCGCGCCGAATCGATCTTGTCCACCCCGAGGATGACGATGGTTTCCTTGCCGATCCGGTTGATTGTGGTGTAGAGATAATGAATATTGACTTCCGCCTTGGAAAGGGGTTTCAGGATGGCATTCATCCCGCCGGGGTGAAGGGGCACCTCCGCGGCCAGAACCGGAGTGATCTCGTAATTGAAGCCGAAGCTCTCCAGGATCGCCGCCGCCCTTTCCGGGTCGTTCACGACCATCCGCACGGTGCTGTTCTCCGCGGCGCTGGCGGCCAGAAGGGCCTTTGCCGTGATGTCTTCCTTGTCCAGGATGTTCGTCAGGCGGGCAAGGGTTCCCGGCACGTTGCCCAAAAGCACGGAGATTTGCTTGACTGCCATCAGGTAGATCCCTCCAAATATTCAAAACCCGCTGCAAAGGCCTTGTGGTTGACATCGATGACCGATTTCTTTTTGCTTCCCATGACCTCTGCCATGCTGTTCAAATAGATATCGGGCGCCACAAGACCGGTCATCTTCAGAAAAGCGCCCATCATGACGGTGTTCACCGTGCGGATGTTTCCCAGTTTTTCCGCTATGTCCGAAGCAGGGACCTTGAAGATCCGGACATCACGGCGGGAAGGTTCGACGGAGACGATGGAGGAATTCAGGAAGAGCATGCCTCCTGGGGCAATCCGGTTCTGGAACGTATAGAGAGAAGGGGTATTGAGAACCACCACATTGTCCGGTTCCGAGGCAATCGGTGAGGCGATTTCATCATCCGAAACGGCGACGGTGCAGTTGGCCGTCCCCCCTCGCACCTCTGCTCCGTAAGCAGGTAGAAAAGTCACGTGATACCCCGCGTTCATTGCCCCCTGAGCCAATGTGAAACCCATCATCAGGACACCTTGTCCGCCGAAGCCGGAGAAAATGGACTTCACCATCATGATGTCTCCCCCTTCTTCTCGGCTGCCGGAAGGTCCTTCATGACGCCGAGGGGGAATTCCTTTGTCATCACCTCATCAATCCACCGGCACGATTCGACCGGTGTCATCTTCCAGTTCGTCGGGCAGGGGGAGAGGATCTCGACCAGGGAAAATCCCCGTCCGTCGATCTGGTACTGGAAGGCCTTCCGGATCGATTTCCGTGTCTTGAGAATGCTGGCCGGGGAATTGACCGTGCACCGTTCGATGTAGACCGTTCCCGGCAGCAGCGTAAAGACCTCGGAGATCCGTATGGGATGTCCGTCGAGCAAGGGTTTACGACCCATGGGCGAAGTGGTGGTCTTCTGATTCAGGATGGAGGTCGGGGCCATCTGGCCGCCGGTCATCCCGTAGACCGCATTGTTGATGAAGATGACGGTGATGTTTTCCCCCCGGTTGGCTGCGTGAAAACTCTCCGCGATGCCGATGGCGGCTAGGTCTCCGTCTCCTTGATAGGAAAAAACGACGCGATCCGGCAGGACCCTTTTAATCCCGGATGCCATGGCCGGCCCCCGGCCGTGCTGCGCCTCGATCATATCCACATCGAAATAGTTGTATGCCAGCACGGCACATCCCGCCGGAGGGACGCCGATCGTAATGCCCCTGATGTCGAGCTCATCGATGACCTCGGCGATCAACCGGTGGGCGATACTGTGACCGCATCCCGCACAATAATGAAAGATCGTGTCCTTCATGCTTTTCGGTCTGCCAAACACCTTTTTCATTTTTTGTCCTGTACCTTGTCTTGCCATAGGCCGGAAGCGGCGATTAATAGTGTTCGATGATCCCCTGCTTGCGGTCATACTGACGCATGATGACGTTGGCCAGCTCCACAGGGGTGGGAACCACACCACCGGGGCGGCCGTGGAAACCGATCCGGGCATATCCCTGGAGGGCCAGCCGCACGTCCTCGAGCATTTGTCCTGTACTCATTTCAAAGACAAGAAAGTTTTCAAATGTCTTTGCCAGGTCGCGCAGCTCGTTTTCCGGGAACGGCCAGAGGGTGATGGGCCGGAAAAGGCCGGCCTTCAGGCCCGCTTCGCGGAGCCGCTTGATCGCCCCCTTGGCGATCCGGGCGGCTGTCCCGTAAGCGACGAGGATGAGTTCCGCATCCTCGGTCCTGTACAGCTCGTGACGCGTTTCGCTCTTGGCGATCACCCGATATTTTCTTTCCAGCGTCCAGTTGTGCTCCTCCATATCCAGGGGGTCGAGAATCAGTCCGCGGATGATCTTGCTCTTGCCGTTTCCCGCGCCCGTCATCTTGTATATGTCCGGATAGACCCGCGGTTTCGGCTCTTTAAAAATCACCGGTTCCATCATCTGGCCCATCATGCCGTCGGCCAGTATCATGACCGGCGTCCGGTACCGATCGGCAAGATCAAAGGCGTCCATGGTGAGGTCGGCCAGTTCCTGCGCGGTCGCCGGCCCCAGGACGATCACCCGGTAATCTCCGTGGCCGCCTCCCCGTGTGGCTTGGAAGTAATCCCCCTGGGCCGGGGAGATGTTCCCCAGGCCGGGTCCTCCCCGCATCATGTTGACGATCACGGCGGGAAGCTGACAGGCCGCCAGGGTAGAGATCCCCTCTTGCTTGAGGGAGATTCCTGGGCTGGAAGAAGAGGTCATGGAGCGGGCGCCTGCCGCGCTTGCCCCGGCGACCATGTGGATGGCCGCGATCTCGCTTTCCGATTGGATGAAAATCCCTCCTTCGACTTTGCGCAGACGTTCCGACATGTACTCCGGGATTTCATTTTGCGGGGTGATGGGATAGCCTGCATAAAAACGGCACCCTGCACGGATCGCGGCTTCCCCGATCACCTTGTTTCCCTGCATCAGGACTTTATTCACGGTAAACCTCAATCGCGATATCCGGACAGGAGATCGCGCACAGGGCACACCCTGTGCACTCTCCTTTGTCTTCGTTGAAACGTACGGGTCGGTATCCTCGGGAATTATACTCCCGAGAGGGGGTGATCAGGCTCTTCTTGCAGGACTGGATGCAAAGATGGCACTCCTTACAGAGCTCTTTGTCAATGGTAATATATCCCTTCACCTGTTGTTTTCTCCTCGAGTAGGGTGACGGCTTCTTTTCCACAATCCATGGTCCGTCGGCCGTGTTCGCCGTCCTGAATGCGGCGAAAATAGATGCTGTTTCCCTTATGTATGCTGGCTTTTTTGCGCATAACAGCCAGAAAGTCAAGGTGAAAAAAGGATAACGAGGAAAATCATTAAATAAAGTATTGTGTTATCTCGATATGTCCTGTTGGGGTCTAACGAAATCCTCCGTTGATTCATACTGGAGACATAGTTAAAGACCCAACGGCTCACAACCTGCTGATTTGAAATCCCTCCAGTTTGATCGCGACCGAGCGCTGGAGGAGTTCGATTCCGATGACGAAAAGCTCTTTGTCGTAGTCCGTCTTAAGGACCAGGCCTTCAACCCCTTTGAAGGGTCCGTCGATGATCATCGCCGGTTCGCCGACCTTCGGGTACTGGAACTGTTGCACCTCCACCCGTGATTGGACGATCCGCTGGATGGCATCGATCTTGGCATCCGGGATCGCAATCGGTTCCGCGCCTCGGGGTTTTCCCAGGATACGGACGACGCCGAAGGTCTTCAGGACGTCCAGTTTGATAGCGTTTTCGAGGGAAAAGAGTTCGACGAAGAGATACCCGGGAAACATCGGGATCAGGATCCTCTTGCGGCGGTCTTTCCGCTTGCTCCAGACCTCCAGTTTCGGTAAAAAGGCATGATAGGCCTTCTGGGTAAGGCCGAGATAGACCACATCCTCGTGGCGGCTTTTTGTATGGATGGCATACCAGGGCATGGCTTTCCTTTACAGGCAAGGGGCGATTTGCCGCCTGCCATTTGTGCAATTCCAAAAGTGCCCTACAACAACGCCGTTAATATTTCAATGGTGAAATGGCAATGATATTTAGGATCAATGGGTTAACTCTGTCTCTTGGCGAAAGGGAAGGGCTGCTGCCGGCACAGGCCGCATCACTCCTCGGTCTTGCTGACGCAGCGGGTATCGATTTACAGGTGATCAGGAGGTCCATCGACGCGCGGCGCTCCCGTGCACCCCGCTTTGTTTACCTGGTCACTGTCCGCCTGCCTGACGGGACTCCCTTCTGCGTTGATAAGAGTGCGGCCGGTATGACCGTCACGCAAGAAACCGATGCGCCGCAGGAAAGGCACGCAGCGCCTTCCGGAAAACAGATCTCTGCGTCGGGACGCAGGCCTGTCGTCGTAGGTTGCGGCCCTGCAGGGCTTTTTGCCGCTCTGACCCTTGCCCGGCAAGGAATACCGGTCCTTCTCCTGGAGCGCGGTAAAGCCGTTCCGGACAGGCTCATCGACGTCCGCACTTTCTGGGATCAAGGGATTCTCCATCCGGAAAGCCACGTCCATTTTGGTGAGGGAGGCGCCGGGACCTTTTCCGACGGCAAGCTGACCAGCCGGGTCAAAAATCCTTATACCGGCTGGGTCAAGCGGATCATGGCGGAGATGGGGGCGCCGGCGGACATTCTGATCGATGCCCATCCCCACATCGGGACGGACCGGTTGCGCGAGGTCGTGGTGAATCTGAGAGGCCGCCTCATTGAGATGGGCTGCGAGATCCGTTTCAGGTCCCATGTGACCGATTTCATCGTCCATGAAGGAAGGCTTGCCGGGATTGTTATCAATGATTCAGAGGAAATCCTGACAGATCGATTGATCCTGGCCATCGGTCAGTCTGCTGACGACACCTATCGGAAGTTGGCGGAAAAGGGGATTGCCCTGGGACTGAAGCCCTTTGCCGTCGGCCTGCGTGTCGAGCATCCCCAGGAGGTCATCAATCGGATCCAGTATGGGCGCTGGGCCGGCCATCCAGACCTCCCGCCGGCCGATTATTTCCTCAAGGCAAAGATCAAGGCATTGGATCGTTCCGTCTATTCCTTCTGCATGTGTCCGGGGGGCCGGGTGATCGGCTGCAGCGCCCAGCCGGGCGGCGTCATCACAAACGGGATGAGCGGTTTTAAAAGGGACAGCCCTTACGCGAACAGTGCCGTGGTCGTTAATGTCAAAACCGAGGATCTGGGCGGCAAAGGGCCATTGGCCGGTCTTGTATTCAGAAGGCATTGGGAGGAGCGGGCTTTTCTGGCAGGGGGCGGGGACTATTGCGCTCCGGCGCAGAGGCTGATCGATTTCATGGCGGGAAAGGAAGGGGCCTCTGTCGGCAGAACCAGCTTTTCCCCTGGTATCCGGAAAGCGGATCTGAAGGATCTTCTCCCTTCGTTTGTCGTTGAGGCACTGAAATCGGGTTTCAGCGAATTCGAACGGCTGATGCCGGGTTTTGTCAACGAAGAAGCAATGCTTTTGGGTGTGGAGACCAGGACCTCATCGCCTGTCAGGATCCTTCGGGATCAAGCCGGTCAGAGCGTGACAACCGGAGGGCTTTTCCCCTGCGGCGAGGGGGCGGGCTATGCAGGGGGGATCATCAGTTCCGCCCTTGACGGGATCCGGGCGGCTGAGCATCTGGTCGTCACTCTGGGCCGTTCTTGTTGAGGAGGGCGTCGACAATGAGATCATCGCCCTGGCGGCGGATCTGTCGAAAGGAAAGGGGCAGGGCGTCATCCATTTTCCGAATCCCAAGATCACCGATGGCGTTGATCCCCTGACCGACGATCTTGGGGGCGAGGATGACGATCAGGCGATCGGCCAGATGCTGCTTGAGAAATGCCGTGATGAGGGTTGCACCGCCTTCAACGAGGAGGGATGAAATCTCTCGCCTGCCAAGGGCGGTCAGGAGTCCTGGAAGATCCACATGCCCTGTCGGATCTCCCTCCATTTCCAGCAGTTCGATCCCTGCTCTCTCGTAGAGTCGTCGTCTTTTGGCGGATGCCCTCCGGGTGGTGGCCACGATGGCCCGGAGGCCTCCTGTCACATGAAACACCTTTGCCTCAGGTGAGGACCGCAGCCGTGAATCGGCCACGATTCGCAGGGGATTTCTGCCGCGGACGAGGCGGCAGGTCAGTTCCGGGTCGTCCATAAGGATGGTGCCGGACCCCACGAGGATCGCGTCATGGAGACTGCGCAGGCGGTGGGCAAACCGCAACGAAGGAGGTGAGCTGATCCAGCGGGAGTGGCCGGTGGCGGCCGCGATCCTACCGTCAAGGGTCTGGGCGAACTTGACCGTGACGAAGGGCAGTCCGGTCCGGACGTACTTGAAGAAGGCCTCGTTGAGCTCCCGGCATGCCTCTCCAAGCACCCCCACCTCTGTTTTGATCCCATGCCGCTGTAAGGCCTGAATCCCTTTTCCGGAAACCTTCGGATTGGGATCGGTCGTCCCGATGATGACGCGACCAGGGCGGCAGGCGATCAGGGCGTCGATGCAGGGTGGGGTTCTGCCGTAATGGGTGCAGGGTTCGAGGGTGATATAAAAGGTAGCCCCTGCGATCGATTCGGTTGCACTTTCTATGGCGTTGATTTCGGCGTGCTTCTCACCGCACCGGCGGTGGTATCCTTCCGCGATGATCCGGCCATCCCGAACGATGACAGCGCCGACCATCGGATTGGGGCTGACGCACCCTTTTCCTTTCCTGGCCAGCCGGAGTGCCAAGCGCATGAAGCCTTCATCCGTCGAATGGGTGATTCCTTCTGTCATGGCCTACTTATAACACGTACCGTCGGGATGACAACTTTTTTCTGAGTGGTATGAGCGCAGCGACAAAAATCCCAATGACTCATAGCGATTTTTTTGCGGCAGGACAGAAGGAAAACGCTGCCGGGTTTATGTCGGGGATTTCATGAATGAAAAAACCCAAAGGTTTTCTTGTTGTGATCCTTTTTAAAAATGTGCTATGAGTGCGGCACCGATTGACGTATCGAAAGGAGAAAAATGATATGAAGGGCGTCGTCTTAGCCGGAGGCTTGGGGACGAGGATGTACCCCCTGACCAAGGTCACCAACAAACATCTGCTTCCGATCTACAACAAGCCGATGATTTATTATCCCATCCGGACCCTGGTGAACGCCGGGATCGATGAGATCCTGATCGTGACGGGTGGGAACAGTGCCGGCGATTTTCTCCGTCTTTTGGGAAACGGCAAAGAATTTGGTCTGCGCCATCTGAACTATACCTATCAGGAAGGGGAGGGCGGGATCGCCGCCGCGCTCAGTCTTGCCGAATATTTCTGTGACAACGACAAGCTGGTTGTCATTTTGGGTGATAACATCATCGAGAGAAACATCTGCTCGGCTGTGGAGTCGTTCCGGGCGCAGAAAGAAGGGGCCCGTATCCTTCTTAAGGAAGTCTCCGATCCTCAGCGTTTCGGGGTTCCGGTTTTCGCGGGCGATAAGATCGTCCGTGTGGATGAAAAACCATCATCTCCCGCATCCAACTATGCAGTCATCGGTATCTACATGTACGATCACAGAGTGTTCGATTTCATCAAGACCCTCAAACCCTCCGAAAGAGGGGAGCTGGAAATCACCGATGTCAACAACTTCTATATTCGTGAAGGAAAGATCGCCTGGGACGTGCTTGATGGGTGGTGGACCGATGCGGGAACTTTCGATTCCCTCCAGTATGCAGGCAATATGGTGGCAAAGACCGGGGCGAATAAAATCTAAAGGAGAGGCGATGATCGACGGGGTGCTGATCAAAAAACTCAAGGTGATAGCCGACGAACGGGGACGACTGATGGAAATCCTCCGTGCCGACGACGAAATGTTTGCCGGTTTCGGCCAGGTGTATATGACGACTGCCTATCCGGGCGTGGTGAAGGGATGGCACTATCACAAGAAGCAATCGGATAATATGGCGGTCGTCCAGGGGATGATGAAGATTGTTCTGTATGACAGTCGGAAAGGATCGAAAACCTTCGGCGAGGTGAACGAATTCATCGCGGGTGTCCACAACCCGCTCCTCGTCCACATCCCTCCTTTTGTCTTTCACGGCTTTAAGTGCATTTCCCAAGAGGAGGCGATCGTCGTCAATACACCGACGCATGTGTACAATTACCGGAAACCGGATGAATTTCGGGTCCATCCTCATAAAAACGACATCCCCTATGACTGGGAGCGTAAGGACGGCTGATGGGTAGTTCCCTTTCGGGATTATGGAGCGGTATCTCCCCGGCGCTGTGGCTGAGTATCGTTTTTGCCCTGGTAGGCGCCGCTGTTGGAAGTTTTCTCAACGTCTGCATCAGCCGGATTCCTGAAGGCATCTCCATCGTTTCCCCTTCCTCCCGCTGTCCTCAATGCGGCCATCCCATCCGCTTTTATGATAATGTTCCCGTGATCAGTTACCTTTTCCTTTTAGGAAAATGCCGGGACTGTCGGGGAAGGATCTCCTTTCGTTATCCGTTGGTCGAGCTCATCACGGCGGTCTTTGCCTGGCTTCTCTTCCAAAAATTCGCCCTGACACCGGCCTATCCGGCCGCTTTTGTCTTCATCTGCGTTCTGATCGTCATCGCATTCATCGATGTCGATCAACAGATCATCCCCCATCTCCTCACTTTGAGCGGTATCCCGCTGTTTTCCCTTTTGGCCGTCCTATACATGGGGCTTAGTGCAGTGGACTCTTTTCTCGGCATCATGATAGGGGCGGGCACCCTCTATTTTGTGGCTGTTTATTACGAGGCGCTTACGGGCAGGGAGGGGATGGGAGGGGGTGATGTCAATCTCCTTGCAATGCTGGGAGCCTTTTTGGGCTGGAAATCCCTCTTGTTTATACTCCTTGTCAGTTCACTTATCGGGGCTGTCGTGGGAATCGCGGTTATTTTGTTCAAGGGAAAGGATATGCGCTATGCGATACCCTTCGGCCCTTTTCTTTGCGCAGCGGCCGTATTCCACCTCTTTTTGGGGGATGATATGACCCGACTTTTTCTTTCTTTCCGGATATAAAGGGTCTTGTCAAGTCCGACGGTTCAGCGAATACGGCGTTTGAGACGAGCCAGATCCAGGACCGTGATCCGATTCCGTGAGATCTGGACCAGCTCCTTCTTGCGAAGGATGTTCAATTCCTTGTTTACGCTCTCCCGCGTCGCACCGATCATGCCTGCCAATTCCAGCTGCGTTACGCGAATAGGAAAAAGGTCGTCTTCCGCCGTTGCAACGCTCTCGTGAAGTTCCACAAGTTTTCTTGCCAAGCGGTGCGAAATTTGAAGAAAGTAGGCCTCGGTCAGCAGATCGTCGGTCCTGCGAAGGCGACTGGACAAGGCGCAGAGAATCGCCCTCAGGGCGCTCTCCTTGTTCATCAGGAAGGAAAAGAAATTGTCCCGGTCAAGGAAGTGCAGCTCTGTCTCTTCTGTTGTCTCGGCGTTTGCGGAACGCGGTTGCCCGTCCAGCAGTGCCATCTCGCCGAAGAATTCACCAGGCCCCAGGAGTGCCAAGGTGACCTCGTTGCCTTGACGGGTCGAAGAGAAAATCCTGATGTGACCGCGGATGATGATGTAAAGGGCGTTTCCCGGCTCGCCCCTGCGGAACAGAACGCTTCCCTTCGGGAATGACTGACGATTGATCCTTTCCGTCAAGCTGGTGCGGTCTTGCTCCTCGAGAGAGGAGAAGATGGGAATTTGACCGAGAACGTCTGTTGGATTCATATCGAAGCCCTTTCCTCAACGATCCTGACTATTATAGACAGGCAGTACCGGTCTTTATTATGATATTTTATCGCAGTTCCTTCCCATAGTCAAACTTCATCCCTTTAATCACATTCTCACTCTGTAAATGTGAAGAAAATCACACAGAAAAGCCTTACAAACAGAGGCCTTTCTATTGACAAAAGGATTTTCTTGTCCTTATCATGCACTCGAAGCCGCTTTTTTTTGAAAATATTATGGAAATTGGAATTTACCTCCTGAATCAGGTGATCGTCATGACAGTCGAATTGGATTTTACTGAAACTGACTTCCTTTCTCGGACTGCTCCCTCTGGTGGCACAGTGGCGATGCGCTTAACCGATTGAGCGGTGAGGGTCCATGAGAACCAAAAGGGAAGAGGGTTTTACTCTGGTTGAACTGATGATCGTTGTCATGATTATGGGAGTCCTTGCAGCCATTGCCGTTCCCAGTTACCAGATTTTCAATGCCCAGAGGAGGTTAAACGGGGCAGCCAGGGTGGTGATGTCGGATCTCATGGAGGCAAGGATGAAGGCGGTCAGTCTAAACCAGATGGTAAAGGTTTCCATCGGAAGTGCCGAATATCAAATATGGAATGATGCGGATGGCAACGGAACCGTGGCCGATAACGAAGGCGATGATATCGAGAAAAACATCAGTTCGGAGTATTACGATATCACCCTCAGTGCATCGGCTAACCCGATCTTCAATCCTCGCGGGGCGGCTACCTTAGGAGGGACGGTCACCGTGACGAATCCACAAGGGTCAAAATATGTGATTGTCGCCCTTACGGGACGGGTGAGAATATCCGATACACCCCCCTAAGAGGTTCACGGAAGAGAGAAAGAGAACCGAGATGGAGACGCAAAACGCATCAGAAGGCTCAATGAAAAGAGTAAAAAAAATGGCAATGACAGTGTCAGGATTACGAAACAGCAAAGGTTTTACCCTTGTTGAGGTTATGGTCGCCATAGCGATCCTGAGCATCGCTTTGCTGGGATTGGTTTCGGTAACTGTCATGGTGATCAAAAGCAATTCGTTCAGTAAGGAAATGACCAAAGCAACGACCCTGGCCAATGACAAGATGGAGGACTTGAAGAAAAGCAGCTATTCAGGTTTAGTTTCCGGAACGGACACGAAAACAGACCCGTCAACGGACACGTCTAGATTGATTTATACGAAAACATGGACAGTAACACAAAATTCACCTATAGTCGGCACGAAAACGATTGATATAACAGTCCAGTGGAATTCGCAAGGAACCTCCCATAATGTGACTGTCAGGAACATTATAGCGCAATAGTCATCGTTTTGTGGAAGAGCGTTTGATATGAAAAAATACAGCATCAAAGGTTATCCGGCAAGAGCGTCAAGCTCCCTCGGCAGAACAGCCGGTATTTCACTGGTCGAGCTGATGATTGCCATGGCCGTCGGTCTGGTGGTCCTGGGGGCTGTATACAGCGTCTTTACCATTCAAAATAAAACGTTCGGAAATCAGGAACAGATGGTCGAGATGCAGCAAAATGTGAGAGCAGCCATGGACATGATGACTCGAGAAATTCGCATGGCGGGGTATGATCCTCTTGGTGTGAATTCTGATAATGATACCACCAATAATTTTTCTGGCGTAACGGTGAATACGTCACAGCTTCAGATACGATCGGATACGAGAGGTGTAGGTCCAGATGATCCACCAGATGGGATTATTCAAACCAACAGTCAAGAAAATATTATCTATGTCTTTGATACAGGAAATAAGAGAATCACCAGAAATACCGGTGGCGGTGACCAACCCCTTGCTGAAAATATCGATTCTTTTTCTTTCGCATATCTTGACAGCAGCGGTAATCTGACCGCTGTTTCCGCGGAGGTCCGCCAGATCAGGATTACAATTACCGGAAGAACTGCCAAACCTGATCCTGCTTATGCCGCCAACAGTGGGTATAGGCAATATACGTTGACATCCGTCATTGCATTGAGAAATTGAGCTCCGGAGGATTTATGGTGCAAGAAAAGGGATATCTAAGAACGCCTCTTTACAACGAAAAAGGCATGGTTCTAGTCGTCGGTCTCCTCCTGGTTGCGGTCCTGATGATCTTGGGGACGACCGCCGTTCTGATGAGTACGACGGATATCAAGATCAGCAGTAATTACAAGAGCGGCTCGCAGGCTTTTTATATAGCAGAGGCGGGGCTTGAAAGGGCGAGAGGCCAACTGAAAACAGATCTCTCCGGAAGTGACACATCTACGCTAGTACAAACGGCACTTTCTCAAAAACTGGCCGCAAGCGCGGGCACCAATAGTGTACTTTCTAATAGTAACGATAGCGCCAATTTTTATACAGGTGGAACCTTCTTGACTGATGATGTCCCTTATATAACAACGACCTCATTCGGCGGCGGGACTTATCGTGTCTATCTGACCAATGATGTATTAAATACAGGTGGGGTCACATCAACTACGGATACGAACCAAAGGGTGACGCTGACATCCTTTGGCTTCGGCCCTAATAATTCCCGGGCCGTTGTTCAGCAGGTCGTGGAAAAGATCGTTCTGCCTCCGCTGCCTGGGGCGATCGTTCTGCCGGGACCCAATGTGATTTTTGATGGGGCAAATTCCAATGCCTCGGGTGTTTCCGGTGGTACAAAATCGGCGATTTCTCTTACCTCAACCACCGCAGAAACTGCGGTTCAGACTAATCTAGCTGGCCCACCCGACCGAACATCTAATTATACATGCACTACCCCTCCCTGTATAAATAATGATTCCGCTACGATTGACCCTACTTGGACCAGCGTGGCCGGTATAGAAGGTCTATACAACACCTTGGCATCGATGTCCGGCACTATTACTTTGGGGAGCCCTGGAACAACGACGACGCTCACTGCCGAACAGGTGGGAACGACAACCGACAGAAAGATTGTCGTGGTGAACGGCAATGCCATCCTTGGACCCGTCAATGGCGCAGGCATTCTCGTTGTCACGGGTCAGCTGACTTTGAGCGGTGATTTCAACTACCATGGTTTGGTCATGTGCATTGGACAAGGTAGCCTTTTTAGGACCGGAGGCGGCAGCGGAGAAATCGATGGATCAGTATTTGTTGCCAAAACAAGGGACGCCTCAAATAACCTTCTTGCGACTCTTGGGACGTCCAGTTTCAACACCAATGGTGGTGGTAATTCAGATATTGTGTATGATTCAGATGAGCTGAAAATGCCCGCCGATGCATCGTTTGTCAAAAAGTCGTGGAGACAGTTCCTTTGAAAGACACTGGTTTCTTGAACCTTGTCTTTAGAAAATATTTACGGGGATGCGCATTCATTCACTTCTCGACTTTACAATGATTAAATCATTTGTAAAAAATCTCATGTCCGCGATTTTAGAGATCTCCTCGCGAAAGTCCTCTGCCGCTTGATGGGAAGCGATTTTATCCCTCAACGCGGTGAGGTCTTTTTTTAAGTCCTTAAGTTCATCAAGAGTCAGGTTTTTCCTTGACTGAAACTTTTTTTGGAGTGCGTTGAATTCCTCAATCAGACGAGGTTCTTTATTTGCAGCCTCGGTCCCACTGTTTTTAGGTGCACTAACAATTGCCTGTTTTTGTTCAGGATGTTGTTCCTGCTGAGACAAACTTTCTATCGTTGACGATAGGAGTCCGTCCTTTCCGGTTTGTTCTGAGTCTGCTTTTGCATCGTAGCTCGTTGCATATTCCTCAATCTGAGTGATCTCTACTCTCTCCATCCCCGCGGTCCCGCCTGGTATGGAGAAAAAGATCAGCCTCCCTTCATACCAGTACGCAGGGGTTGCCAATTGCCTGCCGTTTTTCAGGTGAAGGAGGTAGGAGGCATCGCCAAGGGCCGGCACCAAAAAAAGGGAAAACATAATGACGGCTGAAAAGGTTTTTTTCATGGCGAAAAATCCTTGTAGTCAGGTTAGTGCCCAAATCTGTGCCATAGGATAGATGAAATATCTTTCTTTGTCGAGCTATTTTCATTCATTATTCTGTCAAGAGCACATAGAGATGTCCGGTTTTGTAGCACATGAATTGTCCGCTTTGTCTGTTCCTCTGGAGTGAAGATTTGAGGGCAGAGAGGAGAGCGGCGGACGTTCGCTTCCTCAGGCT
>Ga0172375_10000335_pt1 | contig 75251 bp, 75 predicted proteins | sample LakKiv1m_FD_114537 | JGI IMG/M metagenome (GOLD analysis project Ga0172375, IMG submission 114537) | Freshwater microbial communities from Kabuno Bay, South-Kivu, Congo - kab_092012_11.1m | ecosystem: Environmental > Aquatic > Freshwater > Lake | place: Democratic Republic of the Congo... | reverse complement strand
CAAAGCCTGGCAAAGTAACCGGAATAATAAGGACTCAAGAATAAAATGGCAGTTTACAACCACAGATGCCAGAGTGAAATTACACAGATTATATCCGTCAATTCATAATTGACATGACACTAGTGTCCAAAAATCTTCAAAAAGGATAAATTTAAAGATTATAAAGATTCTGAAGGCAGAGTTTCAATTGCGGTGATGCCATTTAAGAATATGACCAATGATTCGATCTGGAATATATGGCAGGATGGGATTCAGAATCTTCTGATAACTGCCCTTTCCAGCTCGGAGGAATTGAAAGTGAGACAACCAGAATCAATCACGGGATTAATTCAGGGCCAGGGCTTTACAAACTACTCATCAATCACACCCTCTGTTGCCAGTACAATCTCCCGTAAGCTGGATGCGAGTCTCCTCGTCTATGGCAGTGTTAATCAAGCTGGTTCAACAGTTCGTCTGAATGCACAGCTAATAAATTCAGGAAATGAAGAGGTCGTCAAATCTTTTCAGATTGAGAAAGTCTTAAATGAAGGAATTCTTTTTCGGGTTATAGACTCGCTATCCGTACAGATAAAGAACTTTCTGATATTATCTAAACTTGTAAATGAGCATTCCTACGATGCAAGGTCAGTTGTAACCACTAACTCCCCTGAAGCATACCGTTATTTTATGAATGGGACAAAATCTTTTAGAAAACTCGATTATCCTTCTGCAAGAACCCTGTATTACAAGGCATTGGACATCGATTCGAATCTTGTTGTCGCACTTATTTATCTTTCTTCTTCTTATAGGAATCAGCAGATGTATGATGAGGCAAAAAAATGGTGTCTTAAAGCATATGAAAAGAGAGAACAGATGTCAGTTTTGCAAAGGCTTTACACAAACTGGCTCCATGCCTGTTATCTTGAAACACCCTGGGAGGAGATCAGATATTTAAAGGAGATTACAGAGATTGACGACCAGCAGCCAAATACATTTTATATCCTGGGCAATGCATATAATAATATTGGTGAATTTGGTAACGCAATTCCCATGTATGAAATGGCATTGGAGATCAGTAAAAGTTGGGGTTCAAAACCATCATGGGTATATAACTATACTGAACTTGGTTTTTGTCTTCATTCGACGGGCCGGTTTAAAAAAGAAGCGAGGCTTTATAAAAAAGCTGAAAAAGACTTTCCCGATAATCCTGCACTTTTATACAAACAGGCCGTCCTTTCATTGTCTGTTGGTAAAACAAAAGCTGCTGATGAATATATTGAGAAGTATAAATCCATAAGGAAAGAAAACTCATGGTCCGAAGCACGCTTAACATCATCCATTGCCGGAATATTTAGTGAAGGCGGTTTCGATGATAAGGCTGAGGAATATTATCAGAAAGCACTTTCCCTGGAACCTCAGGATCCAGAACGCATTCATAGTCTTGCATGGTTCCTTATCGATAAAGACCGGGATGTCAATAAAGGACTGGAACTTACAGATAATGCCCTGGAAATGGATCCTGATAATCATTCATATCTGGATACCAAAGGCTGGGGTTTATATAAACTCGGTAAATACAAGGAAGCCCTGGAGCTCCTTGAAAGAAGCTGGGAACTGAAACCTGTTTATGATCATGAGATATTTCTTCACCTTGAAGCAACAAGAAAGGCATTAGCCGATAATGTACGGAATTAACTTTTTAACAAGTTTTGCCGGTTGCTGGGTGCTTGGTAGTTTTCACCAAGGAAACAAGAAACAAAAAACAAGCAATTGAATTTACTTAATTCAATCGTATAAAACTTATTGAAATGACAAGGATCGAAAAAAGTATTATCATCAATAAGCCTGTCGAGGCAGTATTCAATTATGCTTCCGACTGGGAAAAATGGTCTGACTGGTTTGAAGGAGTATCTGATTTTAAGCCAACAACAGAAACGAAAAAGGGTAACGGAGCCCGCTATGCATACAAAGCAAAAATGATGGGATTGAAAGTTAACGTTGAAACTGAGATCCGGAACTTTGTGGAGAACCAGGGCTGGACCGGTAAAGGAACTAAGGGAGTGCCTTCTCATACAGAGTGGATATTTGAGAAAGTTGACAAAGGTACACAGTTCACATATGTGCTTGAATATAAATTACCATTTCCCCCGATTAGTTCCCTGTTTAATAAATATATTATGAAACCCCAGTGGAACAGGATAATAGAAAAATCTCTCAGGGATCTGAATCATAAATTTCGATGAAGATCTTTTAACAATAATGATGTGCGATTTCTGAATTTGAAGGAAACTACAGATTGATATACAAGGGAATTAATCAGATCCGATTAAATACTCATAAAACCTATTGATGAATCTGATGAACTAAATAAACATTTAGTTATGAGCTTTTCATAAATATATATACTGTATCTTTTTAGTCATATGTTACTGTTTATCAAACTGTAAAAACATCAATAACAACAATAGCGATGCTTCAATGCAACCAAATTATAGTTATCCCTTTCTATGTTCTTATGGAGCTTTCCGGTTCATTCTTTTTTTTATGTCGAAAAGTGCCACCTGTAAATTTCCAGTAACTTAGGAATAATATTGACGGAACGCAAAAGATCAGAAAGACCGGGAAAGCACCTGCTCTCATGGATGCTTCAGTATTGAATAAATTTAGAATATACATCAAAATAAAACTTCCCAGAGATATCAAACCACCCATTCCCTCTTTCCATAGAGCTAAAATAAGTCCGGCAAGAGCGATACCCCATAAAATAAAAATAATGATAATAAGGGTACTTAATGAAGCCAATGGAGATCCATTATTTCTGTTCATTTCATCCATAAAGCTGGCTATTACAAAGAACAGGGTAAATGCCACAAGCAATATACCGCTAATCCTGGCTGTCCATCTTAATCCGTTATAGGGTATTTTCTTTTTCATTGAGATAGATTTTTTGGGAACTCAAACCAATCATGTTACCTAATTGTAATATATTTCTAAGGAATTTTTGACTCTATCCATTTTGAAATTAAAAGTAAGTATGAAGTTCGGCAAAGAATAGAAATATTTATTCAAAGCGGGATCTTTATGATACGCAAAGTTGCTATTGTGTCAGCTTCTGAAAATCCTTGTTATCATAAAGACTTTTAAGATCTTCATCCTTACGTGCATTTTCCTTGAAAGAAGGATTTATTGATATTGCCTTTTGCAGGTCTGCCAGAGCATTTGCTTTATCCCCCTTAAGGCTGTATATACATGCCCTGTTATAAAAGTTAACAGGGTCCCCGGGTGCCAGGTCAATACCTTTGTTAATAGAGACAACAGCTTCATCGTACCTGCCTGTTTTTGCAAGTGATATTGCCTTCATGCTCCAAACATCCGCCCTTGAAGGATCAAGTGATGTAGCCTTGTCAAATGCCAGAAAGGCTTCATTATACTGGTTCATTGCATGCAGCACTTGTCCTTTCAATGTATAATTTAAAGCATCGTCCGGTTGAACTTTGATTAACTTTTCAATATCTTCCAGCGCTTCTTTATTGTGTCCGTATTCAGTCTTAATAAAGGCCCTGAAAAATATTATAGCGGTGTTCTCCGGATATTTTTTATTCAGTTCATCCAGCAATTTTATAGCTTCCTCCTCCCCGGTTGGAGATCGTTTCATGTTAGCCATCAGCCAACCCTGGACTGCTTCCTTATTATGAGGTTCTTTTCCCATAATGACAGTATAAATCTTTGAAGCCTCCTGCATATTTCCCTGTTTCAGGAAATCCTGAGCCTTCTGAAGACTTGCTTTAACTGAATCGCTTCCAGCCAGTTTTTCCTGACCATTAATTACCTGAGCATACAAATTCTGGATAATGCATATTACCAGAATAGAAACAGACAGATTAAGAATTCTTTTCATCCTGTTTGAGGTTTAAGTTATTATAAAATAAAAATCACTTAAAATATGTTTAAATATGATCAATCAACAAAAAAGTCATCCCCCCTGCGGAGTTTTCAGGTTCCAATTTTTTCTAAACCAGTACTCAATGTAGAAAAATCCGACCAGGAATGTCGGAACGGCAAATATCAGGAATCCCATATTATCTATGTTTATAACTCCTGAAAGGAGACTTCCGGCCATAATTATTATAGAGCCCGGTAATTGTCTCCACCAAACAACAATATACCCTATTATATAAGTAAAGAAGAATCCTGTGGGATCATCATACCATTTAAACAGTGCTGTTGAAATTTCTTTCAGTTCTCCAGGCCAGTTTTCAATAACTGCAAACATTAGAGTTGTTCCGAATATGACTAACATCAGGAAGGTGATGATTATACCATAAATAATTGGTAGTAAGGATATTCTGAATTTTGATTTCATGTTTTTATCTTATTTTACTGGCATTTTCAATATATATGTCATCGATCCAGAAAGTTCCGGGTTTTAATACGTTCATCTCAAATCTGATTGCATTCATCCCTTCAGGTATAGTGTAATGATATTCAATCAATTTCCAGTCGTCGGTATTTTCATCAGATCTGACTATTGTATCATATTTTCCTTTTGAAGCTGTTATTCCGCCTATTTTCACAATATATTCAGTTCCCTTGTTCATGATCCAGAAACTAATTTTGAAAATTTCTCCAGGCCTGCCCGGATACTCATTGCAGAATCCGGGGGAATACCAACCCCCGGCCTGAGAACATTCACGTACAAGAAATTTCAATGATTGTTTTCCATCTTTGGATTCAGCGGTATCAATTATTAAATCGTAATCTCCTTCCGGTATTGTTTTGGGAGTATAGACAAGCCAGTTTACAGGTAACCCTGATTTGGTGATCTCAAAACTGCCATTAAATCCGGCATCTTTATCACTTATAAATTCACTCATCCGGATGCATCCAGATAATAAAGTCAGACTAATTAAAATAAAAAATATTCTGATTTCAGGAATTTTGGGTATTAATGTTTTCATGATTTCATTTGTTTTATTTTATTTTTCTGGAAATAAAAGGTCTATGGATTCAATAGAATGATGTTATCAGGCCATGAATGATGTTTTGCTTCGCCCCACAATCTGTTAATAAAGTCAATAGAGAAAAAATCTTCAAAAGCATGAAGCCAGTAAGTACCTTTATCTGTGAGATTTATCTGGTCATCTCCATTTTTCAGATACCCAAACCTGTATAGGACCCCCATAAGGGAGCCATATTTCTCATCAAAATCAAGATTGAATCTTTTATAAAAATCACTTTTCCTGAATCTGGTTTCATAGATCCTCCAGTACAACCATCCCGCCATCTGCATTTGTTCAGTTAGATTAATGGACAGGGAACCAGGAGACTTACCTTCATATACAGCTTTTATGTATTCATTTACATTGAAAGTATTAACATAAAAAATATCCCTCAGGTATGAACTTCCGCTGGCTCCAAATCCAAGATATAATGGAACCGTAACAGAGCAGTACTTGTCAACACCTTTTTTTGTAAATGCCCATACAGAAGAACGATAATACCCCGAACCATAAAGGATATCTTCCAGTATTTTCAATAATCTTCTCCGGCGAAATGCCGTAACAATTTCATTTTTTCTGTTATTAAATTTCCTACCGAAAGGGGTATATTTAAATCTGAACAGCGGATAGGTTGCAGCCTGCTGAACACCGAACCTTGCAATTTCAAGGCCGGCTTGTTCAACCTCAGATTCGGTCTGACCAGGCAGATCAAAAATAAGATCTATGTTCACACAATCGAAGTTCCTTCTTCCTGAATTTTTAATGATATTCTTAACCTGCCTTACAGTGTAAGTCCGTTCCAGAGTTTTAAGATGACGATCCTGGAAAGCTTCGACACCGATACTCAGGTATTTAACTCCGATCGATTCGATGATATTCAGATTCTCCGATGTGAGGTGATCCGGATGACTTTCCATATGCACATGGCATTTCATATTGAGATGCCTGTAAATATGGTTGATAATCGTTTCGAGTCCTTTGGTAAGCATTGTTGTCGGAGTACCGCCTCCGATGTAAAAAGACGTTATCGGTATATTTTTCAGGAAAGGGATATAGCTATCTATCTCCTTTATTACGGCTGCCACATAGCTATGGCACTTTCCTTCCGTGAAGATCTCTTTATTATATGGACAGTAAGGGCATATCCTTCTGCAAAAAGGAATATGAAGGTAAATACCTGTTTCTTTGATCCCCTGAAAATTACGGAACAGTTCATCCGCTGAGGGAGGATTATTTTTCATAATAATCTGACTTTCTCCCGTGAATTTCCTGTAGATTGTTTTTTGTAAGTAATCGCGTGACATACCGTTCTTATTGATCAGGGAAACAATATATTTTTCAGGATTTGAAATATTTGATCGCATTTATCATTGCACTCGGTTTCAATTTCAGCACCTTATCAATCTCAGGATAGCTCAGGTATCCGCAGTCCCTGCACAGTTCCTCATTAACAGGAAACCTGCAGCAGGAATAAACTTTTTCTCCTTCATAAATCCAGCAAATGTCCAATGGTCTTTTCCAGTCGTTCCTTATTGCAGATTTCAGTCCTGCTTCTGAATTCAGAATCTTGTATTTACCTTTGTTTTTCAGCAATCTTGTCAGAATTTCCTCCTTTTCAGTATTGTCAACGAACAAATCATCATACCCGTAATAGGGAGTATGGAAATAGAAAAAAACACCCTTGATTTTTTTCACTCCATTAATGAAATCGCAAAAATCAAGGATTTCATTTTTGTTGATATTATTTATTGTAAAGTTTATATAGAGTGAGGGATGATCAGATCCATTAATATTATGCATTATTTTTTCAAACACATTTCCCCGCAGCAGATCATTAGTTTTTTTCAGGCCATCCACACTTATAAAAACAGTATCGGCGGATGTCTCAAGGGGGAAGGTTCCGTTCGTATAAATAATTGAAGCGAGAAATCCTTTTTGTTTTGTATAGATAACCACATCTTCCAGATTGTACTCCCTGTCATGCCAGAGGAATGGTTCACCGCCTTCAAAATAGATTGTTCGTCCACCTCTGCTGTAGAAGGAATCGATTATATTTTTCAGATTTTCAAAGCTTAAGCTCTCAACCGGACGTTCTGTTATCCTGCAATGAAGACAATTCAAGTTGCACCGGTTATGCAGCACCAGTCCGCAAATCAAAGGTTTTCTTCCATTTAACAACCTGTAGGACAAAACATATTTTAATCCGAAAAGCAAATATTTCATTTACAAATGGTTATTAAATAAGGATACTATAAGTCCTGATCATTTCGGATAAGATTACTGTAATCATTGCTTTTTTGTCCAGCCAGCCTTTTCAATCCTTCAGAGTTGGAAATCACGGGATTATAGTTTAAGTATTTCCTTGCTTTGTTAATATTAAACCAGTGGGAATGGACCAATTCACTTACAATAAAAGGAGTTATTAATGATTCCTGGTCTTTATAAAAAACTTCGTGAAATGTCTGGGTGAGATGTGAAATCACCATTGCGATCCATACGGGGACACTTTTTTTTACCGGTCCAAGACCTGAAACCTGAAGTATCATATCAAGAAAATCCCACAATAACACAGGTTCCCCATTGGATATGAAGTAAGCTTGTCCTCCTGTATCCGGATCATTTAAAATTGCCTGAGCCGCATTTATATGAGCCGCAACTACATTATCAATATATGAAACATCAACAATATTGCGACAATTCCCTATTCTGCGAAGTCTGCCATAAGCAGCTTTTAAAATAATTCCGGGAAGCAAATGATTATCACCAGGTCCGTATACAAGATGTGGTCGTAATGACAGTGTTTTAAGGCTGTCTGAGTTGGCGTTCAGTATCAACTTTTCTGCCATGGCTTTGGTCGCAGTATAATAAGATGCAGGATGAGCAGGATAGGGCAATGATTCATCTGATCCCTCTATATCCTTCCCATCAAAAACCACACTGGCTGAACTGGTAAAAATAAGATATGGTATCTTATTTATTTTGCAGGCATTAATTATATTTTCGGTTCCTGTAACATTTGTTTCGTAAAATTCACTGTAATCACCATTTGAACCGGCTTTTGCGGCCACATGAAAAATAATGTCAATATTCTTCGATGCTTTTATTACAGAATCTTGGTCAGATAAATTGCCCCTGATCGGTTTAACTCCGATTTTTCTCAGTCCGGGATAGTCCCCTTGTGAGAAAGATGTTACTTTAAAACCTTTTTTGATGAGTTCACCGACGAGTGCTGAACCTATAAAACCGCCTCCTCCTGTTACCATTGCGTTCATTTTATCCTTTTTTCGGCCCAAAGGGCAAGTTTTTCGCGTAAGATCTTAGCATTGTGTCGTGGATCTACAGGAAAATCTTTTATAAACAAAATATCGGATATTCCTTTTGTTATCGGAAAGCTGCTTCCAAGATCATAAAGCTCTTTTTTTATTTTTTCAGTTGGATGAAATCCGGATTTTAACTGGATACAGATGACGGGTCTTATAAATCCGGATTCATCCATCCGGATGCCAACCAGAGCGGAACGTGAAACATCAGGATGGCGGTTAAATACAGCTTCACAGGGTATAGTAAATAGTGTACCTTGTAATGTTATAACCCTGTGAGTTTTCCGGCCATAAAACCATAATATGCCGTTTGTGTCAATTTTACCAAGGTCTCCCATTCTGTGCCATGTCTCGTTTTTTTCATTATCCCGTATCCTGGATAGTAAGCTGGCTTCACTATTTTTAAAATATCCCGGTGTGACCCATGGTCCATTAACAACTATCTCTCCGATCTCTTCCGGAAGCATCAACTTTGCTGTGTCATAGGATTCAACTGGTTTGTCTGTTATCCCGATTATATTAACTTTCAATGGTTCAACGGGATATCCGATACAGACACCGTTCTCATTTTCAGGTCTTACAGAATAGATATTTTGTAGTTCAGAGGCGGTAATATCTGTTACTGGTAATGCCTCTGTTGCCCCATAGGGAGTATGAATATCTGCATCATTGGAAATAAGTTTCCGGAATGACTCCAGAATATCCCGATGAACAGGTGCCCCGGCAGAAATAATATTTCTTAATGAATTTAATTTTAAACCTTTTCGTAAACAGTAATCTGCCAGCTTATTCAGAACCATGGGAGAGCCAAACATTTGCGTGCAATTAAATTCCCGGATGTTTCTGATTAGTTTTTCCGGATGCAGGCTTGCCGGATGCATCATATCCATGTCAGCCAGAACGGAGGAATTCCCATGGCAAACTGCAAACAAACCCAGTAATGGGAAAGTGCACAGATCGATTTCATCGGAGCTTATGTTAAATTGTGTTTTCGTTATTTCAATCTGGTTCATCAGCATGCCGGATGTATATATTACTCCTTTGGAAGGTCCGGTGCTTCCACTGGTGAAGAATATTGCAGCCAGTTCATCCGGATCAATAAGGGAAGCTGCATACTTCATATTTGTATCTTTTCCTAATTTTATAAGGCATCTGGTCCTTCCGAAACCTGCTGCTCCGGTAATGATATTTGTTTTAACTTTAGCAAACACAGAATTGTATGCAAGTCTCATAAGATGAGCTTTGGGAATTCCGACAAATGCTTCAGGTTCAAGCTCCTCAAGAACAGAGACCATTTTTACTATACCCATTCCGGGATCTATCATAACCGGTATGGCGCCTATCCTAAAAAGCGCAAATATCAGAACGAAGAAGTCAATTCCGGCAGGGACCATTACCAATGTTTTTGTACCTGCCTCAATACCTGAATTTTCAAGGCCGAAGCATAACTGGTTGACTTTTCTCTCCAGTTCCCTGTAAGTTACTTTCCGGGGGTAAAGCAGCGCCGGTTTTTCTGGATGCTTTTCAGCGTTCAGGGAAAGATATTCTGAAATATTATTGATCTTCCGGGAAGTAGAATTCTCATCATTATGTACCATAGTATCTCAGTTTTTATAAAGTGTAAGAGATACATTTATTCCGGAACCGATGGTAAGAAAAATAACATTCCCCGAATTATGAAAACGTTTGTCATCCCATACTTTCTTCAAGGCAAAAGCTGGTCCGGCAGTATGAAAAACCATATTTCCGGTTTTTTCAAGTTCTATTAAACTCCCGTTCATCCCCAGTCTTTTTCTTAGCATTTGGGGAAATTCCAAAGGATTTTGAGATGGAATTATAAGATCAATTTCATTGAGTGATATTTTTAATTCATCCAAAAAACTGAATAAAGATTTTACGGAACATTCGACACATGCATCCGGAAAAGACTCTTTCTGCATGATATTCAACCTGTTTCTGCATTTACGCAGAAAGCGTGATTTTCCATAAAATGAAGAGCTTACAAGCTCCTCACTGTACCCTGGAAATGTATAGGTCCTGAACAATGAAAAACCTTTTGAGTCCCCGGACTTGTCTAATAATACTGCAGCGGCAGCTGAATTGATATTAAAATTTTCTGAAAGACCGAAAAAAGGTTCTGCGTCGCCTGCTACAACCATCCCGCAGGCAATATCACCATTCTTAATTGCTCCGTGGATAATTTCAATCCCGGTAAGCAGGCCACATCCCCCGTTGTTTATGTCAAATGAAAAAGTATTTGGGGGATCTATTCTTCCATTCTTAATATGATCCCTGTCAGTGATTTTTTTCTGTATAAGTGCTGCAATTGCCGGCTCTCCGGTGTTTTTATAACGATATACTCCTGCATTTATGAGCAGTCCTAAACTACCCGGATCAATATCAGCATCGTTAAGGCATTGCCTGGCGACCCTGGCCCCGAGGCTGATTGAATTTGGATGGTGAAATCCAACACTCGGCCGGATAACTGAAACCATCTTAATTTCAGTGCCCATATCTTTTTACCATGTCATTCATTCTAAAAATCACCACACCTATTACCAGGCCTGATGCCATGCATAACAACATAATATTATCATTCTCATGGAACCGCTTCTCCTCAAGGTATTTGTAGAGTGCCAGAAAATGTGTGGTTGAAGCAGTATTACCTGTTTCTTTAAGTGTTATTACCACCTGTTCAGGTCTTTCCCTGAAGTAATCATAGTAATGATTTGCCCCAGAAATGATTGAACTTCGTGAGGTCTGATGGGGAATGAGCCAGGTAATTTCACTGAAAGACATGCCGCATTTTTGCAAAGCTTCCTTTACTACAGGTACTGATTCTGTGATTGCAGCCTGGTGAATTTTTTTTGATTTGGTTTTCATCACTCCTCCCGGGGAATTACGGTTTTGTCTCCCGACACAGAGGCTGCTGTATTTGCTCAGTGTTGCAAAACCGGAAACAGTAAGACCTTTTTTCTCATCAGAGGTTCTCTCCAGTATAGCTGCAGCTCCGTAATCACCTAATGTAAGGGATGACAATTCTGAACTTAAGGGTGTCCTTATTTTCTTAATGGCATGAGTGCATAAGTTTGAGATGTATTCTCCACTCACAATCATACAGGTCCTGATTATTCCCTGTCTGAAATATTTCTCAGCAATGTAAACACCTGTCAGCATACCTGCACATGCGTTTGAGATATCGAATGTTATGGCTTTCCGGGCTCCCAGACTCTTACCGATTAATGCTGAAAATGAGGGCTCATAGAGATGTGATAATCCTCCTTTATATTTCGTGATTGAACAGTTAATAATCATATCCAGTTCTTCGGGGTGGTATTTTGAATGGTGAAGACAATTTTTTGCGGCATCCTCTGCAAGAGAAAAAGAATCTTCACCAGCTGAGCAGATCTTTCTTTCGTTTATTCCAGTCAGCAGACCGAACTTTCTTATGCAAGGGATCCTGAATTTTCCTATTAATTCCGAAGTAGTTAATATTCGTCCCGGAGTTTTCACACCAATACTTTCAATCTGGCATTTCCATTCCATGATAATAAAATTAAACAACAGGTTCGGGTACTGATTCTTTATAAAACCTGATAATAATTTCTGAAAGCTCTTCAAATCTGTCTTCCTGGATAAAATGCCCTGCATCAAGTCTCACATGATTCTGCCCGACAGCTCCCGGAATTCTCTTTTGCATGTATATGTCCCCTCCCCTGGTTACAGGATCATTTTCGCTGAAGACGGTTAAAAATGGTTTTTCCCAGATAAATAATGACTTCCACAAGCTGGTGTTGATTATTGATTCGGGATCCTCTGGGGTGACGGGCACCCTTGAGGGCAGTGCCCGAACAGATGCTTTATATTTTGATGACGGAAATGGAGCACGGTATGCCTTTCTCTCATCTGAATCGAGCCTCCGTAATGTACCGGCATCTATAACAAGATCAACAGGAATATAAGGGCTGTACCTTGCAAAGTATTTCCATAATTTGAAAACATGACTGATCCTGTGCTCACCTGTAGGCATCATTCCATTGCTTATGATGATCCCGGTAAAAAGGTCCGGATGCATTGCAGCAATCCTTAATCCGATTAATGATCCCCAGTCATGACAAAATAGGGTGATTTGACTAAGGTTAAGCAGTTTTATGAACTCTGTGATCAATTGTACATGTGACTGATAGGTATGGAACTTCTGATTCTCCGGTTTGTCTGATTTCCCAAATCCAATTAAATCCGGGACAATTACATGGATGTCGTATTGAGCAAGTTTTCTGATCAAATGACGGAATAAATATGACCATGCAGGTACTCCGTGAAGCAACAGGACCGGTCTGGCATTAACCAGACCTTCATCAACATAGTGAATCTTAAGATTATTAATCTTAACAAAATGAGGGTTAAAAGGATAATCTTTTAAATCTTCAAAACATGATTCCGGGGTACTTAATATTCTCCCTGTTTGCATTGATTTTAGGGTATTAAATTTTAATTATCCCATTGGTATAAAAGAAGTAACTTTAACAGTAAGAATATTAATCTTTCACTTTAATAAAAACAGCGCCGGCCATGGGAAAATATGCAAGGCCCTGAGTGTATCGTAGTTCGCCGTCAATGGTCCCTTTAATTATGGGACCCAGCCAAAGTTCGACCTCTTTGGAATCCAAGGGGTCATTTTCGAAGATTTTTCCAATCTTACCACATTTGATATTAAATGCAATACCTGTCATTTTAGTCGGAAGGAGCCAGTTTAGCTTTATTTTTCCGTCCTCAAATTTTGCAGATCCTACAGAACCATCAACCGTATGATCATTATTAATCTTGAATTTGATGTCAGCCGAGTCAGAGATAAATTTCCAATTACCCTCGGGTTTTGTACGTACGGTAATCATATGTTTTTGTGCTGTCCAATCACCGATCAGTTCCTGAGGAATGTTGGTTTGTCCGCATGAGCAGAGCGTTAAAGACAACAGAAGCAAAGTGCCTGTATAAAGCCCCTTATAATAATTATAGTTATCCATGATTAGCTGCAATTTGGTATTTTCGAAATTCACTTTTTGTTTTTCTTTTGGGAATTGGTTTTTAATGCAGTCAGAAATCTCGACCTCATCATGTCGCTCATTAAAGCTTGTTTAACCGGAGGAATCCGGAGAAACCCACCGATGAATCCTCGCATGAATTTGTGACTGATTTTATCGGGATCATTAAACATCTGGTTTTGCAACGTACTTCTTTCAAGGCTTGCAAGGATCAGTCTTTCGAAGATTGACTCAGGGTGGAGTACACGCTGTTCTCTTTTAACCAGCTTAATAGATTTGTTTACACACGACAGGCCGCAAACACCGCAGCCAATGCATATAGATTCGTTAACCTTTGGGAAAGAATGCTCTTCTGGTCCGTTGTCCGGAGACTTAGTCATACTGATAGCATTGATGGGGCAAATCCGGGCACATTTTTCGCAGCTTGTACAGGTTTTTTCATCTACCTTCGCAATAAAAGTAGAAGTAACTACCGTGTTTGGGAAACCATGCCGGCTTACCCCGAGAAGCAAATTACAGCAACAACTGCAGCACTGGCATATAAATCCGACATTCTTTTGCACATTATCAGCACTCAGCACCAGCTTAAGTTCTTTAGAGCGGGCTATGTTCTCTATCATTTCTGATCTGGAGACCTCTTTTGCCATTCCATGCCTGATCAGGATCTCGGCATTGTAATCAAAAGAGGTACAGGTATCAAGCGGTATATCACATGACTTTTCTCCAAGGTGAAGTTTCTCGTGACGACATGAGCAAATGCCGATCGCGTACTTTTTAGCATTTTCAATAATGGAAGAGGCTTTCTCGTAATCAAGAATTTCCACATAAGAACCTGTTTCAATTGAGTTTTCGTGTGGTAATGCTCTCATTATTGAGATTTTCTCACCGTGTTTGAAATTTGCAGAATAGAAAGCATCGGTGCCATGCATGTAGTCATAAAAAAGCCTGGCCCATTCTTCATGTTTCAGCTCTCCCCTGGTCCGCATCATCGTCATTTCAAATATGCCTACCACCAGAGGTGATAGTGCGAAAAGGTAATGATCACCAAGCCAGATGTCGAAGACCAGCCCTTTTTCGCACAGGTTCTCCAGGAGCTCCTGTAATTCAGCCTGATCAAATTTTACAGATTGTTCTATCTGTTCAAAGCGGGAAATCCCGTAAGGCATTTTAACAAGAAGCTCTGCTTCCCGTGGTGTGTAGAGTGCCTTTAAAATTTCAAACAGAGCCTGGTTCCATGGCGCCCTTGTGGTAGTCCCGTCAATCTTCTTCCCGAGACTGCGGTAAATATCATCAATATTTTTATGACCCATAATTTTCAGGTATAATTATTAAAACCGGAAGACAAATGAATAAAAAGTTAAATAGCAGAATCCCTGGTTCTCAGATGACTGTCCCTGGGGGTAAATTATAAATCCTGCTTTTATATCTGTGATTTTGAGGAATTTATTAATTTCTGATCTTCGTAATTTGTTTTTATTCAGGACTATTAATCCTATTATCTCTGAAGGGACTGATATAAGGGCAAGTGCTGCTCCTGCAAATTTTGGTCCCATTTCAGCCTGATCAGGATACTTTTCATCCGGATAATCCTTAAGGAGTAAAAACATTCCGCTTATAAAACCAATTCCACCTAATATCGATATTGTCGTGGCACCAACAATATTGTCATTTGTTTTTTGTGAAGCCAGATTTATCTGCTCAGTTGATAACTGGTACGGATCACTTACCTTGAAGTATTTTTGATACCACTGACAATTAGCGCTCTCTGACATAAACAGTATGCATGAAATAATTAAAAATGCTTTTATCATCGGTTCTGGACATATAAAGAAAGTCAGATGCATCTTTTTTTATTCTATTTAACGGCACATCTAAATTACAATAAGGCTTAAAGAACCTGTTTGCAATTCTTTCGTAAATTAGTTGTAAAGTATTTTACAAGGGTTTTGCATACACATTACTAATTACTGCTTCACCTTTGCATCAGGAAGAAAAAATACTCTTCAGCCTTCTCAAAAAGGAAATTGTTGCCACAATGATGAGATCATATCCTGGCATTGATCCTGATATTTCACACTGGAAAGGGCAGAATCTTACTGACTTTCAGGAGGATCTGCATATTAAAGTAAACGGTCAGCTTAGCGAGAAATGGTTTTATATGCACATGAAGAATGAGAATTCCTCATTGCCCAGAGTTGATGTACTGAATTTGTTAAGTCAATATGCAGGTTATAAGAACTGGCAGGACTTCAGTCATAAAATGACGGGAAATCTTACAGAAGAATTAAAACATTCCGGACCTCAAAACCGCCTGAGAATGATCTTTCTCTCCCTGATATTTGTTATAATCTTGATATTCATTCTGATAAGGGTTTTTTATTATAGGAATTACAATTTTACATTCATTGATTCCGATACAAGAGAGCCTATCCTTAACAATAATCTTCGTGTCGAACTTATCAGCAAAGATGAATCACCAGTTCATCTTACCCCGGACGAAAGAGGGAATGTTACCGTCAGAACAAAAAAAGACCAGTTAATTATGGTCGTAAAAGTTCCCTATTATTTTACTGATACTCTTATAAGGACTTTAAGAAAATCTAAAGTGACAGAACAAATAAGCCTGAAAGCCGATTATTATGCCCTGATGATTACATATTTTTCAAATTCCGATATTAACTCATGGGAAGATAGAAGAAAACAGCTTGACAAGGTAATCAGCGAAGATGCAATAATTTATCAATTCCCGGGTAATCGCGCAGGTAACATCATGTCAATTTATAATAAATGGGAGTTTATTGATAAGATTACCATGCCTTCGTCGGGCTTAAGAAATTTAGAAATATTGGATTGCAGGTATTTAGAGGGGAAAATTGCCATCCTGCGTTTCAGAATAATGGATGAAATTAAATGAATTGGATAAAATATATATGGATACTGATAGTAGTTTATATTGTATGTTCAGCCAGAACATGTAACGAAACCGAGGAGGCTACGGAAAAACAAAAAGAAGAGTACACTGTGAACCTGATTAATAGTGTAAAAGATGTATTTTCATCCGATTCTTTGTCAGAAAATTTGTTGAGGGCGTTTGAACTTTCTGCGTCAGAAAAACTGATTGATTTTACAGATTATTTAAAAATAGCATCCGATACTTCACTTGATCTTAATTTCAGATTACATGCCGCCGGAATGATCAGAGAATTTTTTATCAAAGGGGGAATTGAAATTAAAGATTTTTTTAAAAATCAGTTAAAACCAAAACCAGCCACACTTGAAGATTTGTTATCACTATCTTTATCCGGTAAAGTCGCATATTGGATTAAACCCTTACAGATAAATATAAATGATCCGCTGACCAGAGTTAATGACTCAACTTACATAGGATCTCTGTCATTTAATTTCAAATACATTTCGATTAAAAATCCTGACGCAAAAGAAATGATATCTGAGGATCATTTCATTGAAATTTTTCTTATTAAGAACCTTAATACCTTTGGCAAAGAAAATCTTGAAACCTGGCAGACATATCTCGGAGAAATGATTTGATTGGCGTTACCGCAGGCACTAAATTTTTTAACAGCCTCGACACATATGTTAAAAGAATAAAAAAACACCCCGCAATTTTCACTGGGGGTGTTTTTTATTTTAATGCTTTTCAGACTTACTTACGTCCTGCCCTTACACCGCTCTTCATTCTCATTGCATTTCTCTGTGAGGCATTCATTCCTGCCGAGCCTGCCTGAGATTTATTCATCTTTTTTACCATTGAGCCCTGACCGGTTTTGTCCTTGGCATTCAGGTGGGTCTGATCATGTATTCTCAACCGGTCCTTTTTCTGAATCTTATCTCCCGTCCCCGTTTGATCCTGGGTATGGAGCCTGTCCCTTTTTCTTGTCATAAGCTGATCTCCGGTCTGGAGCTGAGCCTGAGTCTGATCTCCATTCTGAACCTGAGTCTGTGCCTGAGTCCCGTTTTGAATTTGTGTCTGAACCTGTGACTGGGTACCATTTTGAACCTGGTTCTGTGTCTGAACCTGATCTCCACTCTGCGCGAGGATACGTCCACTTATTAAAAGCGCCGTTCCCATTAAAATAATTGTCCTTTTCATTTCTTATAAATATTTGGTTATTAATATTCAACAGAACAAATCTAAGCCCGTGAAAATGAATTTATAATGAATATTCAGGGAAGAATGAGGGGGAAATGAATTTATTTCAGAAAATTTTAAGGAAACAACTCAATGTAAAGACAAAACCCTTTGGTCCGGCGAAATATGTATCTGAATAGGCAGGCATTATATAGCTGGGTTCGGCCTCGATTGTCATGAAATCTGTATTAAAGGATACAGGAAGCCCGAATTCAATTTCGATCAGGTCAAAATTATTTTTGAATGATAATGTAGTTGTCGGCACAGTTGTGGTCGTTGTGCCCGTAGTTGTTGTTGAAGCACCGGTTCCGGTCGAAGATCCCTGTCCTGACCCCGATGTTGAACCATGCCCGTTACTTCCTCCTGAGCCATAACCTGAACCACTGCTTCCCGATGACCATGGTGTAACATATTGTTGAACGGTGGTTATCTCCGAAGTCCCATTTAATATTTCCGATGTCAGAAGCGTACCGAAGAGCAGATTCACATAAGGATCAAACGAGATATTTGCCTTATTTCTGAAAAAGTCGGGAGTCTGAAAATATCTCGAGTTGTTTATCTGCAGATATCCCTGGAGATCTTTTGAAATTATGCTCCCATATGAAATTTTTGTATAGATGAGCTTCCAGTCGATGCCAAGAGTAACATCACCATAACTAAAACTGTTGAAAAGTGTGTCGGTTAATGTCTTATCAACCTGGTACCTGTAAAAACCGGCTGATATATCGAACCAGGAATTAAATACATGACTGAAACTCAGTCCTCCGATATAAAAGGAAGCAAGCGGTTCGAACTTTGAAAGATTTACTGCCGATACTGAAGCAAATAATTTATTGTGAAAACCATATGTAATATTACCGTAACCATATGGCTGATCCTGGGAAATTGTTGAACCAAGATAAATCATGTTGCTGCCATATCCGGCGCCTGTATAGAGAGAATGCCTGTCGGTTTCCGGTAATGATTTTATTGTATCTGTCCTGGCATTTGGAGAAACGGCTTTATTCTGGGCCAGACCACTGTAGGTCAGGAGCAGCATGAAAAATAAAAGTATACAGACCTTGTGCCGTTTATTCATTACTCTGATGACCTTTAATCCATATCTGATAAACTATAGCTGTATGTTCCGAGTTCAAAAATATTAATCGATTATGAAGAAGAGGTGAAGAAAATTCATTAAAAAAAATTGAATTCTAACACGAGTCTTCATAAATCCTTCATTTTGACCATTATATTTTTGTCATATAATCTACTAATTCACTTTAAACGATAAAAAATGAAAAGGACAATGTTAATGACTGCAGTTGCACTTCTGATAAGTGCAGGGTTATCAGCCCAGAATGCAACCCAGACTCAGACCCAGAACAAGGCTGAGTCCCAGGCTGAGAAACAGAACAGGTCGGCTGCCACCGTACAGACACAGACACAGGGTCAGTATCGGAACAATGGCCAGATGACAAGCGAGCAGAAACAGTTCAGGAATACTGAAAGGAAAGCTCTCAAGAATCAGCAGAAAGAGATGAAAAAACAACAGAAGGAGCTGCAAAAGCAGCAGGCATCCATGAAACAGGAACAGTACAGGGAACAGAACAGAACTGCTGTTAAAAATAAAGGTGCACGTACTGCCACTCCGATGAAGAATGCTGCAAAAGTCTCAAGGAGCTCCGGTCCTGGCAGAAAGTAAAATGCTAAATTGCATAAATAAAAAACCCTGCATTTTCTAAAAATGCTGCAATAATCTCCTAAAATTCAAAACGCAAGAAGGTTTAAACCGCAAAGTCCGCAGAGTTGATGCAAAGAGCGCCAGTATATTTTAATGTTTTTCCAATGTCTTGCGTTCTTTGCGAAAAAACTTTGCGAACTATGCGGTTAAAGTATTGATAATACGGTTAGTGTACCGCATCCTCTTCATTCCGAAATCCGAATTCCGAAATCTTCTTACTGGCACTTCAGGTTAGTCCGTTCCGCTTTGGCAGGTCCGGCAAAAGGACCAAACATTGCATTCTTGAATGATGCGCATGCTTCGGCGTTTTGTCCTTTACCCGACTGGGCAAGTCCAAGCTGGAAGTAATATTTGGCTTTTGCGGTTGCATCTCCCGTCTCAAGGGCCAGACCTTTCTGTGCATATTCAGCGCCGCTGTCGAAGTTTTTCTGCTTGTTGTAAACATCTGCAAAATAATAGAACAGGTTCTTATCGTCACCATATTTTGCAGCCTTGTTTAACGCTTCAAGAGCGTCATCAAGCTTACCGGCCTGGTTTGCCTGCGATCCTGCTGCACGGAAGTATTCGAGAGCCATTGTGGAGGCCTGCTTTACCTTATCGGCTTCCTTTACAGTATCAAGCTTTGAAATAAATGAATTTACTGACTCTTCAAAAGCTGCAGGGTTGTTCTGACTTCTGTAAATAAGTGCCTTGTTATAGATTGCAGCTGTATAGCCGGGATTCAGAACTAGCAATGAATCAAAAGATTTAAGTGAATTATCATAATCCTTGGCTGTAAATAGCTCGGTTCCCTTATTGTAGTATCCTGCAATCATCAGTTTTGTTGCGTTTTCCTTGTTCGCCGGGTTGTTGTATTTCTCCGAAGCAGCAAGGGCTTTTTTTGCAGCCTGGATTACCTCCTGTGCTGTTTTTTTTGCCGTCAGGGCATTTGACGCTGCCTTGACATACAACCCGGGCAAGACCTGTACTGCTTTCTGTTTCAGGTCGGCAGCAGTTTCGCCTACCTGATCGGACAGTGTAACAACACTTTCAAATGCTGCTATTGCTGCCGGAACATCTGTCTGCATTGCTTTTGCACCGGTATTGTAAGAATTTATAACATCATTGCGGGTTGGTTGTCCGTTAAGGCCCAGGCAAAAAAGGGCAAGGACCATTAAAATTCCTGTTAATTTTTTCATCTGTTAATGCTCATTTTTTGTCGATTTAATAACTACATTCCTTTTCTGAGATTTGTAAATGTAAAAATTTTTTTGAATTTCAAAAAAATGTTAAAAATGGATAAAGAGAATTTACTCTCATGACCCGTTGCCGTGAAAGAGAATATAATATTAATCCGACAAGATCTTTAAACCGTAAGCAGATTTATCCGTTTATCTCATCAAGTATAGCCTGGATATCGTCCTGGCACTGGCCGCATCCGGTACCTGCCAGGGTTACCTCGCCGACTTCCTCAACAGTCTTAAGGCCTTTTTCCTTAATTGCCTTAACAATTTCACTTTTGAATACTTCGTTACAATTGCAGATCAATATATCATTTTCCATTGGCGGTGATTTTATTTTTGTTCTGTATAATGTCTGAACACAATTTCGATGCATGTTCCGCTGTTAATCTCACTTTTAATTTTCATTTCAGCATTGTGAATTTCAATTATCTTCGACACAAGTGAAAGGCCGATACCAAATCCTCCAATAAACTTAACATTCGAAGCCCTGCTGAAAGGTCTGTAAATATCTTCTATCTCAACCTGAGGAATTCCAATACCGTTATCTTCAAATTTTAAATTTATAAATTCGTCTGTTATCAGAAAACCGACAGTTATTTCTTCTGATGAAAATTTGCAGGCGTTGTCGAGAAGATTGTTGAAAGCCAGTGTAAGAAGTCCTTCGTTCCCGTTTATAAACAGGTCATTCTCATTCTCGGGATACTCAATTTTCGGTACGATTTTACGTCCGGGATATTTGTTCTTTACCTGAAAAATTGAATTAAAAACCACCTCATCGATTCTTACCCTTGAAAGTGCAATTGGCTTATCCCTTTTCATCTGGGCAAGTTCAAGAAGATTATTAATAAGGGTGTTAAGTTTTTTCAGATCCGTTTCTATTTCTGCCAGATGTTTGACATACTCTTCATTACTGCGGTCCTGGCTGAGAACATAATCACATTCACTTATCATCACCGAAAGAGGTGTCCGGAGCTCATGAGATGCGTTTGAAACAAAATCCTCCTGGTTCCTGAAAGCAATTTCGAGATCTGAAAGCAATTCATTGAAAGTTATTGCAAGCTGGGCTATCTCGTCTTTTTTATCACCTTCATCAAGACGCGTATTCAGCTTAAGTGAATTTATCTCCTTAACACTTTTAATTATCCTTGAAATAGGCTTCATCGCACGGGTGGCAAACAGATATGACAACAGTACCGACAGGAATATACTGACGAGGATACTCCAGAACAAAAACTTACGGAGTTCGGTAAGATTTTCATTCCTCGATTTGTCATAAGCCATTGCATAAACGTAAAAAGATCTGTTTTTGAACAAATGGCTGAAACATACCCCGTCCTTGCCTCTCACAGAGAAATAATTTACATAATTTCTGGCAACATCAGCAAGTGTTTCACGATCGGCAAGGAAATCTATATTATTCTCATAAACCATGTTAAAGGCCGAGTCAGTCACTGCAAGTTCTTCCTGAACGCGAGAGATAGTCGACTGTTGAATTTTTTTCATCAGGGATGAATCAACTTCAGCGACATCGAAAAGAATGGTAACACTGCTTTTGGCATTATCATAAAGGTTCTCCCTGAATTTTGTGAGCTGACTCGAATAGGAGAAATAATATACCAGTAATGAAAAGAAGAGAAGGATACCTGCTACAATAAGAGTGAACTGAAAGGACAATCTGATTTTGATGTTCATTTTTAAAGTTCCTTTTTATCGCTGCAATAAAAGCCAAAACCAAATTTGGTATGGATCAGTTTCGGCTCAAAGTCCTTATCTATTTTTTTTCGCAAGTAGTTAACATACACATCGATGATGTTTGTGCTCGGATCAAAATCGATGCCCCAGACCTGCTCAATGATAAAGTCCCTTGTCAGCAGTTTATCCCTGTTCTTCAGAAAGGTTTCAAGCAGCAGCGATTCCTTGGCTGTAAGATCTATCTTTTTGTTGCCACGTATAACAGCCTTTGTTTTAAGGTCCATTTCAAGGTCAGCGATTTTCAGCTTTTTTGGAAGTGTGGAATCTGAATCCGAACGGCGGATAAAAACATTAACGCGTGCAAGCAGTTCCCTGAAATCGAATGGCTTGACAACATAATCATCAGCTCCAGCATCAAATCCTGCAATTTTATTGTCAGGAGTGCCAAAGGCCGTAAGCAGTATTATAGGTGTGGCAGTATTTGTTTTGCGGATTTCCCTGCACAATTCATAACCGTTTATCAGAGGAAGATTAATATCCAGAATTATCAGATTATAGCTCTTTTTTTCAGCCATCTGTTTCCCGATATAGCCATCATAAGCTGTCTCGACATTAAATCCATACTCCTCCAGATGCATCTTTAATATATCAGCCAGCCTCTGCTCGTCCTCAACTATCAGTATATTAATATTTCCCACTTTCAGAGATAATAATATGCAAATTTATATCATGGCTTCCTTATAAGCATCATTTTAGGAGATTCTAATAAACTTCTAATTACTTTTTAATATGTTACGTTATAATTCATTCATACTTTTATTCTCCGTCATCCGGATCTTACAGACCAACAGATCAGGGTTTTGAAAATAAAGAAAAAATGGCCGTGCAAGAGTGTAATGGGATGATATTTTGATGGCTGAAGTAAATATGAATTGCATGATCAGACTTAGATAATTTCTTATTTCACTTTGTTTTGAGAGCCCGTCACCCCGACGGGCTTTTTTTTAAACATGTTAATGAAACCAGACTGAAAGAATGAAAAAAAATTTAACAAATATATAAACTCATGAGAATCTTTGCAGGAATATTGGCATTTATGGTTATCCTATTGCTGGGATTGGTGATATTAATAGGTGAACTGATTAAAAACAAAAGAAAAGGATAACAGATTTCCCGTCTTACCATATTTGTAAAGAAAAGCCTGTTATCATAAATTGGTGCTATCTTATTTTGCCTGAAACAGAAATTGTGTAACTGTTGGTAGAAAACTTAAAAATCGGGCAGACTGATCGATAATTCAAAATCAAGTAAGGAGAACCATAAGGAATTAATTTATGCAGAAGCTTTGTGGCTTATTTCACAAAACTCACTTTGACCTCTCATAACCTGCTTTTACTCACTTTACCCATTCTTCAAGCGAGGTAATATTAAGATCCTTAATCAGTTCCGACATTTCATTCCTTGCCGATTCAAATGTATCAAACCTGTTTATTGTTATCTTTAATGATCCGGATCTGTTCATTAAATCAAGTCGTATATCGCTGCTCTTCAATGTCAGAGGAATATTGCCCCTGCTAAAGGTGGTAATACTGCGATTCGATCTGTAAATCCTGAACATTTCAAAGCTGGTTACAGGATACCATTTCCCAAGCCTTAAAAGTCCAAACAGAGCAGTATACGATTTAATCCTTGCCTTCTTGGAATCTATGACAGTACCGTTAAAGGTAAAACTCATAAACAATCCGACTATGGCCAGAATTATTCCTGCAAGGTTTACAAACGAATAGGCTGTTCCTACAAGCAAAAAGACATAACCGGCAAACACTGCAGACGGTCCAAGGAACATATCAATTCTGTTATCAGTTTTCATTTACAGGCTATGCTTTCCGAATTTGTATGTAAATCCGGATTCTAAAGATATTAGTCAGGCTCCTGCAGTAAAGCATACTGCATACTAAAACTAAAAATGCCATTAAAGGAATTTTTTCATTTTGCGATAATTACCACTAAAAGTATCATAAAAAATTTTAATGGGGTTATCTGGCTCTCATTTTCTTCTGGTACTGAACCATCCTTTCCCCCCTGGGGGAAATTGAAACGAGGTAAAACAAATAACTTTAACCGTAAAGTTGCCAAAGGTTTACCCAATGAATAAAAAGAACGGGGTTTATACAAATATCGAGGAACTTACCCAGAGGTCGCATAGAAGGCACAGAAAAGCACAGAGAAAAACCCGGGTGTTGGGGGGTGTCTTATGCAATTAAACTTTACCTTTAGATCTGATTCTAATTATTTACATATGTCAAAACTGTTCACACCACTGACTATAAAGAATGTAACATTAAAGAACCGTATCGCCATGTCGCCCATGTGCCAGTATTCGGCAACTGACGGGTTTTCGAACGACTGGCATCTGACACATCTGGGAAGCCGTGCTGTCGGTGGTGCCGGACTCATTATTGTTGAAGCTACTGCCATTGCCCCGGAAGGCAGGATAACTCCCGGTGATCTTGGGTTATGGAACGATGACCATGTTGAGGGACTGTCACGTATAGTCAGATTTATACATAAGCACAATGCGCATGCAGGTATCCAGATTGCCCATGCAGGAAGAAAGGCATCATGTTCTGTGCCATGGCATGGAGGAAGGCAGCTTGGCCTGGATAACGGGGGATGGAACACCTTAGCCCCCTCAGCCATCCCCTTCATGCCTGGAGAAAGAATTCCTGAAGCCCTTACCACAGAAGGGATCGGAAAAATTTTATCAGGGTTCCGTTCAGCAGCAAAACGTGCAAGATCAGCAGGATTCGATGTGATTGAGATCCACAGCGCCCATGGTTACCTTCTACATGAGTTCCTTTCCCCCCTGAGTAATAGCCGCAAAGATGAATATGGCGGCTCATTTGAAAACAGAACCAGATTGTTGTTACAGGTCATAGATGCTGTCAGATCAGAATGGCCGGCAGCTTACCCTCTTTTTGTCAGGATCTCCGCCAGCGAATGGATTGATGGAGGATGGACACCGGATGAAAGTGTAAAACTCGCCTCCATTATAAAAGTGAAAGGAGTTGACCTGATCGATTGTTCTTCCGGAGGGAATATTCATAATGCTAAAATCCCTTTCGCCCCGGGGTACCAGGTTTCTTTCTCAGAAGCTGTGAGAACAACAGGTATCATGACCGGAGCCGTCGGATTAATTACTTCTGCTGAACAGGCTGAATCCATACTTAAAGAAGATAGAGCCGACCTTATATTATTCGGAAGGGAACTTCTAAGAAATCCATATTTCCCGCTTCAGGCTGCAAAACAGCTTGAAAGTGAAATCATCTGGCCGGTCCAATATCTGAGAGCAAAATAAAAACATCCTGCTCAATAAAATAATCAGAAAAATTGAACATCACTCAAAAAGATAAAAAATGGCTAAAAGGAAAATCTCGAAGGTCGTACGCGGACAAAATGCGGTAGATGGAGCCGGTGTCAGGCTTCGCAGGGTCCTCGGACTGGGAACAGTAAAGGATTTTGATCCTTTCCTTATGCTCGATGGATTTGATTCGACCAATCCGGCAGATTATATCAAAGGATTCCCATGGCATCCTCACAGAGGTATCGAAACAGTGACATACCTGCTGAATGGCGAGATCGATCATGGCGACAGCCTGGGAAACAATGGTACAATAAAAAATCTGTGCTGCCAGTGGATGACAGCAGGATCAGGAATAATACATCAGGAAATGCCTCAGGCATCCGATAGAATGCTTGGATGCCAGCTTTGGGTAAACCTGCCGGCAAAAAATAAAATGACGGAGCCCGCCTACCGCGACATTACCCCGCGGGATGTTGAGATTGTCATCGAAAATAATGCGGAAGTCAGGGTCGTATCGGGCCTGTATAAGGGAAAACATGGGGCGGTGAAGAATTATTATATAAAGGTCCAGTATCTCGATGTCAACCTGAAACCCGGATCAGTTTGGCAATATAATGAAACCGCCAACGATCAGACACTTTTCCTGTATCTCGTTGAAGGGACACTTGCTGCTGATGAATCCCTCGATCACTTTGAAGAAAAAGCATGTGCTATTCTGCTTAAAGCTTCGACAGAAAAAGATAATGATGAGGTGTTTGTAAGAGCAGGCGACAATGGTGCAAGGTTTTTACTTATTGCCGGAAGACCCCTCAGGGAACCTGTCGCCTGGGGCGGACCAATTGTGATGAATACTGACGAAGAGCTCGATCTTGCTTTCAGTGAATTGAACAACCATACTTTTATAAAGCACGAAAGGCCTCAGAATTTCTGAGATATATCTGCCGGAAGATCAGGATTAAGTTCATAGGAAAACCCTTGCTCAGAGGCTTTCATAACAAGGACCCTGAATATGATGAGATTTGCAATGATCGATTCCGCCCTTGAGGCAGGGATGCCCGCTATTCTTCTGAATTTCGAAAGGGAAACAGTTCCGTTTTCCCGCAAGTAATCGAGCAGTGTATTTTCAGCATTGCTGAATTTAACCTTTACTCCCCGTTTTTGTTCCTCTTTTCTCCATACCTGGAGCAGTACCCTGTTTGCAATAAGGTTCTGATCGCCATGCCTGAAGTAAGCACGCCATTCCCCTTCCTCATCCTTAACCTGATAGGGCCTTTTGGTTCCTTTGGCTACTTCAACCTCAAGTATGGTTTTTGTTCCAGCCGGATGCTGTTTTACGGAATAGGTTATTTCAGGCCGGCAATACAGGTGAGCAGCTGTGTCGACCATATATATTTCTTCCTCCGACCTGATGCCGGCAATGCTTCCGTTATCCCTTACTCCTATAAGTAACCTTCCTCCGTCGCTGTTCGAAAAAGCCGATAATGTCCTTGCAATTTTCCTGCTGTCGGTAATGCAATATTTAAAGTCAAGCTGCTGGTTTTCTCCTTCCGCAATAAGCTTTCTGAGGAAACTTTCCATTTCTCATGTTTTATCCGTATATGAACAGGCTCTTGCTTGAAAATTCAGGATCACAGGTAAGGTTAACATTCAGTTTTCTCAATCCAGCCTCATCTCCCGGAGTCGGGATATGAGTCAGGTGAACTTCACACCCACTGAGATGTTTCAGGCTTTCGAGTGCCATCTTGGCTGCCGGGTTTGAAAGAGCACTGATGCCCAGAACTATAAGTGTTTCATCGACATCCAGACTTACCATTTTGCCGTTAAGAATTGTCTTTTTCAGATAGGTCACCGAGGCGATCAGGGACTCAGGGAGCAGATACATGCTATCGGGAAGCCCTGCAAGATGTTTTGTGGCATTCAGAATCAGGCTCGATGATGCATGGAGCAGCGGTGAATTCTTTCCGGTGACTATTGTACCATCGGGCAATTCGATGGCAGACCCGCAAAACACTCCGTTATTACCTTTCCCTGATGTTTCAGCTTCCCTGGCAGCATTTCTGGCAGGTAAAACAACTTTAAGGTCCTCTTCCCGTGCTCCTGCCCTTTGCATTATCATTTTAATGTGGTCGAGGGAATCCTTCTCTGCAAGCCCCATCACATATTCGACGGCACATCGGAAATACCATCTTATTATCTCTTTATGCGATGCTTCCGAGATTACTGAATCATCAATAATTCCTGAACTCAACCTGTTGACACCCATATCGGTGGGCGACTGATACATTGACTCCCCTCCCGTGATCTTTTCAATAATCCTTTTAAGGAGATGGAATGCTTCGATATCGCGGTTGTAGTTCACCACTTTTTTATTATAGGCCTTCAGATGATAGCTGTCGATAAGTACTTCATCCTTCAGGTCGACAGTGGCTGCCTCATAGGCTATATTAACCTTGTGATCGATGGGAAGGTTCCATATAGGGAAAGTCTCGAATTTTGCATATCCTGCCTTTACACCCCTTTTATATTCATGGTAAAGATTGCAAAGGCATGTAGCCAGCTTACCACTTCCCGGTCCCGGTCCCGTGACTATCACAATCGGTTTGGTGGTTTCGATATACTCATTTGCCCCATAGCCTTTATCGCTTACTATCAGGTCGACATCAGTGGGATATCCCTTTGTAGGGTAATGAAGGATGACCCTTATTCCCCTGAGGTCAAGCTTGTTCCTGAAAGCCCTGGCCGGTGCCTGATTCTGGTAACGGGTAATCACTACAGCCGTAATGTCAATTCCCCACTCCCTGAAGTCGTCAATAGTCTTTAATGCATCGACATCATAAGTAATGCCAAAGTCAGCCCTCACCTTGTTCCTTTCAATGTCACCTGCATGTATGCAAAGGATCACATCGATTTTGTCCCTGAGCAGCTGCAGGAGCCGCATCTTCACATTCGGATCAAATCCTGGCAGAACCCTTGCAGCGTGGTAATCATAAAGTATCTTCCCTCCGAACTCGATGTAGAGTTTGTCATTAAACCGGTTTACCCTTTCAAGAATAGCAGAGGTCTGTTCCTTAAGGTATTTTTCATTATCAAATCCGATGCGTTCACGGGGCATCATTTCGCAAATAAAGTATTAGTTAACAATAATATAACAGGTCAGGGCCGTAATGTCTATTTTTCCCCGGCCAGGTCATAGATTTTTATTTCCATGGGTTTGCTCGTCATTTCAGAGGAGATATTTCCGAATTCCTTAAAATATGATGAAGCAAAATGAGCATCAATGGCAGCCTGGTTCTTATATTTTTCAACGAATATGAAATTTGTTTTCTCATAAGGATCCTGATAAAGCATATATCCAAGACATCCCTCCTCCTTATTTGAATTTTCGATCATCATTTTTGCAGCTGTAATAAAATCAGCCTCCTTGCCAGGTTTGATATATACCCTGGCAGTGATCATTTTCGGATAATCGACAGGTTGTACGGTGGTTTCAGGTTGTGCCTGGTCAGCAGATACATTATTCCTGCAAGAAAAACCAATAAGTGAAATCAGCACAGTAAGAAATAAGATTTTTGTTCTCATGTTTTGAGGTTTTTAAAATAATTTGAATTAAAAATTCCGGTCTGAAATTATGTTTTTATTTTATCCTGGGTATAAATTCAATGAGAAGTTTCAGAACACGGTTGACATTTTCGTTGAAAATGGCTATTACGTTCTCCCAGGTAACAGGTTCCTCATAATCTTTCCAGCAGTCATAATCAGTGCTCATTGCTATTACTGCATAAGGGATGCCTGCTTCATTGGCCAGGATCGCTTCGGGGGCAACAGACATGTTTATAATATCGGCTCCCCAGAGCCTGAACATCTTCGACTCCGCCCTTGTCGAAAATCTTGGTCCCTCTATTGTCAGCAATGTTCCTTTATCATGAACCGGAATGCCACTTTCCCTTGCAACAGAAACAAGCAGTTGCCGGAGATAATTGCTGAATGGATCTGCTATGGCTGTATGTTTCATATTACCTGGTTCAAATTCTTCAAAAAAGGTACTGATCCTGTGTTTTGTAAAATCTATAAACTGGTCGGGGATCACAATATCCCCGCGGCCGATTTCTTCCTTAAGGCTTCCGCATGCAGTGGTTGCAATTATATGAGTGCATCCTTCCTTCCGAAGGGCATATATATTTGCCCTGTTGTTTACCTGGGCAGGGGGAATTGTATGCTGCCTTCCATGTCGTGAAAGGATTACAATGTTGGTCCCTGAAATATTTCCACAAAGCAGTGGTGACGATGTTCTACCATAAGGTGTTTCAACGATTTTTTCTTCCGGAGAACTCAGAATTTCAGGATTTTCGAGACCTGATCCGCCTATAACCGCGATCTTCTTCATTATTCCTTTCTGAGATAATGCATCAGTATATTGGCGGCTTCATCCATATCGTGGCCAAAGGTCAGAATGCCGGCCCTGTCGCCAGCTATTATTATTATCCTCTTTTCTATCACATCCGATTCGCTGAAAAGCCTGAAAATATCCTTTGCAAGACCCGTCGTTCCGTATTCCATTGAAGGATTTGTAGTGGGAACCTTGTAGATAAGTTCATTCCACAGATCTATACTGTGAACATGAATTACTGCATTTGCTCCGGGATCGGCAAGATAAATTGCCGCGTGGGTAAGTGATTCGGAGGAAGCTTTAAGAGGGCCGACACACTGAACGGCATTATCATCGATATTGAAAGAGTTTACTTTTACATAATGTCCGGGCTCAAGTTCCGGTATTTCGCCTGTTGCCGATCCTGTAATTACAAACTGGTTACCCCCACCGATACGCATGCTTATGTTCCCGAATCCCACGCCGTTTTCGTAGGCACCGATAAGATCCATATTATACAGGATCTCCCTCCAGTAATTTATTATTTCATACTGTTCGTCCGATATCACAGGCCCCGACTGGTTCCAGTGACAGTTGAATTTAACTACCCCTTCCATTTTATTTTAGTGTTTCAGAAAATAGTTCTTTTATACTTTGTTCTTCTGCTTTGCATATTCCCTTTTCAGTGATCAGTCCTGTAACAAGTCTGGCAGGTGTTATATCAAATCCCCAGTTCCCCGCGTCAGCATCATCAGGGCATATCCTGACTGATTTTACTGATCCTTCTGTAAAACCTTTCAACGATTTTACCTCTTCCTGGTCCCTCTCTTCTATTATAATTTCCTTTCTGCCGTCAATAATACTGAAATCAATCGAAGAAGAAGGTAAAAGAGCATAAAAAGGTACATTATTATCAAACGCTGCAAGAGCTTTAAGGTAAGTTCCAATTTTATTTGCAACGTCTCCCCGTCGTGTTGCCCTGTCGCAGCCGACAAAAACCAGATCGACAAGGCCATTTTGCATAAGGTGCCCGCCTGCATTGTCGGTTACAATTGTATATGGCACCCCTGCTTTACCAAGCTCCCATGCAGTAAGCCTTGATCCCTGATTAAGCGGTCGTGTCTCATCGACCCAGACATGAACGGGGATTCCTTTTTCCCGGGCAAAATAGATCGGGGCTGTTGCTGTACCATAATCAATACATGCAAGCCATCCGGCATTGCAGTGCGTCAGTATGTTGACGGGCTGACCCTTTCTCATTATGCTAATGTCATTGATAAGGCTCAGACCGTTTTCCCCTATTTTCCTGCAGTTCTCCCTTTCAAGGTCGCAGATCTCAAGAGCACATGAAAGAGCTGCTTCCGAAAGGGATTCTTTGTCTGAGAACGACGATAGTTTTGACATAACACGGTTGATTGCCCATGACAAATTCACAGCCGTAGGCCTGCAGGAAACAAGATAACCGGCAGCATTCCTCAGATGACTTTGGATGTTTGTATGAGCAGTAATCTCAAGCGTCGCCAGGTATATGCCAAATGCACCTGCAGCACCTATCAGAGGTGCTCCCCTGACAGTCATGGCCTTTATGGCATTATAGACATCCTCAACAGATGAGAGCTCTTTTATCTCAAAGAAGAAAGGAAGCTTCTGCTGATCGATAACCTTAACAACATTCCTGTCGTTTTCGTCTATCCAGATACTCTGATAATTTTTCCCGTCGATAAGCATCTTTTCAACACTTTCCGGCCGGAGCCCGGGTTGATTAGAATTGCCAAATTTACAAAAATAGAAGGATAGTTTATTTCGGAATTCAAATTTGATAAATCCAAAATCATAATTCCTAATCCCGAATTTATCGAATTCTCGACCAGTTTTTTCGAAAATTTTGAAATTATTTATTAAAACTCTAAATTTGCTGCCAGTTCGGTTACTCATTTCAGAAAATCATTATATGGTTGATAAAGACGCATATAGAAATAAAATAGTAAAGATCTCAGGTCAGATTTTCAGCTGTTACGGTTTCAAAAAGACGACCATGGATGAGATAGCCAAAGAACTTAAAATGGGCAAAAGTTCTGTATATTACTATTTCAAAAGCAAGGAGGATATTTTTGAAGCAGTAGTTCTTTATGAGGCCAATGTACTTAGAAATGAGCTTACTAAATCAATAAAATCAGTTGATTCACCGGTCGACAAAATGAAGAATTATGTTTTTGTGAGAATGAAGGCATTCGAAAAACTGGCCAACTATTATAATGCAATCTTTGATAAGAATCTGGCCCACTTTGATTTCATTGAATCAATCCGCGAAAAATATGACCGTGAGGAACTGGCTATTCTCAGACTTATCATTTATGACGGGGTAAGAAAAAAGGTTTTTAATGTCAAAAACAGCGAATATACAGCGATAGCTGTTCAGACAACCCTGAAGGGTCTGGAGGTACCTTTGTTCTGGAAGAAAAAGGAAATTGATATCAATGAAAGGCTGAACGCGATTCTGGACGTTCTTTTCTATGGAATTATGAAACGGAGGAGATGAATGGAACGTTGCCGGGCAAACAGCACCATTAATATTTCTCTATTTCTTCCGTTTTATTATTGCCCTTTTCTTTTCCTTAAGGCTTACCCACAGCCAAATAAATCCTGCGGCAACAAATGGTATACTTAGGAGCTGCCCCATATTAAGTTTCATTGATGCCTCAAATGCAACCTGATCTTCCTTAAGGAATTCAATAAGAAACCGTGCCGTGAATATAAGTATCAGTGTAAGGCTTATCAGTAGTCCCTGTATATATTCTCCCTTGTATTTCCAATAGATGCTGAAAAGCAGGATAAAAATAAACAGGTATGCAAGTGCTTCGTAAATCTGGGTAGGATGTTTTGGAACTGTCTCCCCGTTTCTCAGAAAAACAAATCCCCATGGTACTGTAGTTTCAGTACCGTATATTTCCGAGTTCATAAGGTTTCCCAGCCTTATAAAAAAGCCCGAAAGGGCAACTGTGATTGCCACTCTGTCGATAGTCCATGTAAAATCCTTTCTTTCTTTCTTAGAAAAAAGCCATAATGCTATTATAATTCCTATTGCCGCCCCATGGCTTGCAAGGCCTCCTTTCCAGATTTTAAGGATTTCGAACGGATGGCTCAGGTAGTAACCCGGTTCATAAAAAAGGCAATGACCAAGTCTTGCGCCGGCAATTACACCTATAGCCATATAAACTGTAAGTCTGTCAAGTACACTTTCAGGGAGATTCTCATTTTTGAAGATCTTTCCCATAATTATATAGCCGAAAAGAAAAGACGATGCAAACAATAAACCATACCATCTTACGGCAAAACTTCCGATACGGAAAATCTCGGGATTGACATCCCACGGAATTACAAGAAAATGCATATTAAGGATCTTTATTTCTGCCAAAGGTAGAAAATATTGGCAAACTTTTAATCCGGCAATAACCCGTTGTTCGGGGGTATCTCTAAAAAATGTATGTTTGCAGTGATATATGAAAGCAAATATGAAGGTGGGTACATTCCGAAACCAATGTCTGCTGATCCTTTGCGGGATTTTAATAGCCGGGTGTGCCAAAATAAGTGTACCGACAGGCGGCCCAAAAGACAAAGATATTCCCATTGTAGTTACTAGTATTCCTGATAATGGAGCATTGAATTTCAAGGGGAATGAAATACTTATTACATTCAACGAATATGTAGTACTCGACAAGATTAATGAAAAGTTTATGGTATCGCCACCGATGAAAAAAAGACCCGAGATCATTGTAAGGGGTAAAAGCGTCAGGGTCAGGTATGATGATGCCTTAAGAGACAGCACTACATATACTTTAAATTTTCAGGATGCAATCAGAGACCTGAATGAAGGAAATGCAATACCAAATTATCAGTTCGTCTTTTCAACAGGTTCATTCATTGATTCACTATCGGTTACCGGAAATGTATATTCAGCCTTTAACCTCGACCCTCCTGATAATACCCTGGTAATGCTATACAGCGATCTTTCAGATTCATCGGTGATGAAGCAGATACCAGCCTATATAACAAGGGCTACTGCTAAAGGAGAATTCAGGTTCGACAATGTTCACCAGGGAATTTACAGGCTTTATGCACTTACAGATCTTGATAACAGCAAAAACTATAATAACCGCGACGAGTGGTTTGCATTTTATAACACTCCGATTCAGGTGACTCCGGAAAAGAATTATTTACCGGTAAAGGAAAATAAGGACTCAGTTGCCGTTAAAACTGCTCCAGGGACAAAGGAACCTTTTATTCCACCGGTAATGGGCGAGTATCAGCTTATCCTCTTTCAGGCAGAAAAAACCCTTCATTATATGACATCTTCATCAAGAAAGACAAGGCAGCAACTGATCTATACACTTTCTCTCCCTCCTGATACGATGAAATTTGATTTTTCAATTCCTGGTTCTGATGCGGGGCAATACTTCATCGAGAAAAGCAGGAATCACGATACTATTACAGTGTGGCTTACCGACAGCACTGTTTATAACCGTCAGGTCATTGAGACAATTGTAGGATTCCCTTTCACTGACACACTGGGGATCACTTCACAAAAAACTGATACAGTGCAAATGAGGTTCATTGCTCCAAGAACAACAAGAACAAAAATCAGTAAGCTCCCTCCCTATAAGGTTACATCAAATATCACAGGACAGGCACGGCCTGATGCAAGAATGATACTTAATGCTCCTGAGCCTTTCATTCCTCCTGATACTTCGAAGATCTATTTTTATGAGCTGATGAAAGATTCAAAGGTCAGGCATGAGTACAATTTCGAACGGGATACAGGCAATTCATGCCGTTATAAGGTTAACACTGAATTAAAACCCGACAGGAGCTATCTATTCATTGCCGATTCAGCGGCATTCAGAAGCATTTATGGATCTGTCTCAGATTCAACAGCTATACGTTTTACCGTCATGAATCCCGAATCATTCGGTGAACTTACGCTTAACCTTTCGGGTTATGAAGGCAATACGATAATTGATGTTCTTGAAAATACCGAAAAGATCGTTCGTCATGCAGTTATCAGGGGAAGCGGGAAGATAAAATTTCCACTTCTGGAAAAGGGAAAATACAGGCTGAGAGCTGTATTTGACCTGAACAATGACGGTAAATGGACAACAGGTGATTTTGATAAAAGACGTCAGCCCGAACCTGTTATATATTACCGTGATGAAATTAATGTACCTGAAAACTGGCAGATTGAACAGCCATGGGAGCTTATCCAGGGCAATTTCAAAGATCCTCAGTTGCAGAAAATAAAAACTCAGTCGAGGTAAGTAGGAAATTGAACTAAAACAGATATATTTCAATTGTAAAAAACCAGCCCCTTGAAATCCGGGCAATTAATGATAAAATATTAATAATTAAAAATTTACAAAAATGAAAAATGTAGTAGCAGGTGTTGATATCGGCGGAACAAACACAGTTTTTGGTATTGTTGACACTGAAGGCAAAGTGCTTGCTGACGGTCATCTCAAGACAACCGATTATCCAAAAATTGAAGATTTCTGCAGAGCTCTTGGTTCAGCGATCACAAGATTATTGACGGGACTTAAGGATGTTGAGCTAAAGGGAGTGGGAATAGGTGCTCCTGACGCCAATTATCACAGGGGGACCATTGAACATGCTCCGAATCTTGCATGGAAAGGAATTGTCCCTCTTGGTGACCTTATGAAAGCCGAACTGAAAGTCCCTGTTGCCGTTACAAACGATGCAAATGCTGCTGCAATGGGTGAAATGATTTTCGGTGGAGCTAAAGGAATGAAGGATTTCATCATACTGACTCTTGGTACCGGTCTGGGCAGCGGAATAGTTGTTGATGGTAAAATGGTTTATGGCCATACTGGATTTGCAGGAGAGGTCGGACATATGGTCATTGAGCCGGGCGGAAGGGTATGCGGATGCGGAAGACAGGGCTGCCTTGAAGCTTATGCCTCAGCATCGGGTCTCGTTCGCACAGTATCATTAATGATAAGCGAGATGACAGATAAAAGTCCACTCAGGGATATTCCTCCGTCACAGCTTACATCAAAAGCCATTGCAGAAGCTGCCGCAAAGGGAGATCCCATTGCTGTCAGGGCAATGCAGTATACTGCTGAAAAACTAGGTCTCGGAATCATAAATTCAATAGTTTATACAAGCCCCGAAGCTATTTTCCTGTTCGGAGGTCTTGCCCAGGCCGGTGAACTTTTATTTAAACCGGTAAGGGAATATCTTGAGAAATTCAATTATGTATTGTTCAGGGATACTGTGAAAATATTGCCTTCAGTCATTTCCGAAAGCAATGGTGCTGTTCTCGGTGCTGCGGCCCTTATCCTGAATGATCTGAAATAGAAAAATTATCAGGCAAAGAACGCAAGGCGACTGATGATTTTCTATCGCTTTGCGTTCTCCTGCAAAGTTTCTTTAAGAACTTACACAGAGACTCAGAGAAGTCAAATAGAAACGCAGAGTCAAGAATTTAACCTGCCACAATATGAGCCTGGCTGTCAAAACTCTAGAGATTCAGGGGCTGGAATTAGATCCGGTTGCTGCCCCTCTTGATATTATTTCAGAAAAGCTCGACAGACTTAATGCCCGGGTCGCTATTGATAATATTAACTGGGAAGAATTCGACTATAAGCCCGACGTAGGATTCTCAATGGCTTATTCTGAAAAAGAGATCCTTCTTAAATACTATGTGACCGAAAAGTATTTCAAAGCAGAAAAAACGGAAACCAACCAGTCTGTCTACGAAGATTCATGCGTCGAATTTTTTGTTTCACCCGCTGACGACGGGATTTATTACAATCTTGAATTCAACGCAGCCGGAACTTGCCTTATGGGATGCGGAACAGGCAGGGCAGGCAGGAATAGGGGAAATCCCTCAGTCATTTCGGAGATAAGACGGATGGCAACACCATTAAACATGATAGAACAACCTGAAACAGGATTGTATTCCTGGGAGCTGACTCTTGCAATACCATTGAAAGTCTTTTTCAGGCATTCAATCGGCAGACTCAGAGGCTTAACATTCAGGGCAAATTTCTTTAAATGCGGCGATAAACTCGAAGTACCGCATTATTTGACATGGAATCGGGTTGAAACATCAGTACCTGATTTTCACCGGCCAGAATTCTTCGGCAATCTGAAATTTGTCTGACCGGAGAAACAGTTGCATCTTTAAAGTGCATTTTAAGAATTATCATAATTACAAAAATATTAAACCTGATACATCATGAATCTGAAAGAAGAAAAGTATAACCGCTACGCCCTGGTAAGAGAAATGCTGGAAACCTCTGAAATTGCCGGGAAATTTAATCCTGAAGTAACAAAAAGATTTGTTGACCCCATAAAGTCCAAAAAAGGTTTGTTTCTTACCGGAGAAGGCAGCAGCAGGCTTTTTCCGGCCAAAAGGGCTATTTCTTCAACCCTCAGGAAAGATTTTATGATGCCAGTGTTAACGGAAGGATGTACACAGGCAATGGAATACAATCTGGATGATTTTGCAGTGTTTGCAGCTTCAAATTCGGGAAGGACTAAAGAGGTTATTCGGCTTGTAGACAGCCTTAAAAAGAAAGGTCATAAACCTGTCTTTGCCCTGACTGTAAATAAAGATACAAAGCTGGAGGAATTAGCAGACGATACCCATGTTCTCTCATGCGGAACCGAAAAAGCTGTCGCTGCAACAAAATCAGTTATCGAACAGGGCCTCTTTTACGACTCTCTGATGAGAAATCTGAGAGGCGAAAAAATGCAAGGGCTTGATAAACTGGAGGTTCAGATCAGGGAGGTTCTTACCGCTCCTGTTGATCCTGAAGTAACCGGTTTACTTAAAAATGCCGGTATAATATACTTTGCCGGAAGGGATAACGGTGTAGCAGCTGAAATTGCCCTGAAAACAAATGAAATTACCCGCAAAAGATCGGCATTTTATGAAGGCACCTTTGCCCTTCATGGAATTGAAGAGATAATGAACAAAGGAGAAGTCCTGATCTGGATTGATCCTTTTGATGTTGACCAGGATAAATTCCAGGAGTGTATTGTTGAGGGTGTCGGAGTACATGTGATAGCAGTCTCATCACATAAAACGCTGTTTCCTACAATTACCATTCCTGATGGCGGCGAATATGCAGAATATCTGCAGATTGCAGCAGGCTGGAACCTTCTTGTCGAAGCCGGTATTGCACTTGGGATAGATCTCGACCACCCGAAGAGGGCAAGAAAGGTCGGAAATGAATATGTGGGACAGTAGGAAGGGCACAGGGCGCAGGGCAAAGGACACAAGGCAAAGTGCACAAAGCACAGTGCGAACGGCGAAGAGCGGTTGGCTGGAGGCTGAAATAATCCCCTCCCGGAAGAGCCTGCTCCGCTCCAGCGGGTTTTGGAGTGGGTTTTAAAAGAGCAGTATGGCAGAATTTGAAGTATAGACAATAACAGACTATAGAACTTATTGACAACGAAATATTATAAATTTTCAGAATATGGCTCATAAAAAAATTGTCGTGGGGATTGATATCGGTGGAACCAACAGCGTGTTCGGACTGGTGGATCGTGAAGGGAACATCCTTGCCGAAGACAGGATAAAGACTTTTCATTATGAAGAGGCTGAAGTATATGTAGCAGCCCTTTACGAAAAGATAATGGTTACAAAACAGAAACTTAACCAGGAGGTTGAACTTCTGGGATTTGGCATTGGTGCCCCGATGGGTAACATAAACAAGGGAACAATTGAGTATCCTGCAAATCTGCCATGGAAAGGCATCACTCCGCTTGCTGAATTGTTCAAACGACATACTGATCTTCCTGTAGTTGTGACAAATGATGCTAATGCTGCTGCTGTTGGTGAAATGGTCTATGGCGGAGCAAGGAACATGAAGAATTTCGTCGTCATAACTCTGGGAACCGGACTGGGAAGCGGATTTGTGGTAAACGGTAAACTGATGTATGGTCATGGTGGTTTTGCAGGGGAGCTTGGACATACCGCTATCCGGCCGGGACCATCAAACCGTGCATGCGACTGTGGAAAGAAAGGATGCCTCGAGACTTATGTTTCTGCAACCGGCCTCAAACGGACTTTGCTTAAGGTTATGGCCGACAGCATAGAACCAAGTGATCTCCGGAAATACAGCTTCGATCAGCTTGATGCCGAAATGATCCACGATGCAGCCAAAAATGGCGATCTTCTTGCAAAAAGAGCTTTTGAGCATACAGGAAAAATGCTTGGATTCAAACTTGCTGACGTTGTTGCCCATACCGACCCTGAAGCTATATTTTTATTCGGGGGACTTGCAAAGGCAAAAGAACTCATATTCAAACCGGCCAAAGAGAACATGGAAGAAAATCTTCTTTACATTTACAAAGGGAAGGTAAAACTGCTGCCCTCTGAACTCGACACCCGTAATGCTGCAGTCCTTGGAGCCAGTTCCCTGATCTGGAATCTTAAGGAATCATAGTAAGAACTTTAATCAAAGCCCGCAGATATGGCAAATTTCACCGAAATACTGAATCATATCCTTGGGATAATATTTATAATAATAATCCTTTCAGTAGCCTATGCATACCTAAAGCCTCATCAGCTACACAAAAGAAGGCTCTTCTCCACTCTGCTTCTGAAATTAAGCTATCTTTTTTATCTTCTTGTCCTCTGCATAATAGTCTACCTTTCGGCACTTGTGAAAGGCGGGCTCGACAAGGTATTCAACGGTATTGAGTTTTTTGCATTTTTGCTTGTACTTTTTACACCTACTATTGGAATCTTTGCCAGAAAACTGAACTATTTCAGCAAAAAGAGGGAGGAATATAATTATTTTTTTACAGCGATAAACCTGGTTTCGGTTATTTCAATACTCATTATGTATTTCTTATAGCTGAAACCGGCATTTTGATATTGTTTTTCTAATAGTACCTTTGTTTAAATTTTAAAACCTGAAACCATGATCAAAGAGCGGCTTATTGCATATATTGAACAGAGTATCAGAAAAAACTGGGATATTGAAGCTCTGTCAAACTACAGGGAAAAGGGATATACATACAGGGAAATAGCTGAAAAAATACTCAGGCTGCATATCTTTTTCAAAGATGCAGGAATAAAGGAGGGAGACAAGATCTCTCTTGTAGGACGTAACTCTGCTAACTGGTGTGTAGTATACCTTGCAACAGTAACATATGGTGCAGTAATAGTTCCTATCCTGCCTGACTTTAAACCTGATGATCTGCATAACCTTGTAAATCATTCAGATGCTGTTCTTTTATTTGTGGATGACAAGATCTTTGAAGCGCTCGATATTACCAAACTCCCCCTCATACAGGGAGTCATTTCAGTTGATGATTTTTCGATGATTACAGCTCTGGATACAGAGATAAAAAGAAAATACCTTTCAGTTGAAGAAAAATTTATAAAGGCTTATCCTTCCATCAGGCAGGAAGATGTAAAGTTTTCGGATATTACCAACGACAATCTTGCGGTTATAAGCTATACAGGTGGCACAACTGGTTTCTCAAAAGGTGTTATGATCACTCATAACAGTCTTGCTGCAAATGTCAGGTTTGCACAAACGCATATGCCACTGCAGCCCGGCGACCCCCTGGTTTCATTCCTTCCCCTTGCGCATACCTACGGATGTGCCTTCGAATTTCTTTTCCCGTTCACAATAGGATGCCACATAACAATCCTTTCAAAAACACCATCACCGCAGATTATAGTCCAGGCATTCAAGGAGATCAAGCCAAGGCTCATACTTTCAGTTCCCCTGGTTATTGAAAAGATTTTCAAAAAACAGTTATTGCCGGTTATTGGTAAACCTCATATGAAAGTCCTGCTTGCCATACCCGGAATCAATAAGATCATCCAGGGAAAGATAAAAGAAAAACTTGTTGAGACATTTGGCGGCCGATTCCATGAGATCGTTATCGGAGGTGCTGCTTTCAATCCCGAAGCAGAACGGTTTTTCAGAAAAATAGGATTTCCTTTTACAGTAGGCTACGGGATGACTGAATGCGGGCCGCTGATAAGTTACACATCATGGGATACTACAAAACTTGGAGCATCGGGCAAGCCTGTCGATACGCTCGAAGTGACAATCGATTCCTCAGATCCGCAAAAAGAGATTGGAGAGATAATCCTCAGGGGAGAAAATGTCATGCTCGGGTATTACAAGAATGAAAAGGCAACGCGGGAGATCATTGATGATAAAGGATGGATGCACACAGGCGACCTGGGAATCATGGACAAGGATGGAAATATCTTCATTAAGGGAAGAAGCAAGAGTATGCTTCTCGGACCATCAGGAAAAAACATTTTCCCTGAAGAGATTGAGGCAGTGATAAACAACATGGATTATATTTCCGAGTCGCTCGTAATAATGGAGGATGGAAAGCTTATCGGACTTATCTATCCCGATTTTGACATGCTCAAAAAGGATAATATTTCTGAGGAGAAATTTGCACTAATGCTTGATGGGATAAGAAAATCTGTAAATGACAGGATTCCTGAATATATGGCAGTTTCAAAATTCAGGATCCATCCGGAAGAATTTGCAAAGACACCAAAGAGAAGCATCAAAAGGTTCCTGTACACAAAAGAGTAGCATCCTCTTATGAATAGATATGCCCTGATTGTTGCAGGCGGCTCCGGAAGCAGAATGGGAACATCCGTTCCCAAACAGTTCCTTGAACTTGCCGGAAAGCCGGTTTTGATGCATACGATTGAAAAATTCAGGTCATTTGACAGTTCAATAAGAATCATAGTAGTCCTGCCACACGACCATACAGGTTTATGGCGTAAACTGGCAGACAGACATTCGTTTTCGGTTTTACACGACGTCGTCAGCGGTGGAGTGACACGGTTCGAATCAGTTAAAAACGGCCTTCAGCTTATCAGCAGCAGAGGCTATGTCGCAATCCACGACGGTGTGAGGCCTTTGGTTAGTCTCGATACCATATACAGATGTTTTACAGAAGCAGAGAAATACGGGAATGCAGTCCCTTCAATAAACCCGGCCGATTCTTTAAGACTTGTAACTGACCAGGGAAACATTCCTGTAAACCGCAACCATCTGAGACTAATACAGACTCCCCAGGTATTCGATACTGAACTTATTATAAAGGCCTATCAACAGGAATATAGTCCTGAATTCACTGACGATGCCACTCTTCTTGAAAGAACCGGAGAATCGATCCGCCTGGTTGAGGGAAACAGGGAAAATATCAAAATCACAAATCCCGAAGACCTTGTTGTGGCTGAAGCTCTGATGTTAAGAGTGTCGTGACATTCGCTGATATTTGTATCTTGCAGAAGATTTAATCCTAATGTGCATGAAAACAAGAAATATTCTAATATTCACATTATCCCTGATTTTAATTGCAGGTTGTGCCGAGGTAATGAACGTCATCCAGTCATCCGCCGGTGTTCCTCTTACAGAGGATGAAGTAATCCGTGGTTTGAAAGAAGCGCTCTCAACAGGATCCAGAAATTCGGCCGACAGGCTTGCCCTGGGAAACGGCTATTACGGAGACCCGTTAATAAAGATTCTGCTGCCGGATGAGGCAAAGACCATCGTCGATAACATTTCTAAAATTCCAGGGGGTGAAAAGCTTGTCGAGGATGTCATTTTAAGGATAAACAGAGCAGCGGAAGATGCTGCTAAAGAAGTCGCACCGATATTTGTTTCGGCTGTAACCGGGATGACTATAAAGGATGGATTTAATATCCTCAGGGGACCAGATAACGCCGCAACGACATATCTTCGTAATACAACCTGGGATGAGCTTTATTCATTATACAAACCAAAAATCAGGAATTCGACTGAAAAAGATATTGTCGGAGATATTTCAACTAAGGATTCCTGGGTTGCTCTTACAGGAAAGTGGAATTCCGTTGCTAATTCAGCGGCCGGAAAAATAGCAGGGTTTAAACCTGTAAATACTGATCTTGATGACTTTCTGACAACAAAGGCGCTTCAGGGAATGTTTACAAAAGTAGAGGCTGAAGAACTTAAAATAAGAAAGGATATTTCGGCAAGGACTACACCTTTACTGAAAAGGGTATTTGGTTCTCTGGATGTTAATTGATTTAAGTGAGAAAGATACTATATGTTTGAACATACTATAATAAAGCGTGACGAACTTGAGGTAAGAGTATCGGATTTTGCAAACGAAGGGATGATAGATATCCTGAGCCATGCTGTTCAGGGCTCAGAAGGAGGATTCCGCTTTCAGCTTCAGAATATCCCGGCAAGAATAGCGGCCTACGGGGATCAGATAAGATTTGTTTCGCTTTACAGAAAAAACAAGATCACAGGAACCGTTGGCTCGTGTTACAGGATAACAGGACAGGGCAAGCTCAGATTTCCTTCATCACATCTGAGATATCTTGCCTTTCATTCAGTTTATCAGTCCGATTATTCGAGGAACAGAAAGAAAAGAGAAATCATAAAACCTGAAAAGGATGACACTTTCAAGCGTAAGACCCTGGATATATTCAGTAAGCCTCACCTCCTCGATTTTAAAAGCGTAAAAGAGAACGATAAACATATAATGTATGCTTTTGTTGAAAGCATGAATGAAAGATCAAAAAATCTGGTTCATCAGGCCGGATATGAATATATAAGATCTTTTCTGACAGTTGCTTTCAGCCGTTTCTCTCCACGGCCCGACAAACGGGTTTCATTGATCAGAACTGAAGATGAAAAGAAGAAAATGGAATCACTTCTTCTTGATTATTATAAGGAATATTCATTTTTCAGTACTGAATTTGCGTTTTTTGGCGACAGGTATTATGTGCTTAAGGAAAACGGAGAAATAGTAGCCGGGGTAAGTGTGATCCCATCTGCATACAAGATTTACGACATGCCCGGGATATGGGGATGGATAACCATGAAGATCCTTCCAGCGGCTCCATATTTCAAGAGATTATTCCATCCCGAACAATTCCGCCACCTGGTATTCCATGCAATATATTGTAAAAAAGGCAGAGAAGATCTGCTTCCTGATCTTTTTGAATCGGCATGTGCCACTGAAGGATATTTCACAGGGCTTACATGGCTTGATGACAGAAGTGAGCTGTACGATATTCTGAGAACAGGTGTAAGAATGGGGACCCTCAACAGGATCCTGAATGCAAAACCCGGACTGGTATATGCAAGGTTCCTGAACCTGACAGACAGGGAAAAGGAATATTTTTATGATGCCCCGGCCTATGTTTCGGGTTTTGATTTTTCCTGAGCCTATCTTTCAAAAAGATTTCCAAGGAGGGAGCTTGCTTCTTTTCCAGTATTTTTCCCGCCCGGAGCCAGGGCACGTATCAGCTTGCGTATAGGCATCGACTGTAGCCACACTTTTCCTGTACCTCTCATGGTAGCAAGAAACAGGCCTTCTCCCCCGAAAACCATCGATTTAAGACTGCCTGTCGTTTCAATGTCGAAGTCGATCGTAGGTTCAAAAGCCACAACGCAACCAGTGTCGATGCGGAGATAATCATTTACAAGCTTGCGTTCAATAACAGTGCCGCCGGCATGGACAAAAGCTTTTCCGTCGCCTTCAAGTTTCTGAAGAATAAAACCCTCGCCGCCAAGAAGTCCCGAACCGATTTTCCTGTTTAGTGTTATTGAAAGTTTTGTCCCGAAGGCAGCACAGAGGAATCCGTCCTTCTGTACTATCAGGGAATTTCCTACCTGGCTCAGGTCAACAGGAACTATTGTTCCAGGATATGGAGCAGCGAATGCCACCCGGCTTTTTGAGTTTCCCCTGTTTGTAAAATGTGTCAGGAAAAGCGATTCACCTGTCAAAAGGCGTGATCCGGCATTCAACAGACTTCCCAGGATACTCTGGTTTGGTTCCGATCCATCACCCATTTTGGCTTCGAAGCTTATCCCCTGCTCCATATATACCATGGTCCCTGCCTCGGCGATTACCGTCTCCCCCGGATCAAGTTCCACCTCTACAAACTGTATATCTTCTCCGATTATTCTGTAGTCAATTTCGTGTGATCTCATAAGCAAACTTATTTTGGATTATGAAATCTAAATTAAGATTAAAATCGGATTGCGGCGGTCAGAAAATAAATATTATTTTTGCAGCAATAATGGGTTGTTAGCTCAGTTGGTTTAGAGCATTACCTTGACAGGGTAGGGGTCACTGGTTCGAATCCAGTACAACCCACGATTCGTTTCTCTGAAAATAATAAAAATCCCCCTCGCTGCCTGGTTTAATAAATTTCAAGAAGCGAGGGGGATTTTACTGCCCCCTGAGCATTCCATAAACCTATCCGATAATATTCCTTCCCTTGAACACCCTTGAATTTCCAATAGTTTCGAGATGTCCTTCCCAGGTAAGCTTGCCGGGACCCAGGCCCGTTATAGTTGCCCTTGCTCTTGCATCAGCCGAAACAAGCATTGAAACATCATAATTGCCAATATTGGTCAAAAGGCTGAACTGAACAGTATAAATCATTCTTTTAGTATCTTTTAAGATCCTCCATTTCCCAACTTTACCCTCGGCAGTGACGCCTCCCACACCATTATATCCAAATCCAAAATTCGATCCTGTCTGAAGTATTCCGTTCTGATTATCAAGCTTTATAAAGTTGAGATTCGGAGTCACAATAATCCTGTCGCCATACCTGTTCGCAAGAAAATCAGCTTCAAGAACAAACTTTTTAGCATTTAATAATGAATCGAGGATTCGAAAATTCTCAGCAAGTTGTGCTTTTCTTATCTCTTTCATCTCCTGCCGGGTAAGTTTGGCTTCCTGTGAGTACCCGCTCAGGGAAGAAGCAAGCAGACCCAGTATGCAGAAGATGCCCGCTGTTTTATATTTTATTGTTTTCATATTCTCTGGTTTTAAAGTTTATTTATAATCATTACAAATAATGTACCATGAGAACAAAACTTTCCCGCTTTTGCCAAAGTTTAACAAAAGATTTAAGATACCTTCTACTGGTAGATCTTTATATAATCAACTATCATATGCTGGGGAAACAGAGTAGTCTGATCGGGAGCTCCGGGCCAGTTGCCGCCGACAGCAACATTGAGAACAAAATATTGGGGCAGATCGAAAGGGAATGCCTGTATTTCGGATCTGTTCAGAACAAAGAATTCCTGTTTGTCGACCAGCCACCTTAGCTTGTTTGGAGTCCATATCAGGCTGAAAACATGAAAGCCTGAGCTGAATTTTCCGGATGTCAGCGAATAACTTGCAGTCCTGCTGACATGGCCTCCCGAATCAAAATGAACAGCCCCGTGCGAAACATCAGGTTGGTGTCCCAGAAGCTCCATTATATCTATCTCCCCGCACCTGGGCCATCCGACCGTGGTAATATTTGTACCAAGGGTCCAAATGGCTGGCCAAATCCCTTTGCCCTCCGGCAGTTTCGCCCTTATCTCAGCCCTGAAATAAGTAAGATCCTTATGCCCTTGAGAATTAATCCTGCCTGATGTATATGAGGTACCTGACGGATTGAGAGCGGTTATATGCAGGTAACCTGAATCGAGATGCACGTTTGTGGTATTGTTGGTGTATGTCTGAAGTTCATTGTTTCCCCAGCCTCCTCCTCCAGTTTCATAATTCCAGTATGAAGGATTCAGTATTGAAGCCTCAAAGTCTTCAATCCACACAAGTTTTGAAAAATCAACATTGAATATCCTGATCTTCATTGTCGATTTGTTGATCCGTCCGTTAACCGGATTTGTGAACCTGATATTAAGATATACGTCCTGTTTTACAGTTGTATCTTGTTTAAGCTGGATCGGGATCTCAGCGGCAAGCTGCCCGGGCTGAAAGGTTATCTTCCCGGAGGAAACGGCAGTGTAATCACGGCCGGCCAGTGCAGTGCTGTCGACTGTTGAATAATCAAAAGTAACTGTCTCTCCTGATTCGCCTGAAAGATAGACCGGAATGCTGATCCTTCCGTCGGGATCGTCTTCAGACACCGTAAGTTCTTCACTGAAAAGCAATTGAGGATTATCAGTATTATCCTTATCGCCGCAGGATAGAAGTATCCCGGCCAGGATAAGGATCATCATTAATGATGTTAATCGCAGGTTCATAGATTCTGGATTGTTTGTGGATTTCTACCGGCTAATTAAGAAATATTTTGATATATAATGGTGAATACGTCAAAAAACGTGCAAAATATTATTCCGGCTGGCTTCAGGAAGTTAAAAAAGCAGATTGAATCAGGCATTTATTATGATCTTCTGGGAGAAGAATGTCAGGTCGCCCGATCCCATTTGCACAATATAAATGCCCTGCCTTAAGCTTAAAGGTATCTGAAAGTCTCTTATTCCCGGATCGAGCTTATCCTGAAAGACAATTTCCCCTGCGAGATTCAGGATCCTAATAAATTCCGGCTTAATGTCTGAATCATCTATTCTGATATTAATGACTGTAGCAGCAGGATTTGGATAGAGTCTCACCGGATGATCCTGCAGGGTACCGGGATAGTTGTACCTGTAACCGAAGATTCTGAACTCTGAAATAAAGTTCCAGCTGTCCAGGGAATTGGAATGCCCGATGAATTTAATATATCTGTAACCCACCGCTGCTTTTGAGAGGGGAAAATCAAAAACATGATAGTCACCTGAAAAGCCACAGGAAGCAGATTTTGTCAAAATGGATTCCCAGGTTGTACCGTCTTCAGATCCCATTACATCAAAATATGAAACTCTTTTCTGGCCAGGCTGAAATGCAATTTTAACATGTTGCACATTGAAGGGCTCCCTGAGTTCCATTATAAGCCACTGATTGTCGCCGTTTGCCGACCACATGGTGCCAATATCCCCGTCAATAGCTTCATATGGATAATTTGGAGCCTGAAAACCGCTTGCCTTTATATCAGCAATTTCGGCTGATTCAAGATTGGGCATATAGGGCAGTATCTTTATTGGGACCGTTTGTATCTGTGTGGTTGTCCCGTCGCTTACCTTCAATTTAAATTCAACGGTCTGAACCGCTGAGGTGACAGGCGTCAGAAACTTTATTTTTGAAGTGGTTGTAGAAGAAACGGAAATGCCTGATGGTGTTGTCCACGTAAAAGAAAGTCTGTCATTATCAGCATCATAGCTTGCCGATGCATCAATCTCACCAACAAAACCTGACAAATTATTCTGGGAGGCGTTTATAACAACTACAGGAGGTGTATTTGTTTCAGGCGGGGGAGGGATGACAGGGGGTTCTACAGGTGGCGGAGATGTGGCAGCAGAATAAATTACCGCGCCAACCTGCCATTTACCGTTCTGCAGGGTAGTTGCAGGTGATGTCCCGGGAGTCCATACTGCAGAAACTGATAAGCCCGACTGCCATTCTGGGCCAAGGTCAGTTCCATAATCGAGCCTTCCGCGAGGAACAAATGACACCGTATTTATAAAATCAGGATTTAATACTACGGAATGGGCATCATAACCCATGGCCCGCCATTCATCCCATGAATATTCAACATCTCCTATCGAAAAAACAGGTTTGTGATCACCTTCCTCGCAATAATAAACATTAAAGTCGCACTGGAAATTCTGAAATGTTTCACGTACATCTATCTTTACGCTCGGGATCTTATATTTCGTATAGAAAATATTATTGAACAGCTTTGCGCCAATAGAGGGCGCTCCATTTGCCCTGTCCATGTTTTCGGTTATAAGCACCAGATACCATCCTGCCTGATCGCCGCTGTAAAAAGTATTGTTAAAGACATTCACGCCATTAATCCCTTTCATCCTGACAGCAAAATGTCCGTTTTTTACAATATTATATGCTGCACCACCTGTTGTGAAAGTCATGTTTACACCGGCATCAGTTCCCGATTTGAAAATAATCCCGTAAGGAACATTATCAAGGTAGTTGTATTGAATCAGGCCGTTAATATTATATCCGTAAAACAGCCCGTGAGTTATGATTGATGGAGTAATAGTTCCCTTCCAGACAAATTTATTGCCCGAAATGACAGCACCATCCAGCCTGTTGTTTGACAAAAGCGGACTTTCATCACCTGCCTGAAGAAGATAGCCGGAGGTATTTACAGAAGTAATCGAATTGTTGAGGAAATACAGTTTTACCGGAACAGTTCTGGGGATATTTACTCCTGACCACGTCCCTGTAATAGTATTATTAATAATAAGCCCTTCATTTTTATAAATCTCCTGTGATGATAACGACAATGAACATAACACAGGGAATATAAAAACCAACACCTTCTTCATCCGGTACCTGTAATTATTAAATAATAATATCAGTCAAACGTTTAAAAGCCCTGATTGTTTATTATCAGGATTTCCCCAACTGGTAAGTAACTGCAAAAATATTATTTTATCCTGAAGAAAACCAGAGCAACCTCCGGATTCAGGATAAAACATTATCAATAACCTAAAAGAAAATTTACAGTTCCCTGATCTTTATATTGCGGAACCAGATATCATATCCATGATCCTGAAGGCCTATATACCCTTCCTTTGAAATACCTTCGGTAAAGCCCGGGAAAGTCTTGAACTTGCTGTTTGCAACCATTGAGTCCCATTCCGGTGTCCAGAGGGTATACTCAACAACTTTTACGCCATTCTGTGTATGAGTTACTTTCCCATCTTTAACTGTGATAACAATTGTGTTCCATTCTCCAGCAGGTTTTACTGTGCTGGGATCGGCGGGGAGCATATCATAAAGCGAGCCTGCAAGATGGTTGGCCAGTTTGTTATCGGTAGCGTCAACATTATCAAGAACCTGAACCTCGGGCGCTGCATAATAGATCGGTTTGCCCGGTACTTCCCTAATGTTGTAGAAAATCCCGGAGTTTCCCATTTTACTTGTCTTCCAGTCGACTGACAATTCAAAATTCCTGAATTTCTTCGGAGCATAGATGATATCGCCGTTAGATCCCTGTCCCGGTTTTTTGTCAGGAGCAGTAAAAACTTTCATTGCATTGTCTTCGATAATCCAGTTCTTGGGCATTTCTGTTCCGTTGCACTGTCGCCAGCCGGTAAAGTCCTTGCCATTGAAAAGCAACATCCATCCTGCTTTTTTCTCTTTTCCCGTCAGCGAATTTATTTTCTGACCTGATACCTGGACCGAGATAATTGTTAAGAAAATAACAACCATCGGAAAAAGTTTCTTTCTCATTGTAAGATAAGATTTTAAAGTTAAAATTCTATTCGCGGATAATCTGATTCCCGGTAAACTACCTGAACAATAGAGGAGCAAAGTTATTAAGGTAAATTCTCCAGTTTGTCCAGGTATGGCCTCCTGAATTTACAAAAAATGTATGCTTCATGCCAAGCCGTGTAAGAGTGGCATCAAGTGTCCTGGCCGATTCAATAAGAAAATCACTGTCACCACAGGCAATCCAGTATAGCCTGTATCCAGCTTTTTTCAGAGCTTTGAATTCAGCATCATATCTTGCCTTATTCTCATCATTCACTCTGATTCCCATGCTCAACGGGCATATATACTGGAAGAAACCAGGATAAAGGTTAGCGCAGCTTATTGTATGTCCTCCACCCATTGACAATCCGGCAATCGCTCTTCCCGAGGGTTTGGCAATAACCCTGTAATGCTTCTCTATATAGGGAACAATATCCTTTACAATACTATTGACATAAGCGTTAGCCATTTTAGGATCAGCTCTGTCGATCGGCTTCTCGGGGATGAGAGCTGTCCTGGCGGCCTGTTGCCCCGGATTGCCGTTAGGCATAACAACGAGCATAGGCTTTGCAAGTTTCTTCTCAATAAGGTTATCCATTATCTGGCATGCTCTTCCCATTGTGCTCCATGCATCCTCATCACCTCCTGCACCATGAAGAAGATAAAGTACAGGGTATTTTTCAGTGCTTGTCTCATAACCATAAGGTGTATATACGAACATCCTGCGGGTTATACACAGAGTGGGAGAGTCATACCATACATGAGATAGGGTGCCTCTCTTACCGGCTTCAAAGTAATTGGCTGTAGCTTCACCGGGAATAAGGAGAACGCTTAGGTATCTTGTACCATCGCGCTGCATTAAAACATTGTTTGGATCATTGACGCTTATGCCATCAACTATGAAGTTGTATGTATAAAGTTCAGGCGAAGGGGCCGGGATAGTGACAGACCAGAGGCCGTTCTCTCCCATCGAAAGACTGGCAGTTGATCTGAAGTCTTTCATCCACGATCCATAAAGTTTCACTGTATCGGCATATGGAGCCGATATTCTGAAAGTGACCTGATTGAGGCTTATCTCAGGAGAAATGACAGGCTGACGTCCGGAGAAATTTGCCAGTTCCTGGGCAGAAATCCCTGTGGCGAATGATAAGCATATTATTGATAGTAATAAGAGTTTTTTCATTTTATGCTGTATGTAATTTTCATTAATAATTATAGGTTCCTTTGAGATTTCTCATTTGAAAAGCAGCTTACCGAAGGTATTTAGATATAGTCTCCAGTTTGCCCAGGTATGGCCGCCTCCCGAGATAAAGAATGTATGTTCGAGACCGTTTTTCGTAAGGGCGGCATCGAGTTTTTTGGCCCCTTCAAAAGTGAAATCCTCATTCCCGCATCCTATCCAGTAAAGCTTATATCCTGCATTCTTTATCCCCTGAAGTTTAGCATCGATATCCGGCTGGTTGTCACGGATCCCCATGCTGAGGGGACAGATATATCCGAAAACACCGGGATATTCGTTAGTCACGCTGAGTGTATGTCCGCCACCCATCGAAAGGCCGCTGACTGCTCTCGCTTCGGGTTTTGCAATTACCCTGTAGTTCTTTTCCACAAAAGGAATTATATCCTTTACAATGCTGTTGATATACATATTGGCAAACTTCGGATCGTTCCTGTCAACATCAGTTTCAGGAAGAAGAGATGTTTTGGCGGCTTCCTGAGATGGATTGCCGTTTGGCATAACACAGATCATTGGGACTGCCAGTTTCTTTTCAATAAGATTATCGAGTATTTGGCATGCCCTTCCCATGGTGACCCACGCATCCTCATCCCCTCCTCCTCCGTGAAGAAGATAAAGGACCGGATATTTTTCAGTTCCTGAATCGTAACCGTAAGGAGTATAGACATACATACGGCGTGTTTTGCCAATTGTCGGAGAATTGTACCACACTTTGCTGAGGTTGCCTCTCCTGGTCGCCTCGAAATAGTTCTCTGTCTTTTCCCCCGGAACAAGAAGAACGCTAAGGTAACGGGTACCGTCCCTCTGAAGGAAAACATTAGCCGGATCATTGACAATAAGTCCGTCAACAATGAAATTGTAAGTATAGAGTTCCGGTTCGGGTTTCGGTATTGTCAGAATCCATAGTCCGGCTGTATCCTTGTTCATATTCAGGGAGGAGTCATAACTTCTCATCCATGATCCGTAGATCCTTACAAGTTTGGCCTGGGGAGCCCTGAGCCTGAAGGTGACATTTTTATCGCCAATCTCGGGAGAAATGATTGGCGTACGCCTGAAATTTGCCAGTTCCTGTGAGAAAGAGACTGCAAATACTGACAGGCAGATGATTGAAAACATTAATTTCTTTTTCATTTAATGATTTATCTGAGGTTGAAGTTAAAATAATGGCAACATTTCGAAATTTAGTAAATTGGAAGCATTATCAGGAAAAATTAACAATTTTTAATACCGGATACATTAGAAAACCAATCCTGTAAGCCATCCCCAGAAAAGGTAGCGGGTAAATTTACCTGCCAGCATTGCGATTGCGGTTACGGTGATATTGCTGCGTAAAACACCCAGTCCGACGACAAAAATATCACCAACGGCAGGTAACCATGAAAAAAAAGCAAACACAGCTCCCCTTTTATATAGGCGATCGTGCCATTTTTCAATTGATTCGCGTTTTACCCTTAGATATTTCTCTATCCATTGCCATTTCCCCATATAACCAATGGCAAAACTACTCATACCTCCCAGAAAATTACCTGCCGTTGCAACAAGAACAGCTGAATACGGATTTGTTCCGTTAATGATAAGAAAAGTGAGCAGAGCTTCTGAACTGAAAGGGACTACAGTAGCAGCCAGAAAACTGGCCAGGAATAATCCCCAAAGGCTGTATTCAAATAGTCCTTCAAACAATTTCAGAAATGTATAATGATGCGAACTTAATAAAAATCCAATTCCCGGCAGAATTCGATAACTCAATTTAGATACCTTTGATCGCAATAAGAAGGACCGATTGATATGAATTTTTGCAGCCTGAGCAGCGGAAGCAGCGGTAATTGCTATTATGTGGGTAACGGGTTTCATGGCATACTTATAGATGCCGGGATCTCAGCAACCTCAATACGCAGATTTCTAAGGAGTATGATGATCCCGATGGAAACAATAATGGGAGTACTTTTAACCCATAACCATTCTGACCATATAAGAGGACTGGAGGTCCTTCTGAGGAAGAACAATATACCTGCATTCACAACCAGGGAAGTCTGGAAAAGTATTTTATCTCCACACATTAAAATATCATCAGATTGTATCAGGGAAATTCCTCTGATGAAGAAATTTCATCTTGCCGGATTCGATATCGAGGCATTCCCCGTTTGTCATGATTCACCGGAAACACTTGGTTTCCAGATAATTTCCGGAAACAAAAAAATAACAATTGCAACTGACCTTGGCCATATATGTCAGACCTCAGCTCCCTATATCAAAGCTGCAAATCTGCTGGTCATCGAGTCAAATTACGATGAACAGATGCTTATGAACGGAAGCTATCCTGCATTTCTGAAGGCCAGGATAAAGTCTGATAACGGGCATCTTGGAAATGATCAGACTTCATCATTTCTGGCAGATACCCTGAATGAGAATCTGACGCATATCTGTCTTGCTCATCTGAGCAAGAACAACAACACTCCTGAAAAGGCCCTTGAGACTCTTTTTGGAACTTTAGAGGAAAGAGGCATTTCCCTTAATGGATCTCCAAAGCTTACTGTACTTGAACGGAATACACCTTCAGAGATGATAAGCCTTTTAAGCTAAATCATTTCTGCATTGTAGTTTATGCAGGTAATAATGCCTTTACGCCTTTAGCAATTCTGATGGCGATTTCCGGCCAATTGTATCAACAGCTATGATTTTGAATTCCTTTCCTGATTCGGCTTCATAAAAGAAAGGATCCTTTGAAACCTGAGGTACATGTTTTACAGTCCCGGCAACCTTGCCATCAATTTCTATCTCATAATGACTTATCGGTTCATCACCGGCATAGCTGGTATCCCATGATACCCTGATCCCGTTTGATTTTGTCAATTGAGGGTTCCGGGGAGCAGTAAGACCCCTGTCGGGCATCTGGAAATAGTTTGTTTCTCCATTCCTTGCACGGGCGCCAATCTTTTCCAGTTCGCGTCTCTGACTTTCACTAAGTGCATCAGGTGCAATCTGGGCTGCATAGTAGTTCTGAACAAGCTGGCACTTGAGCGGATCATCACTTATCTGCCCTGTACCAATAATAAGGGTATGTATGCCCGGAGTCGTAAGTACATATTCAATAAGTGGCTTGCTAGGTATTGCTTCAGTTCCGACTATTCTTACGACGTGTTCCGGTTTGTTTGACCATCCGGGTTCCTTTGTATACATTGCGCCGTCGGCAAACACCTTCATTGCAATGATCCCCATGTTCCTGGCCTGTGCCACAGGTATAACATTGTACTGCATATTGAGGTAGCGCCTGTCATTCACATTTATTGCAACAAGCATTCCATCAAGGATATCCCATTTATCGCGCTGAATCATGTCCATCATGGCAGGAGCATTGTAATGCCCTGAAAACCCGATATGTCTAATTAGTTTTTCATTTTTTGGATTTAGTCCCGTGATATTCGTACCGTCGCGGTAATCGCGCAGTGCGATAAGTGCTCCGAAGTTATCATTAAGGTCAAGCTGTGTTTCAAGCCCCTTGTAAACAACATCGACTTCTTCAGGATTTGTAAGGTTGTGTATAAGCATCATATTTATATAGGCTCCTTCGGGATAATTCCCGTCATTGTTGCCGAACATCAGCGACAGCGACCGTTTAAGGTCGGCTACAGCGCCTTCTCCATGATCTCCGTCAGTGCTGTTCCTTACATTATCAAGCTTGGGGTATCCTCCTTTTGCCCAGCGGATCATGGTTTTGGTTGTCAGAAAAATGGAATCTCTAAGTTGCTGGTTATAGCCTTTCTGGCCGGGGATAAGATTTAGCCTCCTGAATGCCTTGCCGTAATTCATCTGGCTCGGGCCGTAAACATTGGAAGTATCGAAATAATTGATGCCAAGGTCAAAGGCTTTTGTGATAATGTCAACTGGTTCAACCCCCTCAGGAGTCCATTGGAGTGAACTCTGACCACCAAGGCCTATTGTTGTGACATCAAAATCAATTTTCCCGAATCGCCGTTTCATGGGAGCCGGAATAACAGTTGATTTACAGGAAAGAACAGGAAGGAATGCTGCACCCGCAGCAGCTGCGGCCGAGAGTCTCATAAACTTACGCCGTGTCAGCAGGGTTCTTCGTTTTGAATCTGTCATGTCTGAATGGTTTTAAAGTCAGGTTTCTTTTACAAATCTACATTATCCGGCACATAAATGTTCAAAATGAACATATTTTTATATGTCAATTGTAAATTACTGGAATCGCAGTATTAAACAACACACATCCCTTGTATTTCGTTATATTTACGGAATTAAATCATAGTAATTGGAAAGACCTCTCAGATATATAAGGGTGAATCCGACGACTGTTGTTGGAACAAAGAGCGATATGACAGATGATCAGGTTCGTAAAAGATTCAATGAAAATCTGAAGCTTTCACCCTATTTCAATCCAAAGAAATTTTTTGTTATAATCGAAACCAGAAAATTCCTGCCTTTTTAATGAGGCGCCGGCTCCTGATCACGGAACAAATGAGTCTGCAATCAGAAAAAGCATAATTAATAAGCTGTAAAGATTAAGAATTCCAAAAGAATATTTAAGTCCACTGTCAACATGCCACGAATACAGGGATACATTGATAGTGACCAGGAATACTGCTGTCAGAATGGATACTGCAATTGATATCAGAGGTTTGAAAACCTCTTCAGAATTAATAAAAACCACAAGTAATACACAGGAGATAATTAACCAGAAAATTGTGACAAGTTTTATCTGATTAATATTCAAACGGTCGAATATGGTTTTAAAACCTGCCTCCTGGTATTCCCTGCCATATCTGAGAAGCAGAAGCCAGAAATGAGGTATCTGCCATAGAAACATAAAAACGGAGAAAAAAAGGATTTTATCATTAAGATCCGTTCCTCCTGCAGAAGCATAGCCTATAAGGGGAGGAACTGAACCTACAAGGGCTCCAGGTATTATTGCAAGTAATGTTATCCTTTTCAGATATGTATAGAGCAAATTATAGAGGAGAACTCCCGAACATCCGAGAATAAAAGGTCTGAAACCAGTAAGAAGAAGAAGAAGGCAGCCGGCTATAATCAGAAATACAGACAAGGCGGCAGCCGAACGGATCGAAATGGCATTTGAGGCAACCGGCCGGTGCATGGTCCTTTTCATTATGGCATCCTGCTTATTCTCCGTCGTTTGATTAAGTGCGGCAGAACCACATGCCAGAAAGAAAATTCCCGTAACAAGGAAAATAAAGTCCGGATCCGGATTAGTTTTGTTAACCAGATAACCTGTTGTTGCAGAAAATGAAACAGCAAGAGAAAGCCTGAGTTTTAAGAGTTTCAGATAATCCGTGAATGAAGGCATGAGGCTATTGCTCTCCTGCGAGCGATTTGAGATAATCCGTTATGATTTGGATATCAGCTTCTTTTATGGTATTCTTATACGACTGCATGAGGCCCTTATTGTATCCTGTCACTATTTCATCATCAGGATTATATATTGAATTTGCAATATATTTTTCATCCGCCATTATTGTCTTTTGACCAGCAGCAGTTATTACAGTTCTTTCTGTCCCGAACAGTTTTTTAAATGAAGGTCCGACCAGCCTTGATCCGTCAATTGAATGGCATGCGATGCATCCTGTGTTTCTCAGAAGAAGGTATCCGTCGGGTTCAGGTACCCGGGCTGTTTGTTTATATTCTGCAAACCAGAGGTCATAATCCTCCTGCTTAAGTACCCTGGCTTTTGCAAGCATCGAGGAATGCAGCAGCCCGCAATACTCGGTGCAAAGAATTTCATATTCACCGACAATAGTAGGGGTGAACCAGAGAAAGTTGTTATAGCCGGGTATCACATCTTCTTTTACCCTGAAAGCAGGGATGAAAAGACTGTGGTTTACATCTTCAGATTTAAGATTTATCCTTACGGGTTTTCCAACAGGAATAACAAGATCACGCGACTTAATGCTGTCTCCGTAATCAAACTCCCATTCCCACATCCTCCCGATGGCAGTGATGACCATTGCGTCGGAAGGGACGTTCCTCATTGGAGCAAAACCTGTCCACCCAAAGTAAAACATTATAATAACTATTATCGTCGGTATGGTTATCCAAACAGCCTCGAGTTTTGCATTTCCCCGGAACTGCATGGCCGGTTTTCCTTTCTTCCTGTTGAAATGTATCACTGTATAAATCATAAATACAGTGATCGCGATAATGAATATTGCAGCAATCGTGAAAATAAAGATGAAGGTTTGATCTACTCCTTCTGCCAGATTTGATGCACCTGTAAACATAATGATTGTATTAACCTTCCTATCGTAACAAATAATCAATAAAAGTAATCACAATGACCAGAGCAAACAACAGGAAAACACCCGAAACCAGAATTTTCAGAAACAGGCTTTCAAATTTCATATGCATGAAATTTATGATTACAGTTGCAGCTTTAATACATGCTATCAGCAATGCGGCAGCAACTGTAAAAGGTCCGAGATGCCATCCTGTAACCAGGACAGAAAAAGTTGTCATAAGAAGCAGAATAGCCAGAACCGTTGCAAGTGATGAATAGCTTGAAATATGTGTTTCATTCTGTTTCATAAATGGCTTGTTGTCATGTTATTAAGTATAATAAGGGAAAAATAAAAATCCATATAAGGTCAACAAGGTGCCAGTAAAGAGCACTGTTTTCGAGTAGCAGGAAATGAGAACTGCTTACCTTGCCCGATTTTATTTTAAACACGTTGACTGAAAGCAATACCATGCCAACGAGAACATGAACAGCATGCAACCCTGTCATCATATAATAAAGACCGAAGAACAATATCTCTCCATGTGGAAGGTTTCTCATGACTTCTGATCCCGGATATAGCTTGTATTCAAACTTATGTGACCACTCAAAATACTTATTCATCATGAAAAGAGCCGCCAGAAGAATCGTTACGGTTACAAGGAAAAGAGCCAGTTTCGGTTTATTTGTCTGTATGGCAGTCAACGACATTGCAACTGTCATACTGCTGACAAGAAGAAAAACTGTATTTAGTGTCCCGATGAATGCATTAAGTTCAGCTGCTGCAGTATGAAATTCGGCGGAGTATTTTGCTCTGAACACGGCATAAACCAGAAACAATCCTCCGAAGAGGAACAGTTCAGTGAACAGGAATATCCACATCCCGAGTTTCCCTGTTTCACTGTCAGTGTGCTCCGTATGAATAATCTGACCTGACATAAAACTTATTTTGATTTGTTTTCATCTGTTGATCCGAAAAAATAAGGTTTTGTTTTTATTTCGGGAATGACATCAAAGTTCTCGTGGGAAGGAGGTGAAGGGATCTGCCATTCAAGGGTTACTCCGTGCCATGGATTTGCAGGAGCAATTGCACCTTTCCTTGCACTTCTTACAAGATTATAAACCATAAGTGTAAGCCCTGCTAACAGGATGAAACCTCCTATTGTGGAGATTACATGTCCGGTTTGAAACTGAGGAAGATAATCGAAATATCTCCTTGGCATGCCCTGTATCCCGATAATGAACTGTGGGAAATAGAGGAGGTTGAATCCTGTAAAATTAATGCCCCATGCAATGTTTGCAATCTTGTTATTATACATCCTGCCAAACATTTTGGGGAACCAGTAATGTATCCCGGCAAAAGTGGCAAATCCCATACCGCCGAAAATTATATAGTGAAAATGTGCAACTACGAACGATGTATCATGGACCTGAATATTTGCAGCAAGGGCACCGAGGGTGAGTCCGGTAAAACCGCCAATCATAAAGAGGAAAATAAATGAGATAGCATATAAAAGCGGTGGTTTCAGGTCGATAGAGCCACCATACATTGTTGATATCCAGTTAAATACCTTGATTGCACTGGGAACGGCAACAATAAATGTAAGGAATGAAAAAAACCACCTCGATCCGACGCTGATCCCTGCAGTAAACATATGGTGTCCCCATACAAAATAGCCTACAAAGGCAATTGCCAGGCTGGATATCAGGATAGCAGTATAACCAAAAACAGGCTTCTGACTGAAAGTGGGGAATATTTCCGTAACAATTCCCATAGCTGGGAGAATCATAATATAAACAGCAGGATGAGAGTATATCCAGAAAAGATGCTGAAAAAGTACGGGATCGCCACCCAGTGATGGATCAAAAAAGCCAATCCTCAGAACCCTTTCAGCAATTACCATGAGAAGTGTTATACCAATTATAGGGGTTGCAAGTACCTGAATCCAGCCGGTTGCATAAAGTGACCATGGGAAAAGCGGCATCCTGAACCAACCCATTCCCGGCGCTCTCATGCGGTGAATGGTAACAATAAAGTTCAATCCGGTAAGGATGGAGGAAAATCCTAGTATGAACGCTGCCGTAAGTGCAAATATCACATTTGTTGATGATTCAGCACTGTAAGGAACATAAAAGGTCCACCCGGTATCGGGTGGTCCGCTTCCCGCAAACTGTGATAGTATACCCAGAATCGCCCCGATCAGAAAAAGATAAAATGAAAAAAGGTTCAGCTTCGGAAAGGCTACATCCTTTGCACCGATAAGTATGGGTAGAAAGAAATTCCCGAATATGGCTGGCAGTGCAGGTATAACGATAACGAAAATCATTATAATACCATGAATCGTGAAAAGTCCGTTGTAAGTCTGCGGTTCCATTATTGTCTTACCGGGAGCAATGAGTTCGATTCTCATTAACAGGCCCAGTATGGCAGCAACAAAGAAAAATACTGTTATAGAGTAAAGATACATCAGACCGATCTTCTTATGGTCTGTGGAAAGCAGCCATGACAGAATGCCCTTATACTTCCCCTGATGCCTGAGATAGCTGATGTGATTTCCGGTTTCGTTATTGCTCACTTCTGACATAGTATCATTTTTTCCGTTTTTTTAAAATCAATACTGCAAAAACAACGAGTGCAATAAAAAGAATTATTGCACCCAGAATTCTGGTTACCTGGAGGGTATATGTCTGACTGCCCGGATTATATGCAAAACAATATTCAAGTATCCTGTTTATCGTAGGCCTTGGTATCCCTTTCTGAGCCTCAATAACAGCCATTTTTACATCAAAGGGGAGGAAGGTCAGGCCGTAAAGGTATCTTGTGATTTTGCCCTGCGGACTCAGGACAAATATTGCTGACGCATGAGCAAAATCGAGTCCCTGCGGCTTGTATCTGTACCCTATTGCTTCTGTTATTGCCGAGATATTATCCTGGTTTCCTGTAAGATAAACCCAGTGTTTCTGGTTATCTTTACTTATCCTCTGAACGAAATTCACCTTTTTCTCCCGTGCCTTTTCAGGCGTATCCCTGGTATTGAAACTAATCGTGATTATTTCATAATCTGTCCCGAGATTAAGATCCAGTTTGCTTACAACATCAGCAATTCCATCCATCAGCGGACTGCAGAGATTCGGGCAGTCAAAGTAGACAAAACACATTATTGTAGGTTTGTCGATTATCTGCCTTAGTGTTACAGTATCGTTGTTTTCATTCAGGAACCAGAGATCAAGAGGGATTGTATCCCCGAGATGCTCTTTTATGCCAATCTCGATATCCTTGTCAGGCAGACCGGACTGCGCTTCTTTCTGTGCATACAGACCAAAGGCCATAATATAAATACACAGGGAAAGAATTACTTTTTTCATCAGAATTGTTTTATTTATTAGCCTTTTCATCAGAATAAATACCTGCTATCATCAATGAACCGCCCATAAGTGATATATCCTTCAGCATTGCTATGAGTGTCGTTGTTGTATCAACGTCATGTATAAGATGAGGGATGTGTATTGTAACAATAAAAATAAATAGCAAAGCAGCCAGAAGCAATGTTGAAATTCTGATATACTTGCTCGTAATTATGCTTATACTTGCTGCAATCAACATTAGTCCGGTAAGTATCATTACAAATGCTGTCTGTGGGATAAACGAAGTGAGCATACCCATATAATAATCCATCATTACAAAATGGTTTATCCCGAAAATTGCAAATGGCAATGCAAACAGGATTCTTCCGATCGTTGTGATTTTATTCATATACTTTGGTTTTGATTGTTTGAAGGAAGCTCTTCAGCAGCTTCATCCTGCCTCAAAGCTTTACCGATCACATAAATATCCCTCAGCTTAAGGAGAACAAGAAAAATAAAACCCCATACCAGAAGCATCCCTGTGCTGTAAATTAAAATAACCCATACCGGGGCTTTTCTTACGTTGTTCCACATAGCTCTTTCTGCTACAAGACTTACAGGAGTAATCTTTATGCCAGCCTTCAGGACAGTATCTTTTGTTACCGATCCGAATAAACCTTCGTCTGCAAATCTTGCTTTTACAATTATCTTACCTGCCGTGTCTCCGGGAAGATCATCAGGAATCCTGAATAATGCAATCCCGTCATTGCCTGTAGTTTTTTCCTCATCAATCTGAAGGGAACCGAAATATCTGGCTACATAAAGTCTTACAGCGGCATTTGTAACAGGCATTACCTGGTCTTCACTGACAGCTTTAGCATAAAGTTTTATAACAGTATCGCCCGGAATATAACTGAGGTTCATTTTTATCTCTGCCCCCGGATATGCCGATGAGGTAATTACCTCCATAATTTCCTGCTTATAATTGCTATTAAAGCTGCGGATAAATGATATTACATTCCATATATCATTTCCGGAAAGTACTGATCTGAAGGAAGGCATCTGGCCCCTACCGGTATAAACCCTATAGAATATCTCTCCATCCTTGTTTTTCTGAATTTTTTCCGTTGCAGGATCTCCGGGAGGTGGCATAAGGTTGAGATAATTGTTTTTGCCAGGTATTCCATGGCATGAAGAGCAGTTTATTGTATAGATTTTTTCACCAGCTTTTCTGGTTTCATCGTTAAAGCGGAATGTACTAAGACGTTCAGCCCTGTCGGGCGGAACAACCCAGTCCTGACCGGTAATCCGGGATGTTAAGACCAGCAGTATAAATCCTGTTAATTGCAGAAATCTCATACTTATTGATTTTTCTTTCAGGTTTCTTTCAATTCCTTTTTAGCTTCTTCTTCTGCGAGTTCCCAGATCGGGATCACCGGGAAAAGCTTGGATAAAAGTGTTACAATTATTAAAACAAGGAGTATCGATGCCAGTGTGACAAGCGACTCAATAAGGGTTGGTTTATAAACCACCCATTCCACAGGGACATTCTGTACCGGAAGATATGGATGAGCCTGAGGAGGTACCACTATTATATATCTTTTAAGCCAGGCTGCTGCCAGCATAATAATTGAAATAAAAAGCATTGGTAATGGTTTCCTGACACTCCTGAAAAGCATGAGCAATACAGGGATTACAAGTCCGAAAAGCTGGACACCCCAGAACAAAAAGGCATGCTCTCCCGTAAAAAGCTCCCGGAGATGAATTGCATCGGCGGCTTTTAGTTTGTAACCCGGTACCAGAAATTCATTAATATTAAAATAAATATATAGTATTGATACAAGAATAAAAACTTTTCCAATTTTATCAAAATGACTGTCGGTCAGGTATTTACTCAGTTTATATGAATTCCGGAAGAAATACATTGCAATTATAACGGCTGCTGTTCCTGAAACAAAGGCCCCCGATATGAAATAGGGTCCGAATATAGTACTGTCCCAGCCTGCTCTGGGTGTTACGGCAAAAAGCCATGATGTTACAGTATGGATCGCAAATGCAGTGGGAATGATCAGGATGAGCAGAATCCTTACGCCCTGACCTATAATTTTGTATTGCTCCTCATTGTGAATCCATCTGAAAGAGAGAAGTTCATAAGCTTTGGAAAGTACTGCAGGCTGTCCTTTTAGTTTTCCTTTTGCCACGGCAAGGTCAGGTATCATGGGAAAAAGCCAAAGCAAAAGGCTGAGAACGAAATATGTCGTAACTACGCTCACATCCCAGAGTATCGGAGACTGAACCCTTCCGAATAAGAAAACATACGGAAGACGGTCAGGTCTCCCCATATCCGAGATTATTACCAGTCCGGCAACTGCAGCAAATGCAACAGCAATTATTTCAGCTATCCGGCTTATTGGTTTGACCCATGTTGCTCCTGAAAGACCCAGAACACAGCTTATCAGCATTCCGACAAGGCTTGTGGCTACAAAAAACACAAAATTGGCAATATACATTCCCCAGCTTGTAACATCTCGTAATCCGGTAACACCCAGACCTATTTTCAGCTGAAGGGAATAGGCGTAAAGGCACGCAGCCAATGCAGCGAACAGTATCCCCATCCAGATTATGAAACCTTTGCTTATACCGACATTTTTGAGTATATCGGAAGATATTAAATCGAGCTTTTCCCTGTATTTTTCCGAACCGAAAACAGATCCAGTCATATTATCAGGCATTAAGTTATTTCTTTGTATTCAGTATCAGGCCCTTTTTTAAATTCGAAAATTCTGTTTTTGGGGGGCAGGTAATAAACCCTCGGTTTTGTGCCAAGCTCTGCCATAAGTCTGTAGCCGCCATTTTGTTCAAGTAACTCTTTCAGATTTACAGTTTCCTTTGTAGTCCCATTGGTTACCGCATTCTCATTTTCGTCCCCAAAATAGAACACACCATTAGGACAGGCCGAAACGCAGTATGGAAGCATCCCGTCCCGCAGCCTGTCGGCACTGAAAAGGCATTTTGAAATAGTTCCCTTCTTCTGGGGAACATTAAGTTCAACATTATATTCACTTCCCTGATCCTGGCTGGCTGCAACAGGTTCACGCCAGTGAAACATCCTGGCCGAATAGGGGCATGCCGCCATACAGAACCGGCAGCCAATGCACCTTTCATTGTCAATAAGAACTATCCCGTCCTGCCTTTTGAAAGTGGCGTCAACCGGACAGACCGATACACAGGGGGGATTGTCGCAATGCTGTCATGGCTTTGGCATAAAGTACTCGGGAGTATTGGCCGATTCCTGCATCACAAGAGTATTGATATGGTATTCGTAGGGACGAAGGTGGTGTGCTGCCTGACATGCACCTACACATTTACGTGCATTCCGGCATTTCGACAGATCGATGACCATAACCCATCTTCTGCCTTCTATTCCCTTACGTCCTCTTTTCTGAAGAACTTTAAGATCGGGTTTGTAATCTTTCATCTGGTCGCGAGGTATTTCAACAAGCCTGTTATCCTCGGTAAGAACCTTAACGGTCTCCTCGTTTTTCTTGGCTTTCTCAAACTTGTAACCTGAATAAATGGCGGCTCCTCCAGCAACAGAAGCCGCTCCGACAATACCTACTTTTTTCAGAAAATCGCGGCGCGATGATTCAACTATATCCTCAACTTTTGTAAGTTCTTTCTTTTTCTTTTTTAAAGCCATGGAAATGATTTTTGAATTCTGGTTGATTTCAGGACTCTGTTAAACAACCTGAATTAATACTGATCCTTTACGATGAATCTCTTTACTGTATATCCCTTGCCTGTTATGGCTTCCTTTATTTTTAGCGTATCGACAAGGTCAGGATAATACTCTATAAATGCATTGGCAGCAGTATGGGAGGCTTTAATGCTCTTTATTCCGTCGAGCTTGCTTACCCCTGCCTGAATGGTTTGTTCACAACCGGTACATGTCATACCACCAATTGATACTTCTATAACCGAAGACTTCATTGATAAATCTACATTTTTACTCTTTTGTTCATGCCTGCAGGAAGAGGCAAAAAGCAAAATGATAAACAAAAGCAGATAGTGCGGGATACTCCTTTTCAGCATGGTCAATAAATTTAAGAATAGGTAATTACAAGGTTAAGTCACCTTAAATGTATGAATAATTTTAAGTCCTGTTCTTAAAATGTCAGAAAAATCATTTCATATGATGTGTTTTGATAAGGAATATGCAAAATTGCCTGGCGTAAATATTTCCTGCCAGATCTGTGCCGTGGGATAAAAAAGGTCTTTCCGTTACATATTTTATAAGGTATTACATGTGTAGCATAGAATATGAACATTTCCAAATCTGAATTATCTTTATTAAAAATAACTGCCATGAACAGATTTTTGAATTACCTGATAATCTTCCTTATCATATTCATGCCGAATTGCAAATCTGGGCCTGCAGAAAGAAGGAAAACAGGATCAGTGATACAGGATTCTCTGGTGACAGAGAATATTTTCCCTTTTCAATCCCAGCATTGTCACGGATCAACGATCGTTGAACTTCCCAACAGTGATCTTCTGGTCGCCTGGTTTCAGGGAAGCGGAGAGCGAACGGCAGACGACGTGGTTATAATGGGTTCGCGCCTCAACCATACTTCCGGTACATGGAGCAAACCATTCATCATGGCAGATACCCCGGAATTCCCTGATATCAATCCTGTACTCTTTATAGATAATCATTCACGTTTGTGGCTTGTCTGGTACACTGTTCTTGCATACCAGTGGGAGTCATCGGTTCTGAAATACAGGATCAGTGAAGATTTCATGCAGAATGACGGTTCTCCGGTCTGGGCTTGGCAGGATATGATCCATGTAAAGCCTGATGGTTCAGTCCCTGAGGGAATTGGCCGGAATGATCTGTTTGTCAAAACACTCGAAAAGAAATATGATGATTACCATGCAAGCCTGGTTTCAGACGGATATATCAGGAAGGATGGCGCGGGTACAATTACAGAAGAGATGTGGCAGACAGCCTGTAAACATTATCTTGATATTGCCAGGGGACTAAACCTTGTAAAAAGCGGAGCCGAAGTCAATGAAAAAGGTGAAAAAATAAGCGTTCAGCTTGGCTATCCGCTGATGCGGAGAATTGGCTGGCAGACCAGAAACAAACCTCTAATCAAAGGAAAGAAGATACTTCTCCCCCTATATTCTGACGGTTTCGATTTCAGCCTTATTGCAATAACTGACGATTTTGGGAAGACCTGGCATTTCAGTGAACCCATTGCAGGAGCGGGAAATGTACAGCCGGCTCTCACTCTGGGCAGAGACAGTGTAATTACTGCTTACATGCGTGATAATGGGCCTGCACCAAAACGGCTGATGAAAAGCACATCATCTGACATGGGCTTAAGATGGAGCACTGTTACAGATTCTGATATCCCGAATGCCGGAACTGCGGCAGACATTGTGGTGTTGAAAAGCGGCAACCAGGTGATCGCACATAATGATATTGAGGCAGGACGGCATCGTCTCTCTGTCTGGCTATCAAAAGATTCAGGTAAGACCTGGCCCTGCAGGAAAACAATTATTGACGGGTTACCGGGAAGTGAAACAAGAGGACATTACCCGGCAATAATTCAGGGAAATGACGGGTGCATTCATGTTTCATTTACCAGTCAGGTTCCAGGATCCAATGGTCAACAACCATTGAAGACTATTGCACATGCAAGCTTCACCGAAGATTGGCTCCTGCTCAACGAGGATTAATTAAGTAAAAAATTAATGTGCTCAGACCTCCGGACCTCTTTACCTCTGCACCGCTGCGCTTCTTTACCTCAGCATCTCTGCATCCCTGTTCCCTCTGTGCCGTCTCAGTGCCCTGTGTAAGTTCGTAATAGTCATACCACAAGGGCCTACGGAAAACAATTAAATCCGGCCTCTTAAAGAAAAGGTTTATGACTCAGTCTTATTCTTCCCCTGAAATCTCTCCCTGAACAGGTCTAATGTTTCCCTTATTTTATCGTCGAGAAGGTCAAGTGATTTGTCAATCCATTCCTGCGGTATTTTTCCGTAATAAGCCTCTGCAATCCCACCGGTTATACAGGCCAGGGTATCACTGTCACCGCCAAGCCAGATGGCTTTTCTTATCGCATCTTCAAAATCGACTGATTCAAGGAAGCAGATCAGGGCTTCCGGAACCGTCTTCTGGCAAGTCTCATTAAAGCTGTAAAATGGTTTGATCTCAGCAAGGGTCCTGCAAAGGTTATATGAATAGCTTTTCTCTATGAACTTCTTTATTTCTTTTTTATCGTGACCAGTTCTTGCCAGAAATATAGCTGCAGCAACAACTTTGGCGCCCTTTCTGCCTTCGGGGTGATTATGTGTAACAGCAGCGCTTTTTTCCGCCTCCTTGATAGTCTCTCCGAGTGTGTCAAAAGCCCAGCCCACAGGTGAGACTCTCATGGCTGACCCGTTTCCGAAACTGTTGTAAGGCTTGGGATTGTCGAGATGTATCCACTGGTTGAACCATCCGCCATATCCTCGTCCCGGATATTTCAGTGCATATTCCCTTATAGCGGCTGAATAATTCTTTCTGTTTAGAATTGCATCAGCAATTGCAACAGTCAGGACTGTATCGTCGGTGAAAAATGTTTTGGGCGGAAAGGGATCAAATTCATAATTATCTGTATTTCTGAACTCATATGTCGATCCGATTATATCTCCGATAATTGCTCCAAGCATGACTTTCTTCTTATTTCTCCTTTATCTAAAGATACAAAGTTTATGAATAAGTGTTTTACTGCCGGAAAATTTGTATTTTAATTCCCCGGGTAAACTTAAAAACTGCAAAAATGAAAATTACCATAAACGACACAATACTTGATATATACAATGGGGCAACTGTCAGAGATGCTGTTATTAAATACTATTTACAGCAAGGTAAAAAAATCCCCGGGCGGTTCCCGGTTGTGGAAGACCGTTATGGAAACACCGTAGCATCCGACGGGGAACTGACTGAGGGTAACATACTATTTATCAGGACAAAAAATAAAAAGAAAGCAGTTCCACGGCTGCTCCTTCTTGCGGTTCTTGCAGGACTCATTTTTTCAGCCTGCGGTACGGGAAAAAAGGTGATAAGCAGCGGACAGGGCGATAAACAGGCTGTCATTTTTGCAGTAAATGATATTCATGCAACAATTGATAATTTTCCAAAGCTTGCCTTTATTATTGATAGTCTTAAAGCTATCTATCCTGATATGCTTTTAGTTGCTGCCGGCGACAATCAGACAGGGAATCCGGTGAATGACCAGTATCCTGAAAAGGGATATCCTGTAATCGATCTTATGAATGCAACAGGTTTTGATCTCAGCGCCGTCGGTAATCATGAGTTCGATTCCAGTCCGGCAGGATTCAGCAAGCTCACACATAAGGCAAAATTCGGTTTTATCTGTGCAAATGTGTCTGCTGATAAATCACTTGGAATACAGTTAAGTCCATACAAGATCATTAACTTACCCAATGGTCTCAGAGTTGCATTTCTGGGACTTGTACAGGTAGGTCAGAACGGTATCCCTGATTCACATCCCGACAATGTTAAAGCATTCACATTCAGGTCTCCCTTCGACGCTGCCCCCGAATATATCGGGCTCAAAGATAAGAGCGATATATTTATTGCACTTACGCATTTAGGATTTGAGAATGATGTGAAGCTTGCAGAGACAATGCCTGAAGGTATAGATGTAATTATCGGAGGACATTCACATACGAGGGTTGAAAAAGAACAGGTATTCAATGGAATACTGATAACTCAGGCTGAAAACAAACTTAAGTACGGCACACTGATTAAGATAACAAGGAAAAGTGACGGAACCCTGGCAAAAAGAATGGAGTTGCTTGACATAAGGAACAGAAAAAATGAAAAGCCGGAAATCCGGGCAATTGTCGAAAAATACAATGACAATCCTGTATTGAAAGAAATACTTGCAACAGCTACAGACGATTTCTCATCGTATGAAGAACTAGGTTATCTGATGGCTGATGCACAGCGGGCCGGTGCCGGTGCCGATATTGCACTTGTAAATCCGGGAGGAGTAAGGATCGATCGCCTGGCCTCGGGTCCGATCAAGGTCATGCATGTTTTCCAGCTCGATCCTTTCGGAAATGAACTTGTTGTGACCTTACTTACCGGAAACGAGATCCGTTCCCTGATGCTTGCAGCCTTCGCTGTAGATGACAGACTTCCAGTATACCCTTCGGGTATCAGGACCCGGTTGACCCTTGATACCTCTGGCAATCTTGCAGATGTGGTTCTTTTGACTGAAAGCGGCACGCCTCTGGAAATGGATAAAACTTATAAAGTAGCCATGAACAGCTATATGACACTTGTATATAAATATTCCCATGCCGATCCGGGTCATTCCCTGTTTATTACGACAGCTGATGCAACAATTGACTACCTCAGGAAGATAAAGGATGTAAGAAGCTATAAAGGTGAAAAACGGATTGTTATGAACAGGTAAGATTTCTTGATTATTTTTGCCGATTTGCAATTCTATGGGGAAAAGCTGGAAGACGTACAGAAAATTACACAGATGGCCGGGGCTTATTATATCATTCCTGCTTCTTTATTATGCTCTGACGGGAATAATAATGAACCACCGTGACTGGCTGGCAGGGGTTGACCTTGACAGGGATATAATGCCATCCAATTACAATTATGTTAACTGGAACAACGCAGCCCTTAAGGGAACCCTCAGCATCGGTTCTGACAGCATCCTTGTTTACGGGAATATCGGCATCTGGCTTACTGATTCATCATACAGCAGTTTTGTCCCGTTCACTGACGGTTTCCCGGGAGGCATTGACAACCGGAAGATATTTGACCTTCACAGGGCACCAGACGGTAACCTGTACGCAGCAGCACTTACAGGGCTTTACTCCTATGGCACCAGGGATCATTTATGGCACAAATTTGACATCGATGACAAGGAGGAAAGGTTCACGGGACTTGAAAGTACGGGCGACACAATATATGCCCTGAACAGATCCAGTCTATTCAGGGGTATGTCTGCAGGAACGTCAACAAAATTTGAAAAGATCCGGCTTCCGGCACCTCCCGGATATGATAAAAAGACAACACTATTTGAGACAATCTGGCAGATCCATTCCGGTGAGGTATTTGGTGTTCCCGGCAAAGTCTATGTCGATATCCTGGGCTTTATTACAATTTTTCTTTCGGTTACAGGAATAATCTGGTTCTTTTTCCCGGGATGGATCAAAAGAAGGACAAGGAGGGATCTTGATTCAAAACGAATCGTGAGTACTGGAAAATGGTCACTCAGGTGGCATAACAAGATAGGGGCATGGACCTTTGTTCTGCTGATCATAGTTTTTCTTACAGGAGCTTTCCTGAGGCCTCCGCTTCTTATTGCGATAGGCAATTCAACGGTGCATCCCATTAAATACACAAATCTCGACCAGCCAAATCCCTGGTATGATAAGCTAAGGGACATAACGTATGATGAGGAGACAAAGACATTTCTGCTCGCTGCTTCCGACGGCATCTATAAAATGGATCCCGGCAATCTCCTGCCTGTACAATTTGAGGTTCAGCCGCCTGTCAGTGTTATGGGAATAACAGTATTTGAGAAATATGATAAGGAGAATTACCTGATCGGCTCTTTCAGCGGTCTGTTTTTATGGAATCCCGTGAACCCGGAAATATTCGATTTTATTACAGGGTTCCCATACAGGGAAACAGGAATGGGCAGGCCTGTAGGCGATTATAAAATCACTGGTCTCATACATGATACAAAAGGCAGAATGTTCATTGCCGATTACAGTGCAGGGATTGTGCCGTTGCAGGAAGGTCCGTCGTTTCCTGAAATGCCCGTCAATATGCTAAGTGCATCAAGGATCTCCCTCTGGAACCTTTGTCTTGAAATACATACAGGAAGGATCTTTGAGAAATTTATCGGGGCATTTTATATACTTATTGTTCCTCTGACCGGTATTACAGGTATCATTATTGTGATAAGCGGCTATATTCTCTGGCGGAGGAAATATAAAAGACAGGGTTATGAAAGTATTAACAACAATTAAATAATTCAAAAGATGATTGCAAGGAAATACAACACGGAAGAGCCGAGAGAAAATCCTCATAAGGTTGATGTAAGACAATTATACAACAATGAGTCAGCACAGATTATGCATATTACCCTTAAGGCAGGAGAAAGCCTTAAACCGCATAAGACTCCTGTGGATGTCACATTCTATGTCCTGGAAGGTACTCCGTCAATACATATAGGGAATGAATCGGTGGTTTATGACAGGGATACTCTTATTGAAAGTCCGGCCGACATAACTCATTATATTTCAAACGAATCGGCAGAAAACGCCCGTATTTTAGTGATAAAAGCCCCGCGTCCCGACAAAGTGACCAGATTGTTGTAATTTTCCATTATCACAACCGCATGTACAAAGGAATGTCCGGTAACAAGCGTTAAGTTTATGGACAAACGCCGGCTGTGTCCTGCCGGAATTCAGCCCCCATTCAGGATACCTTTTTTTGTAAATCAGAGAAATGGTTATTATTTAAGTGCACGTAGATACCAAAAAAATTATTAAATTCATACGTTTATTTATTGTAAGCAAACCTTAAACAAGCGATTTCCAATTACAAAGAATTTGTTATTTCCTGAATAAACAAATGAACCGAAGTACTAAAAGTTTAGTCTTCATCAATTTTTTTTTGCACGGAATCATTTTTCCCGGATTATTCTTGTTTTCCGGGAATGCACAGGAAGGATATCACAAAAAGTTTTATAATCAAAATAATGGGTTATCCCATAATTTTGTCCGAAGTATTACCCGTGACTCAACCGGATTTTTATGGATTGCGACATGGGATGGATTAAGCCGGTTCGACGGTTATGAATTCAGGAATTATTATCACCAACCTAATGATACCTCTTCCTTTCCCTTTTTTATTCCATCAAAAGTATTGACCGACGGAGTAAATAATGTCTGGATTTTTACCAGGGAACGGACTGCCAGAATCTATGACAGAGCTCTTGATCCTTTTATGCCGATTTTCCCTGAATCTGTTAAAGATCTGGCTTTTGGAGACATGATAACTGATAAGAATGGCAACATATGGGTGACGCTCGACTCCTCTGTCTGTGTGATTGATGTAAAACAAAGAAGCTGCAAATCGTACAGTATCCACGGTGAAATCGACAGCCTGGTAATGCTTGGCTTCAGACCTCAGATTGCTATAGACAATAAAGGTTCGATATGGTTATTTTATCATAACAACGTTAATTACCTGGTGTTCAAGGGCACAGCCGATAAAAACAACTCGATATTCTTTACAGCGCTGGGAAAAATTAACATTGCTGATTTCAGCTCGATAAATATCCATAATGAATTTGGAAATTTCGATGCATATATTGATGGTAGTGGTACTATCTGGCAATTTTCAAAATATGGATTGTTTAAAAATCATAAAACCGAATGGACGCCTGTCGGGACTAATGGTACAGTGGATCCTTCAAATTTTGAAGGAAAATCGTATTATATATGGACAAGCGACACTGAAGGCATAAAAATCATAGATACCCGGAGGGAATCAGTGATTAACATACCTGGCAATAATGGAAATTTCATTGAATGTGTTTACATAGACCAGTCGGGAATAATCTAGAGCGGAGATATTAATCCTTCCCGCGACGGAATCGGACTTAACAGGTAAGAAAAGATCCCGGAATATTTCAGGCATTATCTGACAGGGAAAGATGAAAACAATACATATCATCTGGTCTTCCCTGTTCTCAAAGACCATTCAGGAAGACTGTGGATTGGGGCAAGGTTCTCGGATAAGCTTTACAGGATTAATACTGACGGTCGTATTGACAGGATTGATTATTCCATTCCTTCCGGGAATAGTACCCAGTCAAAGGCAACCTGCCTTGCTTCAGATAGCAAAGGATTATGGATCGGAACCACAGGCGGCCAGTTAATTTATTATGACTTCAGCAATAGCAAAGTATCGGAAAAATATCCAGCAAATAATGAGAATGCTGAAAAACTCAATCTCATCCACAATATTATTATTGATCATGGCAGAATTATTGTAAATGCAATCAGAGGAGTGTATGAATTTAAGCCCCTGACAGGATCGATGAAACTTTGTTATAGTCACATCCCGGAGGGATCCGGATTTTCACTCGTGAGTGATGGTAAAAATGGCTTCTGGATCGGAACCTTCGGGAACAGGATCATACATCTCAACAATTTGCTTAAGGAAACAGGTGAATATAAGCTTGGCCCTGAAAACAATATTGCAGAACATATTTGTCCGGGTGACAGCAATGATGTATGGGTTGCATTAATGGGCGGAGGCCTTGGTCATCTTTATCCTGAGTCCAGCAAAACAGAAATCTTCACGACTGATAATGGTCTTTCAAATAATGTTACCTATAGCATAGTTAAAGATAATCGAGGAGCTCTGTGGATATCAACAAACACCGGAATTTCAAATTTTAATCCGGGCACTCGCCGTTTCAGAAACTTTACAGTCTCGGAAGGGTTGCTGATAAATGAATTTAACTCGGATTCATGGTTCATGACAGAAAATGGGGAGATATTTTTTGGAGGTATTGGCGGAGTTGTAGGCTTTAATCCTGATGAGATTACGGAGTTTCAAAATTTGAAACAAAAAAATTTACTAAAATTTACTGATTTCAAAGTTTCAGGGATCAAAAGATATTTTGAGAAACCAATATATGAATCAGAAAATCTGGTTCTTGACAAAGGCGATAATAATTTTCAGGTGACTCTGGTATGTCTTGACTTTAATAATTCTGATAGAAAAAGATACAGGTATAGAATTGGAGAAGTGGACCAGGGCTGGATAGAATCTGATCATCGCGGGCGGAATATAAATTATGCGCATCTTAATCATGGGAATTACCTTCTTGAAGCAGAAGTTACAGATGAAAATGGTGTGTGGAGTGACAGAACTTCTTTGAAAATAAGGATCCCGCCCAGGTTTACAGAAATTTTCTGGGTACGCATGGGATTTGTTTTGCTTGCCATTTCGGGATTTATTGTTGCAGGAATAATGTACCTGAGGCAAATAAGGTTGAAAGAACAACAGGCAAAAGATGAGCTTAAACTTGAAAGCTTACGGGGCCAGATGAATCCTCATTTTATTTTCAATTCACTTAACTCAATTAACTATTTCATTTCAAAAGAAGACAGATTGTCTGCAAATAATTATATAGCTGACTTTTCCAGGTTGATCAGATCGATCCTTACAAACATGTTAAGCGATTATGTTCCATTTGAAAAGGAACTCAATTCTATAAAGGATTACCTGAAACTGGAACATTTAAGATTCGGAGATAAATTCGACTATTTTATTGATATAAAAGGCATTTCGGAAGATTTAGATATTTCTGTCTTCCCTGGAATGATACAGCCGTTTATTGAAAACGCAATCTGGCATGGCCTGAGGGGATTGGAAGAAAGGAAAGGTGTGGTTAAAATATTCTTTGAAATGAATGATGATCGTCAGATTATATGCCTTGTTGAGGATGATGGCATCGGCAGAAAAATGGCTGATATGTTCCAGGGCGGCATTGCAAGTCACAAATCAAGAGGTATTGATATTGTACGCGAACGGCTACGCATTTATAATGATATGACAAAAAGTAATTTCAAGGTCATAATTACAGATCTGTTCACTGACAGGAAAGAGACAGGGACAAGAGTTGTAATTGATGTTCCGGTAAAAATAATAGAGTCCAATGATAATAAACAATGCAAATAAAAAGGATTTGCAGTGAAATTATGAATAAATCAAAAGCATTAATCAGGACAATTATTATTGATGATGAAAAGCCCTCACGCGATACCCTTGTCGTATATTTAAAAGAATATTGTCAATCTCTTGAAATAATAGCGGAGTGTAAATCAATAAAGGAAGCATATAAGGCAATCAATGAATACAAGCCTCAACTCGTCTTTCTGGATATTGAAATGCCGAGAGGAACCGGCTTTGACCTTTTACGCAGGTTCACCAAAATTGAGTTCAGCATTATTTTCGTAACGGCTTTTTCTGAATATGCCTCAATGGCCTTCAGATATGCGGCTATCGATTACCTGTTAAAACCTGTTAAGGTTGCTGAATTAATTGAGGCTGTAAAAAGAGTTCAGGAGAAAATTGCATCCAGGTCATTTCAAAACCTAAAAGCTCTTCTGGAAAACCTTGAAAATTCATCCGGAAACAATAAAAAGCTTGTTATCCCCAACCAAAAAGAGCCTGTGAAAAATTTTGTGTAAACTGGTAACTGCCAGGTTTAAAGAACGCCACATCTGTCACCAAATTTAATGATAAATTGATTAATAATCTGTCCCCAGTCCCTTATGGGCATGGTCCAT
>Ga0172375_10000329_pt1 | contig 75945 bp, 70 predicted proteins | sample LakKiv1m_FD_114537 | JGI IMG/M metagenome (GOLD analysis project Ga0172375, IMG submission 114537) | Freshwater microbial communities from Kabuno Bay, South-Kivu, Congo - kab_092012_11.1m | ecosystem: Environmental > Aquatic > Freshwater > Lake | place: Democratic Republic of the Congo... | reverse complement strand
GTCTGCTTGCGCTTGCCGGCGTACTCGGCGTCGGCGAAGGTCATCTGCTTCATGGAAAAACTCGGCTGGCGGGATCGGCGTATTTCACCAGATTCGGGAAGTCTTTTTCAGACCTTCCCTAGGTGAGGCAATGCTGATATGAATGGAGCGGCGCCTGGGCGTCGTTCAGCTTGGGCTGTAGCTGGACTGCTACTAATACGGACGGCAGGTAAACGAGGGCACGCTTAATGCGGAGGCTTTAAATTAAAGAGACAAAGCTACCGCCATCAGCCTATATAAGCTGTTGAAAAGTTTTCTTGTCATATATATGCCTGGCCTGCAGGTTTGAACTGTCTGTCACCCAGATTTCATGGGGCCTGGAGCCATTCGGGAAAAGCTACCGCACCTGGAACAGTTTTCCAGAAGCCATTTGAAAACGAGTGACAACAAGAGCCCTCGCGCTTCTACTAGAAAAGAAACGCTTAGTTCAGGCAGGGGATTAAATCTTTCATCACAAAACTTGACCTGTCCTGTTGGTCTTAAACTGCTCTGTGACGTATTGCTCCCTGGTGCGAATAGATATCCGTCATAATGTGAAACAAGTCAAGCGGGCAAGCCAAAAATTTGTTATGACGGCTGCGTGGGTGGCGCTCAGCGCGTCTAACTTATTGATCGTAAAAGGTTTGCGTCCCGCAAGAGCGAAAAGAAGCGCTATCAGCTAACGTTATATAAAAAAGCGATAATTAGATGCGCGCTGAATAGTCAACCCGGGGTGGATGATGCAGTTGTATAAACATACAGGGTGTTATTCCGAGTGCATCAAGCAACTATTTGCCTGAAGGTTTAATTCCGTGCGTCGATTCGGAGAAGGAGGTCCGTGGCGAAGAAAGGAGCGGATAGAAATCGAGCTTGATAGGCAAAACGAAAAAGGGGCCACTCTTTCGAGTGGCCCCTTTTTCTGAGGTGGTTGCGGGAGCCGGATTTGAACCGACGACCTTCGGGTTATGAGCCCGACGAGCTACCAGACTGCTCCATCCCGCGTCTGTGGGGGCGCATTCTACAGCCCGGAGAGGCGATGTCAATCACCTGGGCTGAAAAAAGCTTTTTCCTTCAAATGCTTAGCCGTGCCATGGCTTGCGGTGTGCAATCTGGAACAGCGCCATAAGAAAAAAGGCCACTCATTTGAGTGGCCTTTCGAATTGGTTGCGGGAGCCGGATTTGAACCGACGACCTTCGGGTTATGAGCCCGACGAGCTACCAGACTGCTCCATCCCGCGAGGCGCATTCTACAGCTTTGAACGCTGCTGTCACGGGTTTATTTCAAATCGTCGGGAAACCAGGCTGGCCTGCCAGGAGCGAAGGGGCAATGGGGCAGGGGAGTCAGGCGAAGCAGCGGGCCGGAGGGGGCGGGGCGTCTGCCGTGGCTGGTGCCGCCGGGCGATCCGCAACATGCCCCAGAGCATGGCGAGCGCGACCGAGATCCAGCCCAGTACCATCATCGCAACTATGAGCGCAGGTTCCATCCGGTGCTTCCTCTGTGTAATCGATCATCGTCCTTGAGGTTGTGACCCCGGTGGCGAAAAGCGGTTCCGGAGCGCCATCGGTCGCCAGCCATCGCACTCAAGGCGAGGGCTGCTGCCAAACGGTTAGGCGGACGAATGCGGAGGTACCGGTTATGCGTATTCCAACGACGTTGCTGCTCGCGCTACTCGCTTCCACGGCGGGCGCACAGAGCCTGGAGCTGCCTTTCGCTGGGGTGCCCGTGGCGCAGAACACTGGCGCGCCGGATCGCGGTGCAGCCGGTAATGGTTCGATGGGCATCGGCAGCGGCGTAGAGCATCTCGACGAAGCCGAGCGCACCGATCAGGGCGGTTCCAGGCAGCCATCTGGCGAGCAGCTGGATGATTCGGCCGAGCCCGGTCATGGTGGCAATGAAACCGATATGGAACATCGCCGTCGGCCGAAGCTGGAGAGGCGCAGCGATTAGCGGCTCTCAACCATCAGGAGGTTTCCATGAAATCGATAATTGCCTCAGTGGCAGCACTGGTTCTGCTCAGTTCAGCCGGTGCGTTCGCGGAGTCGTCGGATAAGCAGCACGGCGACGCTCGAGCTTCCGGAGCCGCGGAGGATGCGGTGGATACCATGCCTACGTCCCCGGAAGAGCGCGGCGGCTCCGACAGCGAAAAGGATTCCAGCGGCCAGCGCGACAGCGATCTGGGCACCATGGGCACCGGCAATACCGGAACGACGGGGGGCATGGGCGCGACTACCGGGACCGATACCATCGGCGGAACCATAGAGGAATAGGTCGGCCAGCTAGCGCTGATTCATAAAGGCGCGACGCATCCGTACAATGCCGGCCTTTTCATCATGTAGTGACCGGTATGCAGATTGCTTTGGCACCCATGGAGGGGCTGGTCGACGAAATCCTCCGGGACGTCCTTACCCGAATGGGCGGCGTCGACTGGTGCGTGACCGAATTCATCCGCGTGTCTGATCGCCTATTGCCGCAGAGCAGCTTCGGCAAGCTCGCCCCGGAGTTGAAGAACGGTGCGCTCACTCGCGCGGGCACACCGGTGCGCGTTCAGTTGCTGGGTTCCGACCCGATCTGCTTGGCGGACAATGCCGCTTTTGCCTGCACGCTCGGGGCACCGGCCATCGACCTCAACTTCGGCTGCCCGGCCAAGACCGTCAACAAATCCCGTGGCGGTGCGGTGCTGCTGAAGGAGCCGGACCTGCTGCATGCGATTCTCTGTGAAGTACGCAGTGCCGTGCCGGCGCATATCCCGGTAACCGCCAAGATGCGCCTCGGCTTCGACAGCCCGGACGGCGCACTCGATTGCGCCCGCGCGCTGGTGGCCGGCGGGGCAGAGCAGTTGGTGGTGCACGCACGAACGAAGGTCGAAGGCTACAAGCCGCCTGCGCATTGGGAGTGGGTCGCGCGGGTGCAGGAGGTAGTGCCGGTGCCCGTCTATGCCAATGGCGATATCTGGTCGCTGGAGGACTGGCGCCGCTGCCGTGAGGTCAGCGGGGCAGAGGACATCATGCTGGGGCGCGGGCTGGTTTCACGTCCGGACCTGGCCCGGCAGATCGCTGCGGCTAAAGCCGGCCAGCAGATCGCGCCGATGAGCTGGGAGGAATTCCGCCCCGTGCTGCTGGATTTCTGGCAGCAAGCGCGAGGAAAGATCGCGCCGCGTTATGCGCCGGGTCGGCTCAAGCAGTGGCTGGCCCTGCTGACTCGCAATTATCCGGAGGCGGTGACGCTGTTCGCCGAGCTGCGCCGGGAAAACGATTGCGCGCGGATCGATGCGATGCTCGGCGTCGATACGCGCGAATTGCGTGCCGCCGCATTGGCCTGAGCCGAATCAACGCCCACCGGCTACATCCAGTAGCGCTCCGCTGGTATAGCTGGCCTGTTCGCTGGCGAGCCAGAGGATGGCCTCGGCGATTTCCTCGGCTTGCCCGCCGCGCCCCATCGGCACACTTGCCTTGACCCGCTCGACACGATCCGGCTCGCCCCCGGCGGCGTGGATATCGGTATGGATCACGCCCGGGCGCACCGCATTGACCCTGATGCCTTCGCTGGCGACCTCTTTGGCCAGGCCCAGGGTCATGCTGTCGATGGCGCCCTTGGCGGCCGCGTAGTCGATGTATTCGCCTGGTGCGCCGAGGCGGGCGGCCACCGAGGACAGGTTGACGATGGCACCGCCCCTGCCGCCATGGCGCGTCGACATCCGCTTGATCGCCTCGCGTGCGCACAGGAAGCTGCCGATCACGTTGGCGCCCAGTACGCGGGTCCAGCGCGCCGCATCCATCTGTTCCAGGCGCATCTGCTGCTCGAGCATGCCGGCGTTGTTGACCAGCACGTCCAGCCGGCCGAACTCCCGGTCGATGGCTTCGAACATGTGCAGCACCTGGGTCTCGTCAGCGACGTCGGCCTGTACGGCGATCGCCGTCACGCCCAGGCCGCGGACCTGCTCGAGCACCGCGTTCGCGGCGTCCGCGCGCTGGTGATAGTTCAGGCACAAGGCATAGCCCTGTTGCGCCGCCAGTCGTGCAGTGGCGGCGCCGATGCCGCGGCTGGCGCCTGTGATCAGCATGACTCTGGACATGTGCTACCTCTCGTCGCCTGGCTCGTTTGCGGCCTCTTGAAATCCGTTTTTCGGCTCCTATCTACGGCTCAGCGGGATGCCGAAGTCGGGTCCCGCCCGTTTCAACTCGCTGATTTCAGGAGGTTTATCATGAGTTCATTTCCCATGGCCCCTCTGTTCCGGCAATCCGTGGGCTTCGATCGCTTCAACGACCTGTTCGAGTCGGCCCTGCGTAACGACACCGGCAGCTCGTACCCGCCCTACAACATCGAGAAGCACGGCGACGATCAGTATCGCATCGTGGTGGCTGCCGCCGGTTTCCAGGAGTCCGACCTCGATCTGCAGGTAGAGCGTAGCGTACTCACCATCACTGGCGGCCGCCGCGAGAACGAGGCGGAGAACGTCACCTACCTGCACCAGGGCATCGCCCAGCGGGCGTTCAAGCTGTCGTTCCGTCTGGCCGATCACATCGAAGTGAAGGGCGCAGCGCTTAATAGCGGCCTGCTCCACATCGATCTGGTCCGGGTCGTGCCGGAAGAGGCCAAGCCCAAGCGCATCCCGATCAATGCCGACCAGCGACCCGCGCTGGAGGGTTGATCCGCTGACAGGAGAAGGGCGCCGAATGGCGCCCTTTTTCATTCTAGCCAGTCAGTCGCGTTCGGCATCCAGCAGCGCCATGAAGGCCCTAGCCGCATTGGACAGGGTGCGTTCCCTGTGCAGGATGTAGCCGAGCTGTCGTGTCAGCTGGACAGCCGGCAAAGGCAGGCTGACCACCTGTTCGTCCAGCATGCGACGTGGCAGCACGCTCCAGGCAATGCCGATGGAGACCATCATCTTGATCGTCTCCATGTAATTGGTGCTCATGGTGATGTTGGGTGTGAGTCCCTCGCGCTCGAACAGGCGCTGGGCGATGTGGTGGGTAAATGTATTGCCGCCCGGGAATACCGCCGGGCGGCCGGCGACGTCCGCCAGGGTGATATCCGCCTTGCTGGCCAACGGATGCTCGGGCGCGACGACGAAATCCAGTGGATCGTCCCAGACCTTCACCGCCAGCACCGGCTCGGCGGTCTGTGGCGCCAGGGTGATCACCGCCAGCTCGGCACGGCCGTGCAGTACCTCGTCATAGGCCACTTCCGAATCGAGAAAACGGATATCCAGGCTGACCTGCGGATGCGCGCGGGTAAAGGCGCGCAACAGAGGCGGCAGCCGATGCAGGCCGATGTGATGGCTGGTCGCCAGGCTCAGCCGTCCGCCAATATCGCCGTTGAGGTTGGTCAAGGCACGGCGGGTGTCGTCCAGTACATTCAGGATCTGGTAGGCGCGGGGGAGCAGGGCGCGGCCAGCTTCGGTGAGACTGACGTCGCGGCCCAGCCGATCGAACAGGCGCACATCCAGCTGTGCTTCCAGCGCGGCGATGCGCTTGCTCACCGCCGGTTGGGTCAGGTGGAGGCGTTCGGCGGCCAGGGAAAAACTGCGGGTTTCCGCGACTGCGATAAAGGCGTTGAGGTTGGCGAGATCCATGGGAAGACTTCCGGATGGTTGTGAATTCCAGTCAGGAATGCATCGGATGAAAAATATGAATTTGAGTAATTCAATGCAAGCCCCTAGCATCGACCCCATAAGCGCAAGGGCTATTCGCCCCGCATAGAAAGCAGATGAGGAAAAGTCCGATGGCCGGCAAGACGCTCTACGACAAGCTCTGGGAAATGCACGAGGTGAAACGTCGCGATGATGGTTCATCGCTGATCTACATCGACCGTCACATCCTCCACGAAGTGACGTCGCCGCAGGCCTTCGAAGGGCTGCGCATGGCCAATCGCAAGCCGTGGCGCATCGACGCCAACATCGCCACCCCGGACCACAACGTGCCGACCACCAAGGGCGAGCGCCAGGGTGGTCTGGAGGCCATCGCCGACGAGGTTTCGCGCATTCAGGTGCAGACGCTGGACGAGAACTGCGACGATTTCGGCATCCTCGAGTTCAAGATGAACGACGTGCGTCAGGGCATCGTCCACGTGATCGGTCCGGAGCAGGGCGCGACATTGCCGGGCATGACCGTGGTTTGCGGTGACTCGCACACCTCCACCCACGGCGCCTTCGGTGCGCTGGCCCACGGTATCGGCACCTCCGAGGTCGAGCATGTGCTCGCCACCCAGTGCCTTGTGGCCAAGAAGATGAAGAACATGCAGGTGCGCGTCGAAGGCAAACTGCCGTTCGGCGTCACCGCCAAGGACATCGTGCTCGCCGTGATCGGCAAGATCGGTACCGCCGGTGGCAATGGCCATGCACTGGAATTTGCCGGCAGCGCGATTCGCGACCTGTCCATGGAGGGCCGCATGACCATCTGCAACATGGCCATCGAGGCGGGCGCCCGCGTGGGCATGGTCGCCGTGGACGAGAAGACCATCGCCTACGTCGAAGGGCGGCCTTACGCCCCGAAGGGTGCCGATTGGGACAAGGCCGTGAAGCTGTGGCAGGACCTGGTTTCCGACGACGACGCGGTGTTCGACACCATTGTTGAACTCAAGGCCGAGGACATCAAGCCGCAGGTCAGCTGGGGCACTTCGCCGGAGATGGTACTGGCTGTCGATCAGAACGTGCCGGACCCGGCCGTAGAGGCCGACCCGGTGAAGAAGGATTCCATCACCCGCGCGCTGAAGTACATGGGCCTGCAGGCCAATCAGGCCATTACCGACATTCGTCTGGATCGCGTGTTCATCGGTTCGTGCACCAACTCGCGGATCGAGGATCTGCGCGCCGCAGCCGAAGTCGCCAAGGGGCGGAAGGTCGCCGCGAACGTCAAGCAGGCGCTGGTGGTGCCGGGCTCGGGCCTGGTCAAGCAGCAGGCCGAGGCCGAGGGGCTGGACAAGATCTTCATCGAGGCCGGCTTCGAATGGCGCGAGCCGGGCTGCTCCATGTGCCTGGCGATGAACCCGGACAAGCTTGGCAGCGGCGAGCATTGCGCCTCGACCTCCAACCGCAACTTCGAAGGCCGCCAGGGTGCGGGCGGGCGTACCCACCTGGTCAGCCCGGCGATGGCTGCTGCCGCAGCGGTTACCGGCCACTTCATCGATGTACGCGAATTGATCCAGGCCTGAGGAGACGAGACATGAAAGCCTTTACCCAACACACCGGCCTGGTCTGCCCACTCGATCGCGCCAATGTCGACACCGACCAGATCATTCCGAAGCAATTCTTGAAGTCGATCAAGCGCACCGGCTTCGGCCCCAACCTGTTCGACGAGTGGCGCTATCTGGATGTCGGTCAGCCGAACCAGGATTGCTCGCAGCGTCCGCTGAACAAGGACTTCGTGCTGAACTTCCCGCGTTATCAGGGCGCCAGCGTATTGCTGGCCCGCGAGAACTTCGGCTGTGGCTCCTCCCGTGAGCATGCGCCGTGGGCGCTGGACGAATACGGCTTCCGCGCCATCATCGCGCCGAGCTTCGCCGACATCTTCTACAACAACAGCTTCAAGAACGGCCTGTTGCCGATCGTGCTGAAAGAAGAGGAGGTGGACGAGCTGTTCCAGCAGGCCGAGGCGACCGAAGGCTACCAGCTGACCGTCGATCTGGCTGCGCAGACCGTTACCCGTCCGGACGGCAAGCAATACGGCTTCGAGGTCGATGCCTTCCGCAAGCACTGCCTGCTCAATGGTCTGGACGATATCGGCCTGACCCTGCAGGACGCCGAGGCGATCAAGGCCTTCGAAGTTCGCCACCAGCAGAGCCAGCCTTGGTTGTTCGGCGCGATCAAGTAGTTTGTACGACAAGCAGGGTGGAGTTCGGTCTCATCCTGCGGAAAGATCCTCGCAATGGCGCCTCGACTGCTCCGCGCCATTCGGCAACGCAAAAAGCCGAGGCTGGTGCCGAACGAAAAACCAGGTGGGCTCAGCCCATCGGTACGCCCTGCCTCGATGTGTCCTCTTATAAGGAATAGGAAATGTCCAAACAGATTCTAGTTCTCCCCGGCGATGGCATCGGCCCGGAAATCATGGCCGAGGCGGTCAAGGTGCTGCAGCTGGCCAGTGACAAGTTCGATCTGGGCTTCGAGCTGAGCTATGACGAGCTGGGTGGTGCGGCCGTAGACAAGTACGGTGTGCCGCTGGCCGACGAGACGCTGGAGCGCGCCCGCGCCGCTGACGCCATTCTGCTGGGCGCGGTCGGCGGGCCCAAGTGGGACACCATCGATCCGGCCATCCGTCCGGAGCGTGGTCTGCTGAAGATCCGTTCCCAGTTGGGCCTGTTCGGCAACCTGCGTCCTGCGCTGCTCTATCCGCAGTTGGCCGATGCCTCGTCGCTCAAGCCCGAAATCGTCGCCGGTCTGGATATCCTGATCGTGCGCGAGCTGACCGGTGGCATCTACTTCGGCCAGCCGCGCGAGAGCAAGGTGCTGGAGAACGGCGAGCGCATGGCGTACGACACGCTGCCGTACAGCGAGAGCGAGATCCGCCGCATCGCCAAGGTCGGTTTCGACATGGCCATGGTGCGCAACAAGAAGCTCTGCTCGGTGGACAAGGCGAATGTGCTGGCTTCCAGTCAGCTGTGGCGCGCGGTCGTCGAGGAAGTCGCCAAGGACTACCCGGAAGTCGAACTCAGCCATATGTATGTCGATAACGCGGCCATGCAGCTGGTGCGCGCGCCGAAGCAGTTCGACGTAATCGTCACCGACAACATGTTCGGCGACATCCTGTCGGACGAGGCCTCCATGCTCACCGGCTCCATCGGCATGCTGCCGTCCGCCTCGCTGGATGCCGGCAACAAAGGCATGTACGAACCGTGTCATGGCTCGGCACCGGACATCGCCGGCAAAGGTATCGCCAACCCGTTGGCGACCATTCTTTCCGTTTCGATGATGCTGCGTTACAGCTTCAACCAGGTCGCGGCGGCCGATGCCATCGAACAGGCGGTAAGCGATGTGCTCGATCAGGGCCTGCGTACTGGCGACATCTGGTCCGAAGGTTGTAACAAAGTCGGTACTCAGGCGATGGGTGATGCAGTAGTCGCGGCCCTCGCGAAGTTGTAATCTTTCGGCCCGCCTTAATCTGCGCGGGCCACTTTTTCTATAGGTGTAGTTGCGATGAAACGTGTAGGTCTGATCGGTTGGCGCGGTATGGTCGGTTCCGTGCTCATGCAGCGGATGCTGGAAGAGCGGGACTTCGACCTGATCGAGCCTGTGTTCTTCACCACCTCCAACGTCGGCGGCCAGGGCCCCGATATTGGCAAGGAAACCGCTGCGCTGAAGGACGCCTACAGCATCGATGAGCTGAAAGGTCTCGATGTGATCCTGACCTGCCAGGGCGGCGACTACACCAACGAAGTCTTCCCCAAGCTGCGCGAGGCCGGCTGGCAGGGCTACTGGATCGACGCCGCCTCGGCCCTGCGCATGCAGGACGACGCGGTGATCGTGCTCGACCCGGTGAACCGCCGCGTGATCGACCAGCAGCTGGATGCCGGGACCAAGAACTATATCGGCGGCAACTGCACTGTCAGCCTGGCGCTGATGGGGCTGGGTGGCCTGTTCGAGGCCGGCCTGGTGGAGTGGATGAGCGCCATGACTTATCAGGCGGCGTCCGGTGCCGGCGCGCAGAACATGCGCGAGCTGATCAAGCAGATGGGTGCCATCAATGCGGCGGTGGCCGACGACCTGCTCAATCCCGCCAGCGCCATTCTCGACATCGACCGCAAGGTGGCCGAAACCCAGCGTAGCGAGGCTTTCCCGGTCGACAATTTCGGCGTGCCGCTGGCCGGCAGCCTGATCCCCTACATCGACAAGGAGCTGCCGAACGGGCAGAGCCGCGAGGAGTGGAAGGCACAGGCCGAAACCAACAAGATCCTCGGTCGCTTCAAGAACCCGATTCCGGTCGATGGTATCTGCGTACGTGTCGGGGCCATGCGTTGCCACAGTCAGGCGCTGACCATCAAGCTGAACAAGGATGTGCCGATCTCCGACATCGAGGGGCTGATCAGCCAGCACAACCCCTGGGTCAAGCTGGTGCCCAATCATCGCGACGCCAGCATGCAGGAGCTGAGCCCGGCGGCAGTGACCGGCACGCTGAGCGTTCCGGTCGGGCGCCTGCGCAAGCTGAACATGGGCTCGCATTATCTGGGCGCGTTCACCGTCGGCGATCAGCTTCTGTGGGGTGCCGCCGAGCCTTTGCGCCGCATGTTGCGTATCCTGCTGGAACGTTGATGAGCATTGCTTGAAGTGCCGAAACGCCGCGATTCGTCGCGGCGTTTTCGTCTGCGCAGCGCGCCGCTCGGCGGCGCTGCTTGCAGCGATCAGCCATTTCGCTACAGTGCCCGTCCTGATGCATGGAGAAGATGATGCCCTCGCTTGTCGGAGTTGCGGTTGTAGGAGCGGTCAGCCTGGTAGGTGAGGCCCTGGTCGAAGTGCTCGAAGAGCGTGGATTTCCACTTTCCGAGCTGCACTTGCTGGATAGCGGCGAGGGTATCGGCCACAGCGTGCCGTTCAAGGGACGTAACCTGCGCACCGGCGATGCGGATCGGTTCGATTTCACTCGCGTGCAATTGGTGTTTCTCGTCGGAGCGAGCGATATGGCCGCTCGATGCCGAGTCAGCGCGAAGGCCGCTGGATGCAGAGTCATCGATCTGTCCGCTACGGTCGCGGTCGAGCAGCAGCCTTGTCTGGTGCCGGAGGTCAATGGTGGCCGAGTCGAGGCGATCTCCGATTGCCGCTGCTTCAGCAGCCCGCTGCCGGAGTCGGCCGCGCTCGCGATTGCGTTGGCACCTATCCAGCAGCAGTTGGATCTGCAGCGAGTTACGGTTACGGCTTGCCTGCCGGTCTCCAGTCGCGGTAGTGCGGGTGTCAAGGAGCTTGCGCGGCAGACCAGCGAGCTGCTGAACGCGAGGCCGCTCGAACCGCGGGTATTTGGTCGGCAAATGGCTTTCAATATGCTCGCCCAGGTCGAGGAGCTTGACGGCGCCGGGCATGCCGATCAGGAGCGACGTGTGGCAGCAGAGCTTCGGCAGCTGCTGGGCCTTCCGAAATTGCAGGTTGCCGCAACCTTCATCCAGGTGCCGGTTTTCTTTGGCGAGAGTCTGGTGGTTTCTCTGCTGGGTGGCGCCGAAGCCGACATGCAATCGTTGACGGCAGCACTGGACGCGGCGCCCGGCATCGAACTGGTCGAGGCTGGTGACTATCCGACCGCGGTCGAGGATGCCGTGGGGCAGGACGTCATTCATGTCGGCCGCGTCCGCCAAGGCACCAGCGACCCGCGTGAAGTCAATTTGTGGATTGTGTCTGATAACGTGCGAAAAGGCGCGGCACTGAATGCTGTGCAGTCCGGTGAGTTGTTGATAAAAGACTATCTGTAAAAGATACTTACTGGAAATTCAAAGAATATTTCTAGCCGATGCGCTGAACGGCTTATCGCTGAAGGGGAGCCACCGTAAGGTGGCGCGGGCAGTGAAATAAGACCCTCTCGTAGTTCGAGAAAAAGATAAACAAGGGATTAAATAATGGTTCGGGTTCGCAATCTGGTGCTGGCAATCGCGGCTGCTACCGCGCTGACTACAGAAATGGCCCATGCGCTTGGGTTGGGAGAGGTCACGCTTCAGTCGTCTTTGAATCAACCGCTGATCGCCGAAATCGAGCTGCTCGATGCCAAAAACCTGGCGCCGGGAGAGGTGATTCCGGTTCTCGCCTCGCTTGAGGAATTCAATCGTGCCGGTATTGATCGCCAGTACTTTCTGACCGACCTGAAGTTCACGCCCGTACTGCGTCCAAACGGAAAAAGTGTCATCCAGGTTTCGTCGAGCAAGCCGGTACGCGAGCCATATCTCAATTTTCTCGTAGAGGTCCTCTGGCCTAACGGTCGCCTGCTGCGCGAGTACACGCTGCTGCTGGACCCTCCGCTTTATTCGCCTGAAACTGCTGCCGCTGCTGCGCCGCAGTTGCCTATTTCTGCCCCTGCTCGCACCGTCGAGCCCGTTCGCACCGCGCCGCCTCGTCCGGCAGCTGCACCTGCGGCGCCCGCTACTGGCGTTTCCGTGGCGGCGCCAGCGCAGTCCGGTAGCGAATACAAGGTATCGGCTCGCGATACGCTGTGGGATATCGCGGAGCGTAATCGTCGTAACGGCACGGTCCATCAGACCATGCTGGCGATCCAGGATCTGAACCCCGATGCCTTCATCGGCGGCAATATCAATCGAATGAAGAGCGGGCAAGTGCTTCGTCTGCCTGATGCAGAGCAGATATCCCGCCGTTCGCAAGCTGAAGCGATCACCCAGGTCGCCGAGCAGAACGCTGCCTGGCGTCAGAGCCGAGGAGGTTCTGTAGCAGGTGCTCGTCAACTGGATGCGACCCGTCGCACCGAGGCCGGTGCTGCGCCCTCCCGTAGCGACTCCGGAGACAACCTCCGTCTTGTGGCTGCTGATGCCGGGAAGTCGACGGCAGGATCCGAAACCGGCTCTGCCGATGGTGGTAAGGCTCTTCGTGACAAGCTTGCGGTAACTCAGGAAAGCCTCGATTCCAGCCGGCGTGAGAATGACGAGCTGAAAGATCGGTTGAATGATCTGCAAGGACAGCTGGAAAAACTGCAGCGGCTCATGCAGCTCAAAGATGATCAGCTGGCCAAGCTGCAGGCGCAGCTCGGTGCGGAAGGGCAGGTTCCGGCCGCGTCCGGTGCCGAGCATGCCGGTCAGGCTGAGCCGTCTGCTGACGCGCCGTCTGAAGGCGGTGCCGCTAACGAAAGCGCCGCACCTGACGAGCCGTCGGCTGGCTCGGGCACAGGTCAGCAAGACTCTGCGCCAGTCGCCGCGCCTGCCCCCGCTGAGCGTCCTGCGGCGGCGCAGCCGGCCGCCAAGCCCGCCGCGCCGGCCAGACCAGTCGCCCCCGCGGTAGAGCCTGAGCCTCGCGGGCTGATCGACGACCTGCTTTCGAACACCCTGCTGCTCGGCGTGGTCGGCGGTAGCGCGCTGTTGCTGCTGCTGTTGGGGCTAATGGCCTTGTCACGTCGTAACGCGATGAAGGAAGCCGAACTGCAGGAAAGCCTGTTGGCTGAAGAGGCCGTCGAAGATCTGCGCGTCGGAACGCCTGCTTTCGTCGATATCGGACAGGAGCATCCAGAGCCCGCCCCCTTTTCCGGCTCCGCCAGCACTGCGTCGGACGAGCTGACGTCTAGCACTGGGGATGCCTTGGCCGAGGCTGATATCTATATCGCCTATGGCCGCTTCAATCAGGCTGCCGAACTCTTGCAGAACGCACTCAATGACGAGCCGCACCGACGCGACCTGCGCCTGAAGCTCATGGAGGTCTACGCAGAGCTCGGCAATCGCGATGGTTTCGCTCGTGAAGAAAGCGAACTGCGTGAAATCGGCGGGGCTGCCGGCGAAGTCGAGCTGCTCAAGCAGAAGTACCCGGCCATGGCCGCTGCGCTGGCAGGATCGGCAGTTGCGGCTGCGGCTGCTCATAAGAATGTGGATAGCCTCAGTCTTGATGACCTGCAGCTTGACGAGCCTGTTGCGCCGGCTGCAGGGCAGGATCTGGATGATGCCTTCGACCTCAGCCTGGATGATCTGGATATCGATCTGAATAACGAGCGTCCTGCAGCGGTACCGGCTGACGACTCGCTGAACTTCGATGACCTGATGCTGGATGAGACTCCTGTCGAGCGGAACGAGTCGCCAGCTACCAGTGACTTCTCTTTCGAACTCGATCAGGGCGAAAGCCTGCAGGAAACTTCGCAGGAGAATATCTCCGACTTTTCCTTCGATCTCGAGGCTGAGAAAAGCACGCCGGCCGATAGCGGGTTTTCGCTGACTCTCGACGACGAGCCGACCGAAGCACCCACGGCTTTCGATGGTGATGATCTCGATTTCGAACTGACCGAGCCGGTCAGCACGAACACGCCCGAGCAGCTGCCAGAAGATTTCGATATTTCCCTGGACGAGCCTGAGGTGGAAGCTCAACCCCAGAGTTTTGCCGAGCAGTTGAATGTGGTCGAAGCTGAGCTGGATGATCTGTCCAATGATCTGAGCGAACCAACCCCAGTGCCGGCTGCGACGAGCGCTGCAGGCGGTGCGGACGATGACTTCGACTTCTTCTCCGATACCGATGAGACCACCACCAAGCTGGATCTTGCCCGCGCTTACATCGACATGGGGGATGCCGAAGGTGCTCGCGATATTCTGGACGAAGTGATTTCCGAGGGTAGCGACGTGCAACAGCAAGAGGCGCGCGAGATGCTCGCCAAACTAGCCTGATCATGAACCAAGCAGTACCCGAAACGGCAGCCGAAATGGCTGCCGTCGGCGTTTCCAGAATAGCTCTCGGTGTCGAATACAAAGGTTCCCGCTATCGCGGGTTCCAACGCCAACGCGCCGGTGTGCCTTCCATTCAGGAGTCGCTGGAGAATGCCTTGACCAGAGTCGCCGGTGGGCATCCCGTTACGCTCAGTTGCGCCGGCAGAACCGATGCGCTGGTGCATGCCAGCGGCCAGGTGGTTCATTTCGACACCCCGGTAGAACGGAGCATGCACGCCTGGGTGATGGGGGCGAACATGAACCTGCCGCCCGACATCAGCGTGACCTGGGCCAAGAAGATGCCCCCACATTTTGATGCGCGTTTCAGCGCAATGGCCCGTCGTTACCGCTATGTGATCTACAACGATCAGATTCGGCCGGCGCATATGACGGAAGAGGTCACCTGGAACCATCGCCCGCTGGATATCGAGCGGATGCGTGCCGCCGCGGCAGCGTTGGTTGGCACGCACGATTTCAGTGCGTTTCGTGCGCGACAATGTCAGGCCAAGTCGCCGATCAAGACCATTCATCATCTCGAGTTGCTCCAGTTCGGACGGCTCATCGTGATCGACGTACGCGCGAACGCATTCCTTCATCACATGGTGCGTAATTTTGCCGGTGTGCTGATGACCATCGGGGCAGGCGAAAGGCCGGTGGAGTGGGCTGCGCAAGTGCTGGAGTCGCGAGTTCGACGCACAGGCGGCGTAACTGCTCATCCCTATGGCCTTTATCTGGTCGAGGTCGATTATCCGGCAGAGTTCGAACTACCTGAACGCTACCTCGGTCCGCATTTTCTTTCCGGCTTGCCAGATGTGCGGCCCTGATGGAAGAGGGCTCCGCAGCATTCGCTTGCAGCTGGCAGGTCTTTTGTTACCATCCGGTTTCCCTGTAGATAGGTAAGCTCCTTTGCCAGTCGTTCGCAGCAAGATTTGCGGCATAACCCGGGTTGAAGATGCGCTGATCGCAGCCAAGGCCGGCGCCGATGCCATCGGGTTGGTTTTCTATGGCAAAAGCCCGCGTGCGGTCAGCCTGCAGCGGGCGCGCGAGATCGTTGCCGCGTTGCCCCCATTCGTCACGACGGTAGGTCTGTTCGTGAACGCCAGTCGTTGTGACATCAACGAGATTCTCGACGCCGTTCCGCTGGATATGCTGCAGTTCCATGGCGATGAATCGCCGGCACAGTGCGAAGGATTTCACCGGCCGTGGTACAAGGCGTTAAGAGTAGGCAGCGGAGAGGATATAGCCGCGCAGGTCGCGCTCTATGCCAACGCCAGTGGCATTCTCCTCGATACCTTTGTCGCCGGCGTTCCTGGGGGCACGGGAGAGTGCTTCGATTGGTCGTTGATTCCGCCGAACTTGTCCAAGCCGCTGATTCTGGCAGGAGGGTTGACGGCGGATAACGTCGAACAGGCCATTGCCCAGGTTCGACCGTACGCGGTGGATGTCAGCGGTGGGGTGGAGGCAAGCAAGGGCATCAAGGATGCCGTCAAGGTTGAAACCTTTGTCAGGCGTGTGCGCTCGGTCATGTGACGCCTGACCAGCCGGGGCCGTCCAGTAACGAGTCGCCGGTGGACCGGCACCGTTTCGCTGATTCATCTCCCCACGGGCGGTGATCAGGTTTTTGCGGCTGCGCCTCCAGGCGCGTCCGATGAGTGATCAGGAGAGCAGCAAGCCTCCGATCGCAAAACGATCAATCTGCCTGCAGCGCGTGTGCGCTCGGGACTGAAGCTTTGGAGAACAAGAGCATGAGCAACTGGCTGGTAGACAAACTGATCCCTTCGATCATGCGCTCGGAGACGCAGAAGAGTTCGGTACCCGAAGGCCTCTGGCACAAATGCCCCTCCTGCGAGGCGGTACTGTACCGCCCCGAGCTGGAGAAGACCCTCGATGTATGCCCCAAGTGCCAGCATCACATGCGCATCGATGCGCGTACCCGACTCGACATCTTCCTCGATGCCGACGGCCGCGAAGAGATCGCTGCGGAGCTTGAGCCGGTCGACCGTCTGAAGTTCCGCGACAGCAAGAAGTACAAGGATCGTCTGTCTGCAGCGCAGAAGCAGACGGGGGAGAAGGACGCCCTGATCGCCATGAGCGGCAAGGTCCTCAACGTTCCGGTAGTGGCTTGTGCGTTCGAGTTTTCCTTTATGGGCGGCTCCATGGGTGCAATCGTGGGCGAGCGCTTCGTGCGTGCCGCTAACGTCGCTCTGGAAAAGCGCTGCCCGCTGGTGTGCTTCTCCGCCTCGGGCGGCGCACGCATGCAGGAGGCGCTGATCTCGCTGATGCAGATGGCCAAGACCTCCGCGGTCCTGGCACGCATGCGCGAGGAAGGCTTGCCGTTCATTTCCGTGCTGACCGATCCGGTCTACGGCGGCGTTTCCGCCAGCCTGGCGATGCTTGGTGACGTGATCGTAGCGGAGCCTAAGGCCCTGATCGGCTTCGCGGGTCCGCGGGTAATCGAGCAGACTGTGCGCGAGAAACTGCCGGAAGGCTTCCAGCGCAGCGAGTTTCTGCTTGAACACGGTGCGATCGATCTGATCATTCCCCGTGCCGAGCTGCGTAGCCGCCTCGCTCGCCTCTTGGCCCAGATGCAGAAACTGCCGACGCCGGTAGAGACCTCTCAGGTAACGGCCAAGGCATGACCAGCCGGAGCCTGGCCGACTGGCTCGCCTACCTGGAACAGTTGCACCCGACCGCCATCGACATGGGCCTCGACAGGGTTCGCGCGGTGGCGGCCAGGATGGCCATGACACGGCCGGCCCCTCTGGTGGTCACGGTCACTGGCACCAACGGCAAGGGCTCCACCTGTGCCTTCATCGCCTCGTTGCTGGATGCTCAGGGGCTCAAAGTTGGCAGCTACAGCTCCCCCCACCTGTTGCGCTACAACGAGCGTGTCCTGCTGAGTGGTCGTGAAGCGAGCGACGCAGAGCTTTGCGAAGCGTTTGCCGTGGTCGAAGCGGCTCGTGGCGAGATTTCCCTTACCTATTTCGAAATGGGCACGCTGGCGGCGCTCTGGCTGTTCGAGCGTGCCGGGCTGGATGCCGTAGTGTTGGAGGTCGGGCTCGGCGGGCGGCTGGATGCCGTCAATATCGTCGATGCCGATCTGGCGGTGATCACCAACATCGGCCTGGATCATGCCGACTGGCTGGGCAATAGCCGCGAGAGCGTCGCGTACGAGAAGGCCGGCATCCTCCGCGAGGGCAAGCCCGCGCTCTGTGGTGACCTGGATCCACCACAGCCATTGCTGGACCACGCCAATTCACTGAGTGCCCCCCTGCTGCTGCGCGGGCGAGATTTCGATCTGGCGATGGGGGCAGGGGATTGGCATTGGCGGGGCGTCGACGCCGCTGGAGCGCCGCTGGAACTACACGGCTTGCCGCTGCTCACCTTGCCAATGGAGAACGCGGCGCTAGCGTTGCAGGCCTACGCAATGCTCGGGCTGCCGTGGGACCCGGCAAGGCTGGCCAGCGCGCTTCTGCAGACTCGGGTCGTGGGGCGTCTCGATAGCCGACAGGTCGTCTGGAATGGTCGGCGGATTGCGCTGTTGCTGGACGTTGGCCATAACCCGCATGCCGCAGCCTTTCTCGCGCAACGTCTCGAACAACGGCCGGTCGTTGGGACAAGGCGGGCGGTCTTCGGGTTGCTGGCAGACAAAGACCTGACGGGCGTGCTCGATGCCCTGGCGCCATCGATTTCGGATTGGGCGGTGGCCCCGTTGCCTACGCCGCGGACGCAATCGGCTACACAGTTGGCTCAAGCGCTGCTTGAGCGCGGTGCATCGGTCAGCGAGTATGCAACTATCGAGCAAGCACTCGATGCTCAGTGCGCCAGGGCGGAATCGGTCGACGAGATACTGGTTTTCGGTTCGTTCTACTGCGCGGCCGCGGCACTCGAGTGGCTGGAACAACAGGTAGGGGATGGTGGACATGGCACTGCTGGATAAAGGATTGCTGCAACGCATGGTCGGCGCGCTGGTGCTTATAGCGATCGCGGTCATATTCGTGCCGATGCTGTTCAATCGGCAGGACGACCTGCGGCATGTCACCGTTGATGCGCCCAGCATTCCAGCTGCACCAGTGGTGGCGGAGATCGAAATGGAGCCGGTCGACGTTCCTGAACCGCAATCCGTACCCGAAGGCTTCGAGATCATCGAAGAAGGCGCCGAGCCGGACGCCGCGCCGCCTGCCGTCGCATCGGCTCCAGCACCCATCGAGCCCGTCGCGCCTGTCGCGCCGACAGCCTCCGCGCCAGCGACGCCCGAGCAGCCAGCACCAGCGAAGATCGAGCCACCGGTTGCGGAGCCGCGGCTCGACAACAATAACCTGCCTGTCAGCTGGTCGATTCAGCTGGCCAGCCTGTCGAATCGGGCCAGCGCGGAGAGTCTGCAGCGGGCGTTGCGCTCCCAGGGCTACAACGCCTACATCCGCACGGCGGACGGCATGAATCGTGTGTTTGTCGGGCCGCTCGTGGAGCGCAGCGAAGCGAACAGGCTTCGCGATGTGTTGCAGCGCCAGCAGAAGCTGGACGGTTTCGTGGTGCGCTTCAAACCTGAAGGAAGCTGACTCGCTGAGCGGCTGGTCAGGCAGCGGATGGCCAGCCGCAGTTGTCCTCTCATCGCCGGGTCACTGGCGCGTACCCCTGGCGCTTGCGCTCTGCTAAAATGCGCCGCCTTTTCCTCCTTGCAGAAAACATCGTGGCATTCACCTGGGTCGATTGGGCCATCATCGCCGTCATTGCCGTTTCCAGCCTGATCAGCCTGAAGCGCGGCTTCGTCAAGGAGGCGCTTTCGCTGCTGACCTGGATCATCGCTGGCGTGGTTGCCTGGATGTTTGGTGGTGCGTTGTCCCACCACCTCGCTGAGTACATCAGCACACCGTCGGCCCAGGTGATCGCGGCCTGCGCGCTGTTGTTCGTGGCGACCCTGCTGGTCGGAGCGCTGGTGAATTTTCTGATCGGCGAGCTGATCAGGGTGACCGGTCTGTCGGGGACCGATCGGTTCCTCGGCATGGTATTCGGTGCTGCGCGAGGTGGCCTTTTGATCGTGGTGCTCGCCGGCTTGCTGAGCCTCGGACCGGTGGAGCAGGACCTGTGGTGGCGCGAATCGGCATTGTTGCCACACTTTCTCCTGATCGCCGATTGGTCGAAGAACCTGATTCTCGGATTCAGCGGGCAATGGTTCGCTGGTTCGCTCAACCCGCCGGGTTGAGGTCTTTCGTTTACGGATGCTCGGCCTGCCGCGGTATCCGGTCTGCCTGTAATAACTGAGAGGTTCCTTGCATGTGTGGCATTGTCGGCATCGTCGGTAAGTCGAACGTCAATCAGGCGCTGTATGACGCGCTTACCGTACTGCAGCACCGCGGCCAGGACGCAGCCGGTATCGTGACCAGCCACGATGGGCGGCTGTTTCTGCGCAAGGACAACGGCTTGGTGCGCGATGTGTTCCAGCAGCGCCACATGCAGCGCCTGGTCGGCAACATGGGCATCGGTCATATCCGCTATCCCACGGCTGGTAGTTCGAGCTCGGCCGAAGCGCAGCCGTTCTATGTGAACTCGCCGTACGGCATCACGCTTGCGCATAACGGCAACCTGACCAACGTCGATCAGCTGACCAAGGAAATCTACGAGTCGGACCTGCGCCACGTGAACACCAGCTCCGACTCGGAGGTGCTGCTCAACGTGTTCGCCCACGAACTGGCCGTGCGCGGCAAGCTGCAGCCGACCGAAGAGGACGTCTTCGCCGCCGTCAGCAAGGTCCACGAGCGTTGCCGCGGTGGCTACGCCGTGGTGGCGATGGTGACCGGTTATGGCATCGTCGGGTTCCGCGACCCGAATGCTATTCGCCCGATCGTTTTCGGCCAGCGCCACACCGACGAAGGCGTCGAGTACATGATCGCTTCGGAAAGCGTGTCGCTCGATGTGCTCGGCTTCACCCTGATTCGCGACCTGGCACCTGGCGAGGCGGTGTACATCACAACCGACGGCAAGCTGTTCACCCGCCAGTGCGCCGATGCACCGAAGCTTGCGCCTTGCATCTTCGAGTACGTCTACCTGGCGCGCTCCGACTCCCTGATGGACGGGGTTTCGGTGTACAAGGCTCGTCTGCGCATGGGCGAGAAGCTGGCTGACAAGATTCTGCGCGAGCGCCCGGACCACGACATCGACGTGGTCATCCCGATTCCGGATACCAGCCGCACCGCGGCGCTGGAGCTGGCCAATCGGCTCGGTGTGAAGTTCCGCGAAGGCTTCGTCAAGAATCGCTACATCGGCCGCACCTTCATCATGCCCGGACAGGCGGCGCGCAAGAAGTCGGTGCGCCAGAAGCTCAATGCAATCGATCTGGAGTTTCGTGGCAAGAACGTCATGCTGGTGGATGATTCCATCGTGCGCGGCACCACCTGCAAGCAGATCATCCAGATGGCTCGCGAAGCCGGCGCGAAGAACGTCTACTTCTGTTCGGCGGCGCCGGCGGTGCGTTACCCCAACGTCTATGGCATCGACATGCCCAGCGCCCACGAGCTGATCGCCCACAACCGCACCACCGAGGAGGTGGCCGAGCTGATCGGGGCCGACTGGTTGGTCTATCAGGATCTCGAGGATCTGATCGATGCGGTGGGTGGCGGCAAGGTGAAGATCGAGAACTTCGATTGCGCGGTGTTCGACGGTAACTACATCACCGGCGACATCGATGAGGCCTATCTGCACAAGATCGAACAGGCGCGCAATGACCTGAGCAAGGCCAAGACCAATGCCGTCAGCGCGATCATCGATCTGTACAACAACTGATTCATGCCGGCACGCGAAGCGCTGCCGGCTGAGGTAAGACTATGACCATCGAATGGGAAGCCGGACGGCTGGATAGCGAGCTCGACGGGGTCGGGCTCGACACCCTGGCCGTGCGCGCTGGTCAACGCCGTACGCCGGAAGCCGAGCATGGCGAGCCGCTGTTCTTCACGTCCAGCTACGTGTTCCGCAGCGCCGCCGATGCGGCCGCGCGTTTTGCCGGTGATGTACCGGGCAATGTCTATTCGCGCTATACCAACCCGACAGTGCGGGCCTTCGAAGAGCGCATCGCTGCGCTGGAAGGTGCCGAGCAGGCGGTCGCCACTGCCTCAGGAATGGCAGCGATCCTCGCCACGGTGATGAGCCTGTGTTCGGCGGGCGACCATGTGCTGGTATCGCGCAGCGTGTTCGGGGCCACCGTCTCGCTGTTCGAGAAGTACTTCAAGCGCTTCGGGGTGCAGGTCGATTACGTCCCGCTCACCGACTTCGCCGCATGGGAATCGGCGTTCAAGGAAAACACCAAGCTGGTATTCGTCGAATCGCCGTCCAATCCGCTGGCTGAGCTGGTGGACATCGCCGCGCTGGCGCGCCTCTGCCACGGCAAGGGCGCCATGCTGGCGGTGGACAACTGTTTCTGCACGCCAGTGCTGCAGCAGCCGCTGAAACTGGGGGCCGATATCGTCATCCACTCGGCGACCAAGTACATCGACGGCCAGGGCCGCTGCCTTGGCGGTGTGGTTGCCGGGCGCAGCGAGCAGATGAAGGAAATCGTCGGCTTCCTGCGTACCGCCGGGCCGACGCTCAGCCCGTTCAATGCCTGGGTGTTTCTCAAGGGGCTGGAAACCCTGCGCCTGCGCATGCAAGCTCATTGTGCCAGCGCTCAGATACTGGCCGAATGGCTGGAACAGCAGCCGGGCGTCGAGCGGGTGTTCTACGCTGGCCTGCCGAGCCATCCGCAGCACGAGCTGGCCAAGCGGCAGCAGAAGGGCTTCGGCGCGGTGCTGAGTTTCGAGGTGGTCGGAGGGAAGGAGGGCGCTTGGCGTTTCATCGACGCGACCCGGCTGATTTCGATCACCGCCAACCTGGGTGATAGCAAGACCACCATCACCCATCCCGGCTCGACCACCCATGGTCGACTTTCGGCCGAGGATCGCGCGACGGCGGGCATCCGCGATAGCCTGATCCGCGTCGCGGTTGGGCTGGAAGATGTCGACGATCTCAAGGTCGATCTGGCCCGCGGATTGGCCGCGCTCTGAGCCAATGATTCCTCAGCGGCAGCCGTTGGGCTTCCGCTGAGGGTTGTCTCATCTCCCGCAGGAGTGTTCAACGTTATCAGGCATAGTCGTTACTGACGTAGGTCTATGGCCGGCGCAGGCTCGCCTCGACCATCGAACAGCTGGGTGGGGTTGGCCGGAAGGATGGTCGGACTGGCCGAATCGGTCTCGATCACCCGGATGTCGCTGTACTTCTTCCCCGAAAGCGCGGCAAGGCCGGCGCGATCGCGAATAACCGTGGGCCGCAGGAACACCATCAGGTTGCGCTTGATGTGGGTTTCCTGGGTCGAGCGGAACAGCCCTCCAAGCAGTGGGATGTCCCCAAGCAGCGGTACCTTGGAATTGGTACGGGTGACATCGTCCTGAATCAGGCCGCCAAGCACGATCACCTGACCATCCTCCGCGAGGATGGTGCTTTTGATTGCGCGCTTGTTGGTCACCAGGTCGACCGCCTGGGCGGTCAGGCTGGCGCTGGGGGCGATGGAGGAAATCTCCTGCTCGATCTGCAGGCGCAGGGTCGCGCCTTCGTTGATGTGTGGCGTGACCTTCAGCGTGACGCCGATATCCTGGCGCTCGATGGTGGTGAAGGGGTTGTTAGCGCCCGCCGCGTCGGTGGTGTACGAGCCGGTCTGGAACGGGACGTTCTGGCCGACAAGGATCTCCGCTTCCTGGTTGTCCAGGGTCAGCAGGCTCGGCGTCGAGAGCAGGTTGCTTTTGCTGTTGGACGACAGTGCAGTGATCAGCGCGCCGAAGCTGCGCGTGCCGACGCCGATGATGGCGCCGTCGGGCAGGTTGTTGGGAATTTCATTTTCGTTGATCGCATTGAGCACGCTGCCGACGGAAATGCCGGTGTTGCCGAAATTGACCCCGCCCGCGCCACCCGTGCTGCCGCGCGCATCGATGGCCCACTGCACGCCCAGGGCATCGGTAATGTCACCGGACACCTCGACGATTGCCGCCTCGACCATGACCTGGGCGCGTGGAATGTCCAGCTGTCGGACGATGCTTTCCATGGTGCCGATCAGCTCCGGGTCGGCGAGCAGTACCAGTGCGTTCAGGCTTTCATCGGCACGGATGAGGATGTTCTGTGGGCGGCTGGTGGTGGCTTCGCCGCCTTCGGGGCTCTTCAAACCTTCCGATATGTCGCCCAGGGTCTCGGCCAGGGACTTGGCGTCGTTGTGGCGCAGCCGGATGACGCGCGTGTTGGCCGAGCGGGTGGTGGGCGTGTCGAGGGTCTGCGCGAGCGCCGCGAGCTTGCTGCGCGCCTCGCTGGGGCCGATGAAGATCAGGCGGTTGGTGCGTGAGTCGGCGATGATCTGCACGCCGGCAGTGGACTTCGCTTCGCCGCGTACCAGTGAGTTGCGCAGGACCTCGGCTATGTCCACTGCCCAGCCGTGCTGCAGGTTCAGCACGCCGTAATCGTTGCTTTCGGCTCGGTCGAGCTGGCGCACCAGATCCTGGATACGAGCGATGTTGGCGCTGCGGTCGCTGATGATCAGTGCGTTTGCCGAAGATACGGCCGCGAGGTGACCGTACTGCGGCACCAGGGGACGGATCAGCGGAATGAGTTCCGCAGCTGAGGTGTGCTGCACCTGGATGACCCGTGTTTCCAGCTGATCGCCACCGCTCGGGCCGCTGCCGGCCTCGGCCTTGGCTTCGGCATTGGGCACTACCCGTGCTACATCACCCTGGGTGAGCACGCTGAATCCATGGGTGGCCATGACGGAAAGGAAGAGCTGATATACCTCGCTCAGCGACAGCGTGGCGTTCGACACCACGCTGACCTGGCCCTTGACGCGCGGATCGACGATGAACGTCTGGCCGCTGAGCTGGCTGATCTGATCGATGAAGGCGCGTATGTCGGCGTCCTTGAGATTGATCGTCCAGCCATCTTGGCGAGTATTGCTGGGCTCGATGCCGGGTTCGGCGGCCAGCAGGGGCAGGGGGGCGGCCAGCAGGCTGGTGGCGATTAGGGCAAGCAGCGGGCGCGAAAAAGGCTTCGACATCGGTCAATCGTCTTCCATGGGCTGGTCGTTGGAGGGTGCGGCATCCGGCTGGTTCACGGCTTCTTCCAGCTGCTGGCGCAGGGCGTCCATCTGTTGCTGCATCTGCTGTGTCTCCTCGTCCTGCGGTTCGGCATAGGGGACCTCATCCTGATAGGACACGTCGGCCGGCTCGTCCGGAATGTAGCTTGGCGAGCGCACCTGTGGGAAATGGAGCACCTCGACGGTACCGTTGCGCAGCAATTCGACGCGATCAGGGAACACCTGATGCAGGCTGACGCCGCTGCTTAGTTCCTCACCTTGCCAGTACAGCCGCGGTGGCTGGCCATCGACCTGGACGATGGCGCTGGAGCGCTGCGGCTCGGCATGGACGAAACTGCCGCGTAGCGTGAATCCGCTCGCCGCTGCGGTTGGCGTATAGGTTTCGGAGGCGGCGGTGGTGCCAAAGAGGATTTCAAGTCGCTGCATGTCGGGCCTGCCCAGGTTAGCGGCCTGATCTTCATATAGGTCGGCAGGTGCCGGGGCACGGGTCAACTGGACCCATTGCTCGATCTGGGTCGCCAGATGGAAGGCGAACAGGCAGAGAAGCACGGCGCTGAAAAACAAAGGGACGTAGCGGCGGTAACTGTGAAGTTTTCCCGGCAGTGGCAAGCGAAATACTCCGTGGCGCTTTTGTTGTTCGGTTCCCTGTACGCAGGTTGCCTCTGTCAGGCGTTACAGCATTTCTAGAACACTTTCGGCACTGGCGCAGCGAATTTGCCGGCACGTGCGACGACTCGATGATGGGCCGCCAAGATTACAAAGCGAGGTGGCAGCTCTTGTTGACCACGGTTCAGTAAAAAAAATTCAATGCCGTTGTTGACTTAGCTTAGGGGGGTGAGTAAATTGCGCGCCTCGCAAGGCGATCGGCTGATTAGCTCAGCTGGGAGAGCACCTGCATCACACGCAGGGGGTCGGCGGTTCGATCCCGTCATCAGCCACCAACCTTTGTGAGATTACGGACGAAAGTCCGGCCGACGCGCAGCGGTAGTTCAGTCGGTTAGAATACCGGCCTGTCACGCCGGGGGTCGCGGGTTCGAGTCCCGTCCGCTGCGCCATACATCGCCTCCTTTCGACTGAAGGTGGAACAAGGAAAGCTGCCAAGGGCAGCTTTTTTTGTGCCCGCTGCTTGGCCCTTGGAAGTCAACACGAATGCCGCTTCGTAGGGCGCGGCTGCAACGTCGTCGCCCTTCATTCCTGTTCCGGCATTTCATCCGATAGCCACCGCCGCGGTCCCGTACCGCCACTGCCGGCCGAGTCGTTCGGATTGGCGAGCTTGCAATGCTGCAGCGAGAGGCAACCACAACCGATGCAGTGGTCCAGATCCATGTCGAGCCGTTGCAGTTCGTTGATGCGCTGCGCGACCTGCTGTTTCCAGCCGCGAGAAAGCGCCTGCCAATCATCGTTGGTTGGCAGTTTGTCGGTGGGTAGGCGCGCAAGCTGCTTGCCGATCTCATCGAGCGAATAGCCTATCTTCTGCGCGAAGATGATGAAGGCCACTCGGCGTAGCGTCGAGCGTGGGAAGAATCGCCGGCTGCTGCCTTGACGCGAAGAGCTGATCAATCCGAGCGATTCGTAATAGCGAAGTGCAGACGCCGCCACGCCGCTGCGTTTGGTGATTTCACCGATCGGTAGCAAAGGATCCTTCTTGAACGCTTGTCCAGGCATCCGTTGGTCTCCCTGATTCGACAGACGAAGGTACGTTTGGGCTGGGGAAGAGCAGGGCATCGCCAAGATCGAGAGCCCGTGTCGGGCTATTTACGGAAAACTGGCAATGCGTGTCATGGCGGCAAATCATCCAAACAGAAGCGGGTACAGCGACAGCACCAGCATCATCGCCATCGATACGTTGAATACCCGCAGGTGTCGCAGGTCGGTCAACCAACGGCGTAGGGCCGTGCCGAACGTAACCCAGACCGTCACGCTAGGGGCGTTCACCAGCGCGAACAGCAGGGCGAGCAACACGACCGCCTGCATGCTGCCCCCGGTGGGCAAATACGCCGTGATGGCCCCGATCGCCATGATCCATGCCTTGGGATTGACCCATTGAAAGCCTGCTGCTTTCCAGAACCCGAACGGCCGGCCATTGGGTGAAGCGTCCTGCATCGGCGCGGCCGTCGCGATCTGCCAGGCCAAGTACAGCAGGTAAGCGCCGCCCACGATGCGCAACGCGGCGTACAGCGAGGGATAGTCTTCGAAAAGACGCCCCAGACCCGCGCCCACTCCCACCACCATCACACCGAAGCCGATACTGATCCCTAGGACATGGGGCAGGCTGCGTACGAACCCGTAGTTCACCCCGGAGGCCAGCAGCATGGTGTTGTTCGGGCCAGGAGTGATGGAGGTCACGAAGGCATAGGTGATGAAGGCAAGCAGGGTCTCTGGCGGCATGGGTCCTCCCGGTGCTGTCGACTGGCAGCGGTGTGCTTTCGGCTGGCAGGCATGAGCCAGGAAGTTTCTGCCATCGGGTAACCGTGATCCATGTACAGCCGTCATCGAATCGACCCGGTCAGTGGTCCCGCGGCCCTTGTGATTGCGGGTGAAGGTGGGGCTCAAGGTTCAAGCTCTCCGTTGCTCCCGGTCGGGGCTGTGCCACGTCATGTCGATATGGGTTTTCCCGCCTTGTGACGTGATGAACCCGAGGCGCTCGTAGAGGCGCCTTGCCGCCACGTTCGTCCTGAAGACGCTGAGCTCGATGGGCATATCACGTGCGGTCGCCTTCGCCTGGAGCTGGACCAAGAGCCGAGTACCAACCCCGCGGCCTTGAAGCACAGGCAGCAGCGCAATGTTGCGCAGGTAGATCCGCTCTGCTTAATCCTGTACCTGCAGGTAACCCGCGAGCTCGTTGTCCACTTGCAGCACCCAGGTGCTGGCTGTGGCCATCTCTTCGAGGAAGTTGGCGCGTTGCCAGCGCTCGTCCCATCCCCAGATCCGGGCGATGTGGGGCAGGAACACGGCCCGGTGGATCTCGAACAGCTCGAGCAGATCACTGCAGGCGGCTCGACGAAGTCCCACCCGGCTCATTTGTGGCAACGAACAGCTGTGCAATGGGCCATGCGTGTCTGCTTCACTCTGGTCGATCGTGGTGCCCGGCCGTCCTGGGCCCTGCCCAGCACCAGCGGAGTCGGTATGGCGGTGGTCTGTGTAGCCGACCGTCTCGCCTGCATCCAACGAGAGCTCATTGAAAAGGCACATGGGCTTCTGGTCCTGTTCTGCGCGGAGTTGAAGGTGTCGTCATGAGCGAGCGACAGACGCAACGAACTCTAGAAGTTCAAGCGAACTTGAGGTCAATAGAGGGAGCGATGTTTTTCGGGTACTGGGTCTATGAGACCGAGTGCCGTCGTTTCGCGGCGGAGGTGCAATGGCTCGCAATGGAATTCCGTCCATGGCTCAATGCAGGCGATGGTGAGCATCGCCCAAGCTCTGATGCGCGGCAGCTGACGGTCAATGCGCTGCGCGCCTGCCGAGAAGGCCGAGGTCATCTCGACGTGAGGTGATCGGCATGCCATTGATCCATGCCCGAGGGCGCGTAAGTTAGTCGGTGCTTTCCGGCACGTAGATCATGCGTCCATCGTTCAGTTGGTATGTGACGCCGGCCTTGGAGCCTTGCCCCTCACCGATCTCGCCGCTGGACTGGTACTGCTTCAGTTCCTTTCCGTCCTTGATCAGCATGCGCATGTTCGCTTCGCCCGGATTCTCGACGACCACGACCTTGTCCTGGCTGAACGGGTTGAGGGGGTTCTGCACGATGACGATGAGCAGGATCCCGATCACCACCAGAAAGAGGTCGATGAGGTTGACGATTGAAAGCAGTGGGTCGTCTTCATCGTCATGGTCGAGAAAACGCATCAGTTCTGCTCTCCCATGCGCTCGATGGCACGCAGCTCCTGAAGCAGCCAGCGGCGGCGCACGGTGAGCACGAAGAACGCGATGCTCGATGCGATCAACGCCAGGATCACGGCCGAAAGGCGATCACCAGATTTTCACCAATGCCCTTGGCGTCGCTCTCCGTCAGGGCCAGAAGGGCAGGGCCCATGGGGATCATGGTGGCCACGAGCCCCAGCATCGGAGCGCTGCGCGATGTTACCCGCAGCCATTCCAGGCGTTGCATGATCCACAGCTCGAGATCGTCACTGGTGCCGCCATGGACGCGCTGATGTGCGGCCAGCGCCGAACGGTAGCGGCCGGCGCGGCGCTGCCAGGCCTCCATGACAAAACTGCCCAGCGCAAGAAACGCATAGGCCAGTGCCGCCAGGATGAGCAGCAGAACGGGTGCGAGAAATACTCGGGTAAGTTCGTACAGACTGGACTCAAGGATGTTCATCAGATTCTTTTCGTTCGTTTTAGGGAAGGGCGGTGATACGGCGATTGGCCCGTTGCTGGTGCCCAGCAGCAGCGGCAAGCGATCGTGTTCGCCGGTCGGCTCGGACAACGGCTGCATCACCTGTCCGCGTACCGTCTCGCCAGCTTCAGGCGCGCCGGATGAGGCCGACTCGGTAGGCGATTGCGCCGGTGTCGGTGCCAGACCGAAGCCGGATACAAGTTGCTGGATGAACTCGCGAGTTACCGGCTCGCCGGCGTCGGCGCCTCGCTCGGTGGTCAAGGCTTGCCAACGTTCGGCCAGCTCGCGCCGCGTCTGCGCCGGAGCATCCCAGTAGCCTTTGCGGATCGCCTCGACCATGCGCTCGATCAGCTGGGCCTGAGCCGTGGGATTGTGTGTCTCGAACCACTCATTTACGCCAAGCGCTCGCTGGTCCTTCACGAAGGTGTCGTGCAGCGCCTGCCATTGGTCTGCGCGCACCATGCTCCGGTCGGCCGCCTGCCAGCCCCACAGGTTGTTGGCCACGTTCAGGACCTCCAGCGTGCCGGCGTATCCTTCCTGCTGCATGGCGGCGATCCATTGCGGGTTCAGATAACGACTGCGCAGCTCGCTGGCGAGGTAACCTGCCGCCCCTGTGGTGCGCGGTTCCCGCTTGCGCAGATCGGAGATGTAGAGCGACGGGCTCGTGCCATCAAGATGGCGGACGGCCAAGGAAAGCCCCCCGAGGAACTCAAATGGATGATCGGTGGCGAGCACGCCGTTGAGCTCGCTGGAGCGTGCCATGACCGCCGCCTGAACACCTTTCAGCTGTTCGGCCAAGAGCTTCTGGCCGTCGACTTTTTCGCCCCAACTGCCGGTGCCGTAGGCGTACTGCAGGCGGGACAGGAACTGCTGCGCCAGCTCCGATTCCTCTTTCCAGCTCGTCGAGTCCAGCGTCAGCTGCGAGACGCCGGTGCCGTAATCACCTGGCTCGTTGCCGAACAGTGTCTCGCCTAGGGCACGCTGCACCGCGGAAAGGTCGGCTGGCCGAGGCGTGTCGAGGATGAGCAGGTCGGGGGGATCGGCCTCCAAGTCCGGCATGCTCAGGGCAGCACGGCTCAGCACGACATGGGAATCCGCTGCCAGCTCCTTGAGCTTGTCGATCTTGCCCTGCAATACGAAGTCGGTCGCGACGACCCGTACAGTGAGGGGCTCGCGCGGCAACTGGGCGAAGGCAGGCAGGCTCGCGCCCGCCATCAGGATGGTGAGCCCGATTTGGATCAATCCGCGCATTTCAGAAGCTCAAGCTCACACCGACGTGATAGGTCCGCCCGGGCTCGGTAAAGGCGTAGTTGTCCGCAGCGTCGCTGAAATCTCTGTCCGTCAGGTTCTCGACCCCGCCACGGATACTCAGGGTGTCGCTGATGCGCTGGCTGATTTCCAGGTGCCAGAGGCTGTAGGCGGGAACTGCATGGGCCGTGTTGCTGGAGTAGGACAGTTGGCTGCCGACATACTCGCCGCGCAGTTGTCCGGTGAAGTCTGCAGTGGGCGTCCATTGCAGCCGGGTGTTGGCCAGGTGACGGGCACGGTCGCCCAGCCGGCGATCGGCGCTACGATCGATGGCGTCGAGGTAGGTGTAGTTCAGCTCCCAGCGGAGATCGGCCGGCAGATCCAGACCGCCACCAAGCTCCAGGCCGCGGATTCGCGCCTTGTCGACGTTGTCGTAGTTGCGAACCTCACGGCCGCGGAGCCCGCAGCTGGCGACGCACACGGTCTGGATGAGCCCGCGAACATTGTTCTGGAACACGCCGCCATTTAGCGTCCAGCCACTGCCCTGGTAGTCCGCGCTGAGCTCGTAGGTGGTGTTGATCTCGGGTTCCAGATCGGGGTTGCCGTAGATGGTGATCATCCCGCCGCCGCCAATGGCCGAGTAGCCAGGGGAGAGCTGCTTGAGCGACGGCGCCTTGAAGCCGCGCCCACCGCCACCCTTGAGCGTCAGCGCATCGCTGACGTGATGCACCAGGTGGGCGCGCGGGCTGTTGTGCCAACCGTATTCCTCGTACCGATCGAAGCGATTTCCAACGACGAGCGACCAGGACGGGGCGAACTCGATTTCGTCCTGCAGGAACAGGGCGCGATGAATGATCCGCGCATCACCGCTGGCAAAACCTCGGTCCTCAAGCTGCTCCTTGCGCCATTCGCCGCCGAGGGTGAACAGGTGGGTGTCGGCCTGGAGGGACGCGCTGCCATCGATCACGTCGTCGGTGAGCTCCTGGCGCGGCGAAGTTGGGATGACCCCGTTGGTGTAGCGATTGTTGCGCTCCAGTGAGTTGCGATAGGCGCGCACGGAGGTTTTGCCCCAGACCCAATCTCCACTGTGCGCAAGCGACAACCGCTCACGCTCGATGCGATCACGGGATTCATAGTCGACCGGTGCGCGGCCTGCACTGCGTGTATTGCGCCAACGATCTTCCTCGCCGCTTGCAAATCCGAGGTCGATGCGTTGTGCCGCGTCCGGTGTCCAGCTGAGCGTTGCGCTTGCGCTTTGGGCGTCTCGACCTTCGATCTCGGACAGCCGCGTATCCCGGTGCAGGGGTGTTTCCTGACGGCGCCGCGTCTCTCCTGTCAGCGACAGGCCAATCACGCCAGGCACCAGCGGACCGCCGGTATAAACACCTAACTGATGGGGCTGACCTCCTCGGCCATCTTCCCTCACTCCGCCGTTTAGCTGCGCCGCTCCCTGCCAGGCATCAGTGCTGCGGCGGGTGATGACGTTTACCACGCCGCCGAGGGCTTCGGAGCCGTACAGCGAGGACATCGGGCCGCGCACGACCTCGATGCGCTCGATGGCGTCGACCGGCACCCAGCCCAGATCGAAATCCGCGTGAGCCACGGCGCCGCCTGCGTTGCCGATGCGCTGTCCATCGATCAGTACCAGGGTGTGCTCGCTTCCCATTCCACGGATGCTCACGCCCCGGCGCGTCATGCCAACGCCGGTGAACTGCAGCCCGGCAGTACCGCGCAGCGCATCCTCGAGATCCTGAACCGGTCGCAGTGCCAGCTCCTCCCGATTGATCACCGACACGCTGGCAGGCGCATCGCCGAGCTGTCGGACGGTCGACGTGGCGGTCACGACGGTTGGTTCCAGATGCAGCGCCTGGTCGGCGAAGGCCAACAGTGGAAAGAGGGCGAAGGCGGGGATCAGGCGAGCGCGGTGGCAGGCATTGCTCAGGCGGTTACGGCGGGACATCGGGTCGTCTTCCTTGAAGGATCGGGCGGACGGGCACAGCGGTGCCGTCCGCTCAAGAGAGCGGGTCGGATCGCTGTGACTCGGGAGATTTATTTCTTCGTGGCGAAACCGGCGAAGCGCTTGTTGAAGCCGGCAATGCGCCCTTCGGTGGTGGTCTTGCGCTGCTTGCCTGTGTAGATGGGATGCGAAGCACTCGAGACATCGAGGGCGATGTACGGGTAGGTATTGCCGTCGGTGTGCTGGTGGGTGCGCGTTGTCTCGGCCGTCGAGCCGATCAGGAAATAGACGTCGGCTGCCGTGTCATGGAACAGCACAGGCCGATAGTCGGGGTGGATGCCTGGTTACATGTCAGAGTCTCCGAGATGGAATGCGATAATGATGTTATATCATAACAATTCGTGCAAGCCTCCGGAGCCGGATACGACTTCAGACGTCGGAGTTCTGCAGGATGCTTGAAGAATCCTTGAGCCATTCGCTGCGCCGTCCTTGTCACGATGTGCTTTCGGTCTACACGGCAGGCCAGACCGAAGGTCGAAGACTAACCTGCGAAGCCAGGGCTGCGAGCCGCTTAGCTGGTCGGTGGGCAATTCCCGTTTGCGCTCGGAGGCGCTGGGCTCTACAAACTAACGTGCTGCCCAGTAACAGTCCGGCAGTGCCACACGACGAGGATTCGATGACCACCGCCAATCAGCAATTTGCCAGCGACAACTATTCCGGCGTATGCCCAGAAGCCTGGGAGGCCATGGCCAGAGCGAATCAGGGGCATGACAGGGCGTACGGCGACGATCAATGGACAGCGCGCGCGGCCGATCACTTTCGGGCGCTGTTCGATACCGACTGCGAGGTGTTTTTCGCTTTCAACGGCACGGCTGCGAATTCCCTGGCGCTGTCGTCGCTCTGTCAGAGTTACCACAGCGTGATCTGCGCCGACATTGCCCACGTCGAGACCGACGAATGCGGCGCCCCCGAGTTCTTCTCCAATGGCTCCAAGCTGCTGCTCGGCCGGTCCGAGCAGGGCAAGCTGACGCCCGCGGCCATTCGTGAAATCGCCCTGAAGCGCAAGGACATCCACTACCCCAAGCCGCGCGTGGTGAGCCTGACCCAGGCCACCGAAGTCGGCACTGTGTACCAGCCCGAGGAGTTGCGCGCGGTCAGCGATACCTGCAAGGAGCTTGGCCTGCATCTGCACATGGATGGTGCCCGCTTTGCCAATGCGTGCGCTCATCTCTGCCTTGCTCCTGCCGAGTTGAGCTGGAAAACCGGGGTCGACGTGCTCTGTTTCGGTGGTACCAAGAACGGCATGGCGGTGGGCGAGGCCATCCTGTTCTTCAATCGGGATCTGGCCATCGATTTCGAGTACCGCTGCAAGCAGGCCGGCCAACTCGCCTCCAAGATGCGATTCCTTTCTGCGCCGTGGGTTGGCCTGCTGGAAAATGGGGCTTGGCTCAAGTACGCCGACCACGCCAACCGCTGCGCTCGGCTGCTGGCCGAGCTCATAGGCGAATTGCCGGGGGTTGAGCTGATGTTTCCGGTACAGGCCAATGGTGTCTTCGTCAGCCTTCCGCCAGCGGCGCTGGAAGCGCTGAAACACCGCGGCTGGCTGTTCTACACCTTCATCGGCGTCGGCGGCGCACGCTTCATGTGCTCCTGGGACACCAGCGAAGCGCGGGTGAGGCAGCTGGCCGACGACATTCGTACGGTCGTGATCGGATCGGTGTAGGTGCACCGTTGCGTTGCGTAGCTGACGTCATGCCCGATGACGAGCGGTTGCAGCTGGCGCTTCAGGTCTGGAAGTACACCACCATTCGAAGATGCCGATGCTCATCCACGATGAGCGTTTCGTGACGATAGCGATGTAGCGTGCCGCTCGAGTCGAGAAGATGGCTGATGCCGCGTTGCGCGACGACCCGGTGGGGGGCTTCCCATTCCTGTCGAAAGGCGGGGGACAGCAATCGGAGCGTCTCGATCAGGTCTAGCATCAGCGGGTCGTCAGGAGCGACAGCAACGTCATACCTGAGTTGAGCCAGGAGCCCAGCGGCGTCGTCACCCCAGGTCGGCATTCGACGACGCATGCTGGAATCGGCGAAGACGAGTTCCAGCACGTTGCGCTCCTCGGGCAGCTTTGAACCGAAGCGAAACAGATCATCCGCCGCCGTGTTCCACGCGATCGCATCCCAGCGCAGATTCTGAACGTAGGCGGGCCTGGGCAACTCGTCGAGCAGCTGCTGGAATCCCGCCGACACCGAGGTAGGTTGCCGCGCCTCGGGCGATGGAGGGCGGCGATGGGCGAGCAGGAACAGATGGCTGCATTCGGCATCGTCCAACTTGAGCGCGTAGGCGATGTTCAGCAGGAATTTCTCCGATACGTGAATATCGCGCCCCTGTTCGAACCAGGTGTACCAGGACAGTCCGACGCCGGCGAGCGCGGCCACTTCCTCCCGCCGCAGGCCTGGAGTACGGCGTCGTTCGGTGGACGGCAGCCCGACATCCGCTGGCGTCAGCTTCCGTCGATGGTGCAGAAGGAAGTCGGAAAGATCTTTGCGAGTACGCTTGAGGCTACGGTCAGCCATGGCTGTTGGTCCTGACAATAGGATAACTAGCAAAATTGTAATAGGTTAATGGTGCCCCGATGATGACGCCTCCGCAATCGACCATGCGTGAGGACACCATGACCCTTTCATTGAAATCCAAGTCGTCTGGAGTGCCGGTCATTTCCTGTGTAGCCGGGCGTAACAAGCGAGCTGGGCCGCGTGCTTGGGCCGGGCTGGCATTGTTATCTCTACCCACGGTCATGCTGGGTCTGGACTTGACGCTGTTGCATCTGACATTACCGGCGCTGGCGCTCGACCTCAGCCCGACCAGCACTCAAGCGCTCTGGATCATGGATGCATACGGTTTCTTTATCGCAGGCTTCTTGATCACCATGGGTACGCTGGGCGATCGGATCGGGCGACGCAAGCTGTTGATGATAGGTTCGGTCGCCTTCGCCATGGCGTCCGTGGTCGCCGCTTTTTCGACTAGTGCCAACATGCTGATAGCGGCGCGGGCGGCCCTTGGTGTGGCCGGGGCAACGCTGATGCCTTCGACGCTCGCGCTGATCAGCAATCTGTTCGTCGATCCGCGTCAACGGGCGCTCGGCATCGGCATCTGGGCAACGATGTGGGGAGTCGGTTCCGCATTGGGACCGGTGGTCGGTGGCCTCATGCTCGAGTGGTTCTGGTGGGGTGCGGCGTTTCTACTGGTGGTACCCGTTGTAGCTCTGCTGGTGCTGCTGGGACCGTTCGTCCTGCCAGAATACCGATCGCCCAGGGCCGAACGCCTGGATCTGTTGAGCGTCCTGCTTTCCCTGGCCGCGGCGTTGCCGTTCGTTTACGGCCTCAAGCAGGTGGCCAAGGAAGGCCTGGTGTCCAGTGCCGTTCTGGCGACGATCGTCGGGGTGCTGTTTGCCTGGCTGTTTGTCAGGCGTCAGCGCCGGCTGACCGACCCGTTGCTTGATCTCTCTCTTTTTTCCGACCGCGCCTTCTCCGTGGCGCTTGCCGTGCTGCTTTTCGCTCTGGTCGCGGTTGGCGGCACCATGTTGCTCGTCGCGCAGTACCTGCAACTGGTAGCTGGATACTCACCTTCGAATGCCGGTCTGTGGATGGGGTTGGCCGCGTTGGCGATGATCATCGGTGGTATTGGTGCTCCGCTCGTTGCCCGAGCGATCCGCCCCGGCTTTGTCGTTGCGGGGGCACTGGCATTGTCGGCGGCGGGTTATCTCCTGCTCAGCCAAGTGACGGATGCAACTTCGGGCGTGCTCATGGCTGTCGCCTCGCTTGCCTTGGCCTACCTGGGCAACGGCACCATCGCGGCGCTGGGCACAGATCTGGTGGTTGGGGCAGCACCTGCAGAGAAGGCCGGGTCGGCCTCGGCCATGACCGAGATGGTGCAAGACCTCGGGATATCGTTCGGCATCGCGTTGCTCGGCAGCATCGCCGGGGCGGTCTATCAACGAACCATTACGCCCTTGCTCTCCGGCGAGCTGACCGCCGCCACGCGCGAGGCAGTGGCGGACAGCCTCTGGGCCGCGTCGTCAGTCGCCGCACAGTTGCCGCCGGAGCAGGTTGCTCATGCACAAGCCGCATTCGTGAGCGGTGTTCGAGGCGCAGCCTTGTTCAGCGCTGTGAGCGTTGCCGCGCTGGCGGTTGTTTCAGCGGTTGCGCTGCGCCATCTGCGTTCCAGTGGGGTAGGGGACAGGCGCTAGCGATACGGTACGTGTGCCGCCCAGCGGTCGACGATCTGGATCACGCCAGTAACGAAGATCTCGAGAGCATCCCTGGCTATGAAGGTGTCCGTGGCAGCTACGAGCCAGGACGCGAGTTGCGTCTGGGTGTGACGCTGCGTCTCTGACTGAAATGGCGCGCAAGGGTGAGCCCGGCGCGCTTTTCAATGAGCGCCGGCCGCTTGCACGGTCAACCATCCTGGCGCGTCTCGGTTCAGCTTGTCTGCTCGACTGCACTGAGGTACCTAGCCGCGAACCGGCTCGAGGAGTGCGCGACGGAATGCCTGGGCAACAGGGCCCAGCGGCTCGTCCAGGCGGTGCGCCAGGTAGGCTTCGGACTGCACCTCGCTGTTGCGCCCGAGGTCGGGAATGGGCACGCGCACCAGGCGGCCCGAATCCAGATCGTTCTGCACCTGCCATGTCGGCAGTCGCCCCCAGCCGAGGCCCTCGCGTATCAGCGCCAGCTTGGCATCCTGAGTGTTGACCCGGCAGGTGAAGGGGGACAGAACGCCGAATGAGCGGCCCTCCGAGAGCGGGGTAGGGTCGGTCAGAACGATCTGCAGATGGTTGGCGAGATCGGCGATTCCGAGCCGCTCGCGCTCTTCCCGTGCAGCGAGGGGATGTGTAGCGCACACCACCGCAACCTGCTGTACCGAGCCGATGGCTTCCAGCAACAGCCGAGGATTACGGAAGTCCTCACCGACGATTATCGCCAGCGCGCAGCGCCTGTCCTCCAGCGCGGCGATCGGCCCTCCCAGCGCTTGCACATCCATGCGAAAGCAGGTCGACGGAAATTCGGCGCTCGCTGCGGCAACCGCCCGCGCCACCGACTCGATCGGGAACAGGGTATCGACTACCAGAGCCAGTTCCAGTTCCACCCCGGCACCCAGCGCACGGGCGCGCGCCCGCATGGCATCGGCACGCAGCAGGATGTCGCGCGCATGCGCCAGCAGGGCCTCGCCTTCGGGCGTCAGTACCGGCCGATAACCGCTGCGATCGAACAGTTGCAGTTCCAGCTCTGCCTCCAGATTTGCAATCGCATGGCTGACCGCCGATTGCACGCGCAACAGCCGCGCCGCGCCGGAGCGAAAGCTGCCGCTGTCGGCAACCGTGACGAACGTCCGGATCTGATCCAGCGTCATTGCATCGAGCATGATCTGCTCCGTAGATCGTGTTGATCGAAATTTAATCACTCTTGCAGAGCATCGCCAGTGCTTATCGTTGGCTCGGTCCAATGACAACGAGGATTCGAGCGATGACTAAGGTACTGGTGCTGTATTACTCCTCTTATGGGCATATCGAGACGTTGGCCCACGCCGTGGCCGATGGGGTTCGTCAGGCAGGAGCGCTCGCACAGGTCAAAAGGGTGCCGGAACTCGTTCCGGAGCACGTCGCACGCAAGGCGGGCTACCGGACGTTGCAGCCGGCGGATGTCGCTTCCGTTGCCGAGCTGCCCGAGTACGACGCCATCGTCATCGGCACGCCAACGCGCTTCGGCAACATGGCTGCACAGATGAAGAATTTCCTCGACCAGTGCGGCGGCCTGTGGGCGGACGACCGTCTGGTGGGCAAGGTTGGCAGCGTTTTTACCTCGACCGGCAGTCAGCACGGGGGACAGGAGAGCACGATCCTGGCGACCCATACGGTGTTGCTGCACCTGGGCATGGTGATCGTCGGGTTGCCCTACAGCTTCAAGGGTCAGTTACGAATGGACGCCGTCACTGGCGGATCGCCCTACGGTGCCTCTACGCTTGCCGATGACGGCAGCGGCGGCGACCGTCAGCCAAGTGAGAACGAACTGGAGGGCGCCCGTTATCAGGGCCGCCACGTCGCACGTGTGGCGGCCGCGCTCGCAGGTGCTGGCGGTGGTATCGCCGGATGAGCCGCTCGCTACGAGGCGCTCGATCGGCGCTTGCCAATTGGCTGGTGCTGGCCAGCGGCGTCGTCGCGGCACTGCATCTGGGCAAGGCCGCCATCGCCACCCCGATGCTGCAGACGGACATGGGGCTGAGCCTCGCTCAGGCCGGCTGGCTGACCAGTGTGTTCGCTGTGCTGGGCTTGCTGGGCGGTGCCCCAGCAGGTGCGCTGGCTGCCGTCATGGGACGGCGCACAGCGCTGTTGCTTGGCCTCGCGATCATGGCGCTGTCCGGTTTCGCCGGCACCCTGGTGCCTTCATTCGGTACGCTGCTGGTTTCCCGGCTGTTGGAAGGGCTCGGGTTTCTACTGGTGATCGTCGCCGGGCCGGCGATACTGGAGCGCCTCGCGACCGGCGCAGCGCGTGATCGTGCGCTGGCGCTTTGGAGCTGCTTCATGCCATGCGGAATGGCCCTGGCCATGACGGCCGGGCCGTTTTTCTCGGCCTGGCAATGGCTGTGGTGGTCCAGTTCGGCTCTGGCGCTGATCGCTGCGCTGGCGGTTTTCTACTGCGTCCCCGAGGACCCGAGGCACCGCGTGGCAGGACGATTGTTCGACGGTGTTCGGCGGGCATGGACCAGCGCCACGGTCCTGCTGGCGTCCACATTCGCGCTGTACAGCCTGATGTTCTTCGCCTTGTTCGCCTTTCTGCCGGTGCTTCTGATGGAGCGCATGGACGTCTCGTACCGCGATGCCGGCTTGCTCAGCGCCTTGGCCAGTGCGGTCAACATCAGCGGCAACCTCGCCGCCGGCTGGCTGCTGGCGAGAGGGATCGGGCGCGGTGCGCTGATCCTTTTTGCCAGCGCGACCATGGGCGCAGCCGCGCTCGGAATATTCCTCGGACTGTTCCAGCCACAGACGACCTTCCTGCTGTGCCTGCTTTTCTCGGCCGCGGGCGGCCTGATTCCGGCAACGTTGCTGGCATCGGCGCCGCTGGCGGCCCGGGAATCAACCCTGGTGCCTGTCGTGGTCGGTGTCGTCATGCAGGGAAGCAATCTTGGCCAGCTCTCAGGCCCGGTGCTGGTGGGAGGGGTGACGGCAGCCCTTGGATGGGGGGCCGCCGGATGGATCGTCGCCGCCGCAGCCATGATCACTGGCGCCATCGCGCTCGTGCTTCAGGCTACGCTGGTCCGCAACGGCTGACGCGCAATCACGTGTTATGCCCTGTCTCGGCGATCGAACATCCCGTCGAGCTCTGCGCCGGAGGCCGCGTCGGCGAAACCATCGAAACGGCCGTGCTCGGCAAGGGAGCGAGCGGCGCGCAGGAAGCCTGCCCACGCCGTGCGGGCCAATGCACCGCCGACACTGATGCGCCTGACGCCGAGGTCCGCGAGGTCCTGCACGGTGAGATCGGTGTCCCAGCCGATCAGCACGTTGACCGGCTTCGGCGCCACCGCCGCGATCACCGCACTGATCTGCTCTCGCGTCCTGAGCCCCGGTGCATAGAGGCAGTCGGCGCCAGCATCGGCGTAGGCTTTCAGGCGCCGGATGGTGTCGTCCAGATCGGGACGGCCGACGAAAAAGTTCTCGGCGCGTCCGGTCAGGATGATTTCGCCGCCCGCCGCATCAATGGCTTGCCGCGCGGCCTGCATGCGTTCCGTTGCCTCGGCGATGTCGCGCAGGGGCGCGCGCGAATCGCCCGTCGAATCCTCGATGGATATCCCCGCCACGCCGTCTCGATTGCCATGCTCACGTTCTCGGCGACGCCGTCAGGCGTGGCGGCGTAGCCGCTCTCGAAGTCGGCATTGATCGGCAGGTCTGTAGAGCGAGCCATCAGGCGCAGGTGGGCGAGGACATCATCACGCGTCATCTGTCCATCTGCATGCCCGCAGGACCAGGCGTAACCTGAGCTGGTGGTGGCCAGGGCCCTGAAGCCGAGGCTGGCGAGAGCCGCTGCGCTACCGACATCCCAGGGGTTGGGCAATACGAAGCAGCCCGAACGGTGAAGCTCGCGGAAAATGGCTCGTTTCTCGGACTGGCTGCGATCGACCATGGGTACCTCGGTTGGGTGGTGGGCGCGCCGGATTGGCTATGCCGGCGCGGTTAAGCGTAGATGGTGCGCTGCGACTTGGCATTCGTGCCTGATTTCGGTGCGTCGAGACGATCGCTGCGCCTTTCTGGAGCGTACTGCACGTATTTGCAGCCTGCCCAGGCGGGTAGCCTGACGCAAACAGGCTGGAGCGTTTCTTGCTGGGTGGTGGCTTTCTGCCTTTCGCAGCCGACCGTACGGTCACGCGAAACACCTCAAGCCCGAAACGATGATCGATAAATCCGCCAACCGCCGCAGCAGCCTGCTCACCTGCGAGGTCCTAGACCGCTCTCGCGTACTCGATACCCTGGTCAACAACCTGGAAGGAATGGCCTATCGCTGCCGTAACGATGCGTCGTGGACGATGATTTTCGTCAGCCAGGGCTCGCTGGGGTTGTGCGGCTACAGCGCCGCGGTCCTGGTGGATGACGCGGAGGTATCGTGGGAGCAGATCACCCATCCGGATGATCGCGCGCGGGTGCGCCGCAGCATCGATGGAGCCATCGCAGCCCTTGGCCGCTTCACCGTGCATTACCGGATCCGCACCGCGGCGGGTTTCATCAAATGGGTCATCGAGCGCGGCGTCGCGGTGCCGGACGAGCAGGGCGAAATCGTCGTCGAAGGCTTCATCGAAGACATCACCGCCCAGCGCGCCGTGCTCGAGGCGCTGGAGCAGGCGGAGCTGCGCTATCGCAGCATCTTCGAGAACGCCTCGGAGGGGATCTTCCAGTCGACCCGCGATGGCCGCTACCTGGCTGCCAACCCCGCGCTGGCCCGTATCTATGGCTACGACAGCGCCTCCGAACTGGTTGCCGACCTGGCGGACATCGAGCGTCGTCTGTACGTCCAGCCGGGGCGGCGCGAGGCGTTCTGCCAGCTGATGGAGCAGCATGGCGAGGTGCTCAACTTCGAGTCAGAGGTCTACCGGCGCGATTGCACGCGCATCTGGATTTCCGAGAACGCCCACGTGGTGCGCGGCCCCAATGGCGAGTTCATCTGCTACGAGGGCACGGTGCAGGACATTTCCGAGCGCAAGCATTACCAGCAGCAGCTGGAGCGGCAGGCCAACCACGACCTGCTGACCGGTCTGCCCAACCGCATACTGCTCAACGACCGGATCGAGCAGGGCTTGGCGCGGGCGGCACGCCTGGGCTACTACCTGACGCTGGTGTTCATCGACCTGGACAACTTCAAGTTCATCAATGACGGCCTCGGCCATGTCGCTGGCGACGAGCTGCTCAAGAGCATCGCGGCGCGCCTGGCCGGCAGCCTGCGCGGCTCCGACACCGTGGCGCGGGTGGGGGGCGACGAGTTCGTCCTGGTGCTCGGAGACCATTACCGCATCAGTACCGTGATTTCCTTGCTCGAGCGCGTGCTGAACGAGATTCGTCGCCCTGCGACCCTCGCCGGGCGCGAATTCCAGGTTGGCGCCAGCCTCGGCGTGGCGATGTTCCCGGATGACGGAGAAGACGCGCAAACCCTGCTCAAGCATGCCGATATCGCCATGTACGCGGCGAAGAAACGGGGCCGCAACAACTTCCAGTTCTTCACCCATGACCTCAACCGTATCGCCGATGAGCGTCTGAATCTCGAGGCCGCGATGCGCACCGCGCTGGAGCGCGACGAGTTCGCGGTGCATTACCAGCCGAAGGTGGATGCCCAGCGGCGCATCGTCGGCTTGGAGGCGCTGGCCCGCTGGACACACGCCGACCTCGGGGTGATCGGCCCCGATCGCTTCGTGCCGGTGGCCGAGGAAAGCGGCTTGATCATGCCCCTGACGCTGGCCGTGCTGCGCCGCGCATTCAGCGACGCCCGGCGCTGGAATGCGGGGCGCCAGGTACCGCTGCTGGTGGCGGTGAACCTCTCGCCGCTGCTGTTTCTCGGCGACGATGTGGTCGAGCGGGTCATGGCGATGCTCGACGAGGTGGGATTGTCGCCGCTGCTCGTCGAATTGGAGATCACCGAAACGGTGTTTCTCGGCGATGGCAGCCGCGCCGTATCCATTCTTGCCGACTTCAAGGCACGCGGCTTTCGCCTGGCCATGGACGATTTCGGCACCGGTTACTCGGCTCTCGGCTATCTGCGGCGGTTCCCGCTGGACATCATCAAGATCGACCGTTCGCTGGTCACCGGTCTCGAGCAGGAGGACGAGGTGGCAATGATCGCCCGCGCCGCCATCTCGCTGGGCAAGAGCCTGCACAAGACCGTGGTCGCCGAAGGCGTAGAGAACGCCGCGCAATTCGAGTTCCTGCGCCACAACGGCTGCGACGAATTTCAGGGTTACCTGCTGTCGCGGCCGTTGCCGGCGACGGGAATCGACGCGCTGCTCGCCGCAGGGGACGAGCTGCGCTTCTAGCCGTTCGCTCAGCCTGGCGGATCGGGGATCGTGCCGTCCTGCCAGAGCCGCAGCAGCTCCTGTGGCGCGCGCTCCTCGGCGATCTGCAGGATCATCTCGGCATCGCTGTCCTCGCGGCGATAGTGCAGTTCGACCTTGAAGAAACGCTGGTCGCCACGACCGACGTCCTTGCTGGCGACCGGCAGGCAGCGCTCCACAACCGAGCAGAGGCCACGGCGCTGCGCCGGGTCGCAGTCGGCGAATTCGATCTGCCGGGGGCGGGCGAGCGCTGGCGCGGCAACGAGACCGCCCTGGCGCGAGATCCGCAAGGATGTTTCAGGGCCTAGGGCCGGCATCTTCATGTTGCCTCCTCAGCGCGGTGAAACGCCGACCTGCAGCCATGCCTGCTGCACGGCTTCGGCTTCGCTGGAGCCGCGGCCGAACAGGCGCGTCGCCTGTTGCAGCGTGACGCCTGCAAATGTCGCGAAATCGGCATCGTTGGGTAGTTGCGGGTCACAGATGGTGGCGTACCAGATACGCCCGGCCTGTTCCCATGCGTACCCGCCCAACGCCATGGCCGCGAGATGGAATGCGCGGTTGGGGATGCCGGAATTGAGGTGCACGCCGCCGTTGTCTTCGCGGGTTTCGATGAAATCGCGCATATGCGCCGGCTGCGGGTCGCGGCCGAGCAGCGGGTCGTCGTAGGCGGTGCCGGGGTTGGCCATGGAGCGCAGCGCCACGCCCTGGACCTTGTCGGTCAGGAGTTCGGCACCGACCAGCCAGTCGGCTTCGGCGGCAGTCTGGCCAAGCGCATGTTGCTTGGTCAGCACCCCGAAGACGTCGGAAACCGACTCGTTCAGCGCCCCTGGCTGGTTGTAGTAAACCAGCGCGGCCTCGCTCTCGATCAGCCCGTGGGCCAGCTCGTGAGCGACCACGTCGAGGGAGCGGGTGAAGCGTTGGAAGAGCTCACCGTCGCCATCGCCGAACACCATCTGCTCGCCGTTCCAGAAGGCGTTTTCATAACCCTGGCCATAATGCACGGTGCCGATCAGCGGCATGCCCAGATCGTCGATGGAGTCGCGCTGGAACACCTGCCAGAAGAAGGTGTAGGTCGCGCCCAGCGCATCGTAGGCCTCGTCCACCGCGGGGTCGCCTGAAGCGCTCTGACCCTCGCGGCGACGGCGTGCCGGGCAGCTGCATGCGCTGCTCGGCATCGTGGATGCGCCGTTGTGGATGACCGGGCGTGCGCAGCTCGCCGAGCTCGGCGATCGCCGTGGGGCGTGGCGGTCCCGGGTTGGGCAGCAGGCTCTGCACGTGGTCGAGCGTTTCGCGAGCACAGCTGCGCAAGTAGGGCGAGCCGCGATCGATCATGCGGTCGAGAATGTACGGCGGGATGAACGAACGGATGGGCACCGGCGAAACTCCTGGTCGGATGCGGCTAGCTGCAGCATAGACCGCTCAGGTTCGATCGGGCGGACCGCCGATCCAGAGGCTGCGACGACTTGCTGCGGCGGTTGCGCTGCACCCTTGGCGCGATCTGCTGTCACTTGTGCTGGACCCCGTATTCGCCGTCACAGACGAGGCGGGAGGTCATCAGACGAGGAGTTGCCCAATGTTCGGACTGGAAGCACTCGAGCTGGCACGTGTGCAGTTCGCGTTCACCATTACCTTTCACATCATCTTCCCGGCCATCACCATCGGCCTGGCCAGCTACCTCGCCGTACTCGAGGCGCTGTGGCTGAAGACGAAGCAGGAGGTCTACCGGGACCTCTACCACTTCTGGCTGAAGATATTCGCGGTGAACTTTGGCATGGGCGTGGTCTCGGGCATCGTCATGGCCTACCAGTTCGGCACCAACTGGAGTGCCTATTCGGAGTTCGCCGGTAGCGTCACCGGGCCGCTGCTGACCTATGAGGTGCTGACGGCCTTTTTCCTCGAGGCCGGCTTTCTCGGCGTGATGCTGTTCGGCTGGAATCGCGTCGGGCCCAAGCTGCACTTCTTCTCCACGGTGATGGTGGCCGTGGGCACGCTGATCTCCACCTTCTGGATCCTTGCTTCCAACAGCTGGATGCACACGCCGCAGGGCCACGAGATCATCGACGGCGTGGTGGTGCCGGTGGACTGGCTGGCGATCATCTTCAACCCGTCATTCCCCTATCGCCTGGCGCACATGTCGGTGGCGGCGTTCCTTGCCACCGCGTTCTTCGTCGGCGCTTCGGCGGCCTGGCATCTGCTGCGCGGCAAGGACAACCCGGCGACCCGCAAGATGCTCTCGATGGCGATGTGGATGGCGCTGCTGGTCGCTCCGGTACAGGCGGTGATCGGTGATTTCCATGGTCTGAACACCCTCGAATACCAGCCGGCGAAGATCGCTGCGATGGAAGGGCACTGGGACAATTCCGAAGGCGGACCGACGCCGCTGCTGCTGTTCGGCTGGCCGGACATGGAGGCCGAGGAAACTCGCTACAAGATCGAGATTCCCTATCTCGCCAGCCTGATCCTCAATCACAGCCTGACCGAGCCGATCCCGGCGCTGAAGGACTTTCCGCCCGAGGACCGGCCGAACTCGACCATCGTGTTCTGGACGTTCCGCATCATGGTCGCGCTCGGGCTGCTGATGATCATCACCGGCATCTGGAGCCTGCTGCTGCGCCGTGGCGATCGGCTGTACAGCTCCCGGGCGTTTCTGCGCATGGTGCTGCTGATGGGGCCGTCCGGGATCATCGCCATTCTCGCCGGCTGGTACACCACCGAGATCGGACGTCAGCCCTGGGTCATCTACGGCCTGATGCGCACCGCCGACGCGGTCTCGAATCACGGCGCGGGGCAGCTGGGGCTCACCCTGGCGATGTTCGTAGTGGTCTATTTCGCCGTTTTCGGCATCGGCATGGTGTATGTCCTGCGGCTGGTGAAGAAAGGGCCGGTGATCAGCGAAGGACGCGAGAAAGGTGCCGGCGGGCCGGGCGAGGCGCGCACGCCGATGCGTCCGATATCCGCCGCGGACGAGGCGATCGACCATGAACAGGGCGATCAACTGGGCGAGAGGAACTGAGCCATGGGTATCGATCTTTCACTTATCTGGGCAGTGATCATCATCTTCGGGATCATGATGTACGTGGTGATGGACGGCTTCGATCTCGGCGTCGGCATCCTCTTCCCGTTCGTGCAGGACACTTCCGATAGGGACGTCATGATGAACACCGTGGCGCCGATCTGGGACGGCAACGAGACCTGGCTGGTACTGGGCGGGGCAGGGCTGTTCGCGGCCTTTCCGCTGGCCTATTCGGTGGTGTTATCGGCGCTCTACCTGCCGATCATCTTCATGCTGATGGGGCTGATCTTCCGCGGCGTGGCATTCGAGTTCCGCTTCAAGGCCAGCAAGCAGCGGCAGCACATATGGGACAAGGCCTTCATCGGCGGCTCGCTGGCGGCGACCTTCTTCCAGGGCGTGGTGCTCGGCGCATTCATCAGCGGCCTGCCGGTGGAGGGGCGCGCCTATGCCGGCGGCGCATTCGACTGGCTGACGCCGTTCTCGCTGTTCTGCGGGCTGGCGCTGATCGTCGCCTATGCACTGCTCGGGTGCACCTGGTTGATGATGCGCACTGCCGGCGAGCTGCAGCGGCGCATGCACGACATCGGCATTCCTCTGGTCTGGGCGGTGTTGGCGGTAACCGGCATCGTCAGCCTGTGGACGCCACTGACCCACCCGGATATTGCCGAGCGCTGGTTCAGCATGCCGAACCTGCTGTACTTCATGCCGGTCCCGGTGCTGGTTCTGCTATGTGCCTTCGGCCTGCTGCGCTCGATCCAGCGGTACGCCAACTACACGCCGTTCCTGCTCACCCTGGCGCTGATCTTCCTCGGCTATAGCGGGCTGGGTATCAGCCTCTGGCCGAACATCATCCCGCCATCGGTGACCATCTGGGAGGCGGCCGCACCGCCCCAGAGCCAGGGCTTCACGCTGGTCGGGGCGCTGCTGATCCTGCCGCTGATCCTGATGTACACGGCGTGGAGCTATTACGTGTTCCGCGGCAAGGTCAGTGCCGAGGATGGGTACCACTGATGGCCCCGCATGAACGAAAGCCCGCCGGCGAGGGCGAGCCGAAGCCACTCTGGCAGCGCATGAGCTGGCTGGTGCTGATCTGGAGTGGCAGCGTACTGGCGCTGGGCATCGTGGCCTGGCTGCTGCGCCTGGCAATGAACGCGGCGGGGTTGTCCTCGCCGTCCTAGCTGCACACCTGCTCCAGCTGCCGGCGACAGTCGATCGTTGGCGTCGCTCCGTGCTCTCCGGTCACGATAGTTTCACCAGCGGGCTGTAGGCTCCCTGGCATGAAGCTTGATAGCTGATCGATGAACATTGGCTCGACGTAGCCGCAGGCTGGGAGATTCGCGATGGACGACTATCAGGATGAACTATTGGAATGGCATGCCGCCGAGCATGATCATCCGGACAGTGCCGAGGACGCCGTCGAACTCTAGTCCGAAGGGTCGACTGGTCAGCCGCCGCGCCGCTGCGCGCGCCGGTAATCACCCGGCGTCTGACCGCTCCAGCGCTTGAAGGCGCGCTGGAAAGCCTCTGCGGAGGAAAAACCGAGCAGCCAGGCGATTTCGCCGAAGGCCGATTCGGTATCGCGGATATAGGCCATCGCCAGATCGCGACGTGTGTCGTTCATGATTGCGCGGTAGCTGCTGCCTTCTTCGGCCAGTTTGCGCCGCAACGTCCAGGCGGGCATCTGCAGGCGGGAAGCGATCTGCTGCAGGTCTGGCTCCTGCCCCTTGAGCATGGGGCCGAGCATCTGCGTGACGCGTTCGCGCAGGCTGCGTGTGCGGGTACGCCGCTCCAGCTCGCCTTCGCACAGCTCGACCAGGTGCCTCCAGGTGCCGGGACAGTGCTCCGGATTGCGCAGGGCCAGCGCGCGCTGATCCAGCTGCAGCTGGTTCGCTTCGGCGCCGAAGGCCACCGGGCGACCGAACAGCGCTTCGTAACGCGCCGCATATTCCGGTGCCTCGAACTCGATATGGATTGCCGCGGGCACCAGCGGCTGCCCGCACAGGCGTGTCAGCTGGGCGATCCAGCTGGCGAGCACGGTGTCGACCACGAAACGGTTGTAGGCGTTGTACGGGCTGATGGAATAGAAGCGCAGCCAGGCACCGGCGGCGTCTTCGTGGAAGCTTGAGCTGCCGCGATAGTTGGAGGCATACAAGGGTTCGTAACGGATCAGAGCCCGCGCCGCGTCACGCACCGTCGGCGCCTGGGTGGCGGTCAGTCCGGCGAGCCCGAGGTGGCTCGGCTTGCGCAGACGTCCCATCTCCAGGCCCAGCGCGGGATCGCCGGCCAGCTGAATCGCCGCATGGCCGAGCCGCATATAGCGTGGGATGGACAGCCGTGCATGAGGCTCGGCGAGGCGCTCTGCGTCCAGCCCATAGGCCTGCAGCAGCGGTTGCGGATCCTGCCCATACAGCTGCAGCGCCTCGCCCAGACTGTGCAGGAAGCCGACCGAAAGATCGCCCAGCCGCACCCGTTGCGCATTCATGGCGCGCTGCCAAGCCAGTGGTTCTTGATCTGTACCGGAATGCCATGTCCCGGTGGGGCCGGGCGGCGCGGGGAGCCGAGCAGGTTCCAGGGTACGGCCAGGGTATGCACGGACATGGCTGAGGGTTCGGCGAGCCGGTTGTCGGGTGCGCTGCCGCAGGCAGATTGTGGGTCCGCCAGGGCGCCCGGTACCGCCAGCAGTCTCGCCTCGGCTGGTGGTCGCTGCAGGTAGGCATCGCAACCTAGCAGCACCGCCAGCGAGCCTGCGGGCGTTTCGATCAGTCGGTGCGGTTCGGGGATCGGGGCGACGCTGTAGCGTCGCTCGTACCGGCTCAAGGCGCGCTTGTACTGCAAAGCACCGAGCGGCTTGCCGCGGCCGTCGAAGGTCAGGCTGATCTGGCGCAGCGGCCCGTCACCGATCTTGAGCCTGTCGTTTTCCAGATAGGGCTCGGGCAGCACGATCGAGCCCGCTACCAGGGTGACGCCGAACTCCTTGGCGAGGCCGCCGAAAATCGCCTGGTACTCTTCGGCCATCTGCCGCGCTTTGAGGCGCAGCACGGCACCGGTGCGGCGGTCGTCGCCCTGGTTGCCGGTCAGGGCGCGCAGATACCGCCCGGGGTTGCTCAACGCCATCCACTGCATGGCGTCGCGCAGCGTTCGCGCCTGCTGGACTTCCGGCTTCTCGCCCAGGGCGAACAGGCCGGTGCCGACATGCTCGGGCAAGACCACGACGGTGCGCTCGCTGAGCAATCCTTCATCCGCCGCCTGTTGCAGGTAGGTACGGAACTTCAGCTGCAGCCGCTCGCGGCTCTGGTAGTCGGCCGGTTGCAGTCGCGTCTCGATGCCCAGCAGATTGCCCGCGCCGCCGGCTTGACCGCGGCTTTCGATGGGCAGTGTGCGCAGGTCGGATAGCAGCGGGCCGCTGCGGCGGTCGTGGGTCCAGTCGAAATAGACCGCGAGCGAGACGCCGGCCAGGACCGCCAGCAGTGCGAGATTCAGATAGGTGCGCATGAAAAGAAGGCCGTGATGAACGCCGTCAGACTAGGTAATGCGGCGTGGCTTGCCAAGCGTTTTGCGCTGAATGATCAGAAAGTTGTCATTTATGATCATTGAGCGTGAGGTTTGGGCTGTTTATCGTCGCTGCATATCCGACCGCAGCCCCAAGAGGCTCGGCACCGACAATGATGAGGACACACCGATGACCGCCTTCCCGCATCTGCTGGCTCCGCTCGATCTGGGCTTCACCACGCTGCGCAACCGCACCCTGATGGGCTCCATGCACACCGGTCTGGAGGAGATGCCCAACGGCTTCGAGCGGATGGCGGCGTTCTTCGCCGAGCGCGCCCGCGGTGGCGTCGGCCTTATCGTCACCGGTGGCGTGGGGCCCAATGAGGAGGGCTCGGTGCGCGCCGGTGCCGCCAAGCTGTCAACGCCGGAAGAGGCCGAAGAGCACAAGATCGTCACCCAGGCCGTGCACGAGGCCGGCGGCAAGATCTGCATGCAGATTCTGCACGCCGGTCGCTATGCCTACAGCCCGCAGCTGGTCGCACCCAGTGCGATCCAGGCGCCGATCAACCCGTTCACCCCGCGGGAGCTGGACGAAGAGGGCATCGAGAAGCAGATTCGCGATTTCGTCAACTGCGCGACCCTGGCCCAGCGCGCCGGCTACGACGGCGTAGAGATCATGGGTTCGGAAGGCTACTTCATCAACCAGTTCCTGGTCGCCCACACCAACCACCGTACCGACCGCTGGGGTGGTAGCTACGAGAACCGCATGCGTCTGCCGGTGGAGATCGTGCGCCGGGTGCGCGAGGCGGTCAGCCCGAACTTCATCATCATCTATCGCCTGTCCATGCTCGACCTGATCGAGGGCGGCAGCATCTGGGAAGAGGTGGTGCAGCTGGCAAAGGCCATTGAGCAGGCCGGCGCCACGCTGATCAACACCGGCATCGGCTGGCACGAGGCGCGGATTCCGACCATCGCCACCAAGGTGCCGCGCGCGGCGTTCACCAAGGTCACCGCCAAGCTGCGCGGCGAGGTGAACGTTCCGCTGATCACCACCAACCGCATCAATACGCCGGAAGTGGCCGAACAGGTGCTGGCGGAGGGTGATGCCGACATGGTGTCCATGGCACGTCCGTTCCTCGCCGATCCGGAGTTCGTCAACAAGGCGGCCGCTGGGCACAGCGAGCGGATCAATACCTGCATCGGCTGCAACCAGGCCTGCCTGGACCATACCTTCAGCGGCAAGCTGACCACCTGCCTGGTCAACCCGCGTGCCTGCTATGAAACAGAGCTCAACTACATTCCCACCACCGCGGTGAAGAAGATCGCGGTGGTCGGCGCCGGTCCGGCTGGCCTCGCCGCAGCGACCGTTGCAGCGGAGCGGGGACATCAGGTGACGCTGTTCGACGCTGCAAGCGAAATCGGTGGGCAGTTCAATGTCGCCAAGCGCGTGCCAGGCAAGGAAGAGTTTTACGAGACCCTGCGCTATTTCCAGAATCGGCTGGAGGAAACCGGGGTCGAGGTGCGCCTGAATACCCGCGCCACGGCAGAGGCGCTGCTGGCGGGCGGTTTCGACGAGATCATCCTGGCCACGGGCATCGTGCCGCGCACCCCGGAGATTCCCGGAATCGACCATCCGAAGGTGATCGGATATCTCGACGCGATTCTCGAACGCAAGCCGGTCGGTCAGCGCGTGGCGGTGATCGGTGCCGGTGGCATCGGCTTTGACGTGTCGGAGTACATCACCCACGATGGACAATCCACCAGCCTGGACCGCGAGGCATTCTGGAAGGAGTGGGGCATTGATCTCGGTCTTTCCGTGCGCGGCGGCATCGCTGGCATCCAGCCGGCGCCGCATGCACCCAAGCGCCAGGTCTATCTGCTGCAGCGCAAGAAATCCAAGGTCGGCAACGGGCTGGGCAAGACCACCGGCTGGATTCATCGCACGGGACTGAAGAACAAGCACGTCCAGATGCTAAATTCGGTCGAGTATCTGCAGATCGACGACGCCGGGCTGCATATCCGTGTCGGCGAGGGCGAGCCGCAGGTGCTGCCGGTGGATACGGTCATTCTTTGCGCCGGTCAGGAGCCCCTGCGTGAGCTTCAGCAGACGCTGGAGGCGGCAGGCGCCCGGGTCCACCTGATCGGCGGTGCCGATGTGGCGGCTGAACTCGATGCCAAGCGAGCCATCAATCAGGGCTGCCGTCTGGCCGCGGCGCTCTGACTCCATTCAGGCTTAACCCACGGAGCACGCGTATGGACATCAATACAATGCTGCAGCCGCAAGCCGCCGAATGCCTGCAGGCCTGGCACGCGATGATCGCCCAGCGCGATCTGAGCGGCTTGCCGGAACTGCTGCACCCCCAGGCGGTGTTCCGCTCGCCGATGGCTCACAAGCCTTATGAGGGAGCGCCTGCGGTCAACCTGATCCTCAATACCGTGCTGCAGGTGTTCGAAGGCTTCCGCTATCACCGCGAGCTGGCCAGCGCCGAAGGCCGCGATGTCGTGCTCGAGTTCAGTGCCAGGGTGGGTGATCGCGAACTGAAGGGCATCGATCTGATCCGTTTCGACGAAACGGGCCGGATAATCGAATTCGAGGTGATGGTTCGCCCCATGAGCGGCTTGCAGGCGCTTGGCGACGAGATGAAGCGCCGCCTCGCTGCCTATGGCGGTAGCTGAATTAGCTAAGCTCATCGCAAATCCGCCGGACGGCTCTGGCGGGTCGCGCGGTGCGCGGGCTCGCTGCCAACCGAGTCACATTGCACGCTTGATCAATTCCCCTAAACTCGAGCCCCAAAGAGACGCGATCGTGGATAAGCGTTTCAGTATTCGGGCTCGCGGTGACGGGCGATAAGGGAAGTCGAGCATGCAGAACAAACCGCAGATGGTCGAGGCCGTGCTGTTCTACAACGAAGGCACCATCTGCAAGGAAATGCTGTATCCGGAGTTCGAAGCGGTGCTGGACGGGGTGGTTGCGTTGCCCGAGTTCGCTGACCGCCAGATGCATGCCGTCTACGTGATGATCAACCCGCGGCTGCAGGTGCGTGCCGCCGTCTTTTTCTGCCTCGACTTCAATGAAGATGGTTCCGCCGATGACGGCTGGAACATTCCGCTGCGCCAGCTGGCCGAGCGCACCGGCCGCGGGCCGGACATGGGCGCCGGCCCCATTCGCCTGGCCTGCCGCAGCCAGTGCCCCGTCTCCTGGCACCAGATGCATATGTGGGATCCCAAGGTCGGCGCCGAGCGCAACGATCTGGCACTGCTGCGCGACACCATCAAGCGCAACCAGCTCGGCCTGCTGGTGGAGGACGAGGGCGCGCCTGTCGTGCCTGCCGAACGCCTGCAGATGGTGGCCGAAGACGCCTGGTACGCGGCCGAGGCTGGCAAGGAGGCCACTACCCAGCGATCCGAGAGTCACGAGCGGGAGCAGCGCCAGAAAGCCGCGTTGCTCATCAAGCAGCAGCGTCAGCGCATCGCCAATCTCGAACGTTCGCGGGAAGAGGACGCGCTCAAGAGCGCTGCTGCGGCGGACAAGGAACGCAAGCTTCTGCAGGACGAGATCCGCTCGCTGCAGCAGCAGCTGCAGCAACAGACCGAACTCAATGCCAGCCTGCATGCGCAGATGACCGCGCAGGCGGAAAGCTTCCAGAAAGCCCGCGAGGAGATGAGCAAGCAGTTGCGGACGCTTGAAGTCAGCGGTCGTGTCGAGATCGGCGCGGCGCGAGAGCAGTTCGAGCATGAGGCCCAGGCGCGCATCGCCGCAGCAGTGGCCGAGTACAAGGAGCAGGTGGCGATCCGCGACGTCGAACTGGCCTATCGCAATGAGCTGGACGCGCAGCAGGAAGAGGAGATCCAGCGACTGAAGAACGAATGCGAGACGCTGCGGCAGAGCGGTGACCGGGTGCTGGAGGACCTGTCGCGCCAGGGCGTGGTGTTCATGGCCTACCATCCGGGCGCCGGGCATCTGACCATCGCGCTTCAGGACCTTGCTCGTTACCGAGCCAACCCCCTCGCTTATGCCGCTGCCAAGTGCTTCGTCTCCGAGGAACAATACCGGCAATGGCTCGAGCACTACCAGAAACCCGCCTGTATCGCGACCTTGGCCAGTGGTGAGCGTTGCGCCATGCCGCTGGACAAGGTCGATGCACCGAGTCGTTTCGTGATCGGCGAATCCAACTGCTGTGCCCGGCATCGCAAGGAAGACCGGCAGCGTACCGGTAGCTGAGCCGTTTGTTGATTTCCGAACATTGCGTCGCCTCCGATGCCTCGCTGATTCTGCAACGTCTGCATCTGGACTGGTTGCAGCAGGCCGCTGTCGACGTGGTGGTGTTGCGGCTCGACCTGGTGGACCCGGAGCTGTCCGGAAACAAGTGGTTCAAGCTCGTTAACCATCTGGACGCAGCCCGCCGTGCCGGCGCGCCGGGGCTGATCAGCCTTGGTGGTCCGCATTCCAACCATCTGCACGCTCTGGCCGCGGCCGGTCACCGTTTCGGTTTCGCGACGGTCGGCCTGCTGCGTGGACACGAGCAGGACACGCCGACGGTGGCCGATCTGCAAGCCTGGGGCATGCAGATCCACTGGCTGGGCTACGGTGGCTTCCGGGCACGCAACCTGCCCGGCTTCTGGCAGCCATGGCAGCAACGCCATCGCGGTTACTACTGCATTCCCGAGGGTGGAGGCGGGCTACCTGGCGCCCTGGGTTGCGCCGAACTCGTGCCAAGGCTGCCGTCGGCACTGGCTGCGGTCGGTTGGGACGATTACGACGCTGTCTGGCTTGCCGCCGGAACCGGAACGACCCTGGCGGGATTGGTCATCGGCGAGGCCGGGCGGCATCCGGTAATCGGCGCGCTGGCCGGCCCGCCATCACATGCTGTCGATGACCATGTGGCGGCGCTGCTCGCGCAGGCGGGCGTTGCCAATGAGGGCTACGAGCTGCTGGATGCCAGCCGCGGCGGTTTCGCCCGGTTCGACAAGGAGCTGGCGAATTTCATGTACACGGCCGAGCGTGACGGCGGGGTGCCGCTTGATCCGATCTATACCGCAAAGACCATGATGGCATTGCGCCTTTATGTCGAGCGCGGTTATGTTGCCGCCGGCACACGCGTGCTTTTCGTCCACACCGGTGGATTGCAGGGGCGCCGTGCTGCTGAGAGTCAGCTGCACAAGCTGATCCATGGCTAGAGGTTGGATTTTCCAGGATGAACAAACCGCTGCACCCTGATCAGCTGCGTGATCTGATCCCGTTGAACGCGCTGTCGCCACGTCAGCTCTGGGAGCTGCGTGCGCGCACCGTGCCGCTTGTGCTCACCGCAGGCGAGGTGCTTGAGCTGGACGAACGGCACGCGACGACACGCTACTACCTGATGGCCGGGAAGCTGCTCGTCAGCGATGTCGAGGGGCAACAGGGGCTGCTCGCGGCGGGGACTCCGGCGGCGCTGCATAGCCTGCTGTCAGAACGGACGCGGGAGGTGCGGGCACTGGAGGATTGCCATCTGCTGAGCGTGGATGCCGTGGAACTCGATCGCCTGCTTTCCTGGCGCCAAGCGCTGCAGGATGTGCTGCTGCAGCTGACCATGGACGGCGAAGAAACGGAGTGGCTGGAACGTCTGCTCGAAAATCCCCTGTTCGCCCAGGTTCCTCCGCAGAACATACGCAGCATGCTGCACCGGCTCGTGTCGGTCGAGGCACCGGCCGGGCAGACGCTATTGCGTGAAGGCGAGGCGGGGGACTGCTGCTATTTCCTCAAGAGTGGTCGCGCGCAGGTACTCAAGGCCGAGGGCAGTGGCGAACAGCTCTTGGCGGAACTCGAAACCGGCGCCTGTTTCGGCGAGGAAGCGCTGCTGGAAGATCGTCCGCGCAACGCCAGTGTGGCAATGATCGAGGACGGCAGCGTGCTGCGCCTGGGCCGGGCCGACTTTTTCGAGTTGCTCAAGGCGCCGGTGGGGAGTGAGGTCGATCTGGACGAAGTGGCCGATCTGCTCGGCTGCGGCGCTCAGTGGCTGGACGTTCGGCTCGCCGATGACTACGAGCGCGGCCATGCCATGCAGGCGCTGCACATGCCGCTGCACCTGCTGCGGCTGAAGACGCGACTGCTGAATCCCCGCCGCACCTACCTGTGCTATTGCGAAAGTGGCAAGCGCAGCGCGAGTGCGGTCTTCCTGCTGACCCAGCTCGGTTTCACTGCCTATGCGCTGCGGGGCGGGCTCGATGCGCTCGGCAGCGATGATCGCGCGGCGCTGCTGTGGGAGTGCGGCACCGGCTATCTGGCTCGGTCCGATGGACGCATAGAACGCAGCCTCTGAGCGGGTTGGCTCAGGCCGCGCTTCTGCGCAATGCGGCATGGCGGCGGATTTCCCGGCGCGCACTACGTGCCAGCCGCACGCTCAGCAGCAGCGCCGCGCAGCTGAGACCAGCGATCAGGCCCTGCCACAGGCCGCTCGGCCCGCTCGCCGGGCCAAGCTTATCGGTCAGCCCCAGCAGGTAACCCACCGGCAATCCGATTCCCCAGTAGGCGAACAGCGTGTAGACCATGGTCATGCGGGTGTCCTGATAACCGCGCAGCGCGCCCGCCGCGGTCACCTGAACCACGTCCGAGAACTGGAACAGCGCGGCATAGAAGAACAGGCTGGCGGCGACCGCGATCACCGCTGGATCAGGCGTATAGATCCGTGCGATCTGCTCGCTGAACAGCAGCATGACGCTCGCCGAGAAACAGGCATAGACCAGCGCTGCGGCGATCCCGACGCCGGCTACGAAACGGGCATCACGCGGTGCGCTGCGGCCCAGCTCCTGACCGATGCGCACGGTCACGGCCATCCCCAGGGACAGCGGGATCATGAAGATCAGCGAGGTGAAGTTCAGGGCGATCTGATGCCCGGCCACCACCGTCGCACCGAGCGCACCGATCAGCAGCGCGATCACGGAGAAAATGCTCGCTTCGGCGAACACGGCGATGCCGATGGGCACGCCGACCGACAGCAGGCGACGAAGCATCGGCCAGCGCGGGCCCTCGAAGTGGGAGAACAGCTGGCTTGCCTGATAGGCCGGCGCACGCTTCACCCAGATGGCCATGGAGGTCAGCATGAACAGCATCACCAGCGCCGTGGATACGCCGCAACCCACACCACCCAGCGCCGGCATACCGAGCTTGCCGTAGATGAACACGTAGTTCAGCGGGATGTTCAGCAGCAGGCCGAGAATGCCGATGACCATGCTCGGCCGTGGGTGACCCAACCCGTCGCTGAAGCAACGCAGTACCTGATACAGCGCCATGGCCGGGAAGCCGCAGGCGACGGCGCGCAGGTATGCCATGGTTGGATCGATCAGGGCGGGTTCGACCTTCATCAGATGCAGCACCGGCTTCGCGTTCCACATCAGCAGTGCACTGCCGACGCCGATGCCAGCGCCCATCCACAGGGCCTGGCGCACCAGTGGGCCGATTTCGGCGTGATGCCCGGCGCCGAAGCGCTGGGCAACGTTGGGTGTGGTGGCCAGGGTGATGCCGCTGACCAGCAGGTAGACCGGCACCCAGATCGAGTTGCCCAGCGCGACGGCAGCCAGGTCGTGCGGACTGACGCGGCCGGCCATCACGGTATCGACAAAGCCCATGGCAGTGCTGGCCAGCTGAGCGATCATCATGGGCAGGGCGAGGGCGAAGAGGGTGCGCAGTTCAAGGCGGACCCGTCTGAGTCGAAGCTCAGTGGGCATTGCGAGGCGTTCCAGTTGTATACAAGAAACGCGCTAGTCTACGCTGGGTCGCTGCACGCAGGAAGGCGGCAAAGCGTCGGCGGCCCGTCTAGAATGTGCTTTCCCCAACCGGAGCCAAGCCATGCACATCCTTGCCGACGAAAACATCCCGCTGGTCGATGAGTTCTTTGCCGGTCTCGGCGAGATCCGTCGCATGCCCGGGCGTCGCATCAATCGGGCAGCGCTGGAGGGCGTGGATGTGCTGCTCGTGCGCTCGGTGACGCGGGTCGATCGCGAATTGCTGCAAGGCACCGCGGTGCGCTTCGTCGGCACCTGCACCATCGGCACCGACCATCTGGACCTCGACTATTTCGAACAGTCCGGCATCGATTGGGCCAGCGCGCCTGGCTGCAACGCGCGCGGGGTGGTCGATTACGTATTGGGTTGCCTGTTGGCCTTAGCCGAAGTCAGAGGTGAAGCCCTGGAGCGACGCCGCTTCGGCGTGGTGGGTGCCGGCGAGGTAGGCGGGCGCCTGGTCGAAGTGCTGCGAGGCCTCGGCTGGGATGTGCGCGTTTGCGACCCGCCGCGCCAGACTCGCGAGGCGGGCGGTTTCGAGACGCTGGATGAAGTGATTGCCGAGTGCGATGTCATCAGTCTGCATACCCCTTTGAGCATGGGCGGCGACTGCCCGACCTTCCATCTGTTTGACCGTCAGCGCCTGAGTGGGCTGCGACCGGGTGCCTGGCTGATCAACGCCAGCAGAGGAGCGGTGGTGGATAACACGGCGTTGCGCGATCTGCTACTGCAGCGCCCGGATCTCGAGGCGGTGCTGGATGTCTGGGAAGGCGAGCCACAGGTGGACGTCGAACTGGCTGATCTGTGTCGCATCGCCACGCCACACATCGCCGGCTACAGCCTGGACGGCAAATTGCGTGGCACGGCGCAGATCCATGCGGCCTACTGCGCCGCTCGCGGCCTTGAGCCGACCGTCGAGCTGGCGCAGTTGATGCCCGGCCCTGCCCTTGCCGGCCTCACCTTCACCGCATCGGCAGAGCCGGCCGAGATGCTGGCAACGCTGTGCAGGGCGGTCTACGACCCGCGTCGCGACGACGCGGACTTCCGCCGCAGTCTCCAGGGCGACGATGCGCAGCGCCGGGCCGCCTTCGATCTGCTGCGCAAGGCCTACCCGGCGCGACGTGAGATCGACGGTCTCGCCGTAAGGATAGAGGGGGACAATCCGGCGTTGACGGCGGTGGTGAGCGCGCTCGGGGCCCGCTTGCTGCGCTAGCCACGGATCGGACTCAGCTCGGATGCAATTTCCATCCTGCTCCGCTAGCATTACCCGTCCTCTGCCTAGTTCCCCGCGATGGTGTTATGAGTTATCAGGTTCTTGCACGTAAATGGCGTCCGCGCTCGTTCCGCGAAATGGTCGGCCAGACGCATGTGCTCAAGGCCCTGATCAACGCGCTGGACAATCAGCGCCTGCACCATGCCTATCTGTTCACCGGTACCCGCGGCGTCGGCAAGACGACGATCGCGCGGATCATCGCCAAGTGCCTGAACTGCGAGGCGGGCGTCAGTTCCACACCCTGCGGGCAGTGTTCGGTCTGCCGGGAGATCGATGAGGGGCGCTTCGTCGACCTGATCGAGGTGGACGCTGCAAGCCGTACCAAGGTCGAGGACACGCGCGAACTGCTGGACAACGTGCAGTACGCGCCGAGTCGTGGACGCTACAAAGTCTACCTGATCGACGAAGTACACATGCTCTCGTCGCACTCTTTCAACGCGCTGCTCAAGACCCTCGAAGAGCCGCCGCCCCACGTCAAGTTCCTGCTCGCGACCACCGATCCGCAGAAGTTGCCAGTGACCATCCTGTCGCGCTGCCTGCAGTTCTCGCTGAAAAACATGCCGCCGGAGCGAGTCGTTGAGCACCTGACCCATGTGCTTGGTGTCGAGAACGTTCCTTTCGAGGAAGATGCGCTGTGGCTGCTCGGTCGCGCCGCGGACGGTTCGATGCGCGATGCCATGAGCCTGACCGACCAGGCGATCGCCTTCGGTGAGGGCAAGGTGCTGGCCGCCGATGTGCGGGCGATGCTCGGCACGCTCGATCACGGTCAGGTCTATGGCGTACTGCAGGCGCTGCTCGAGGGCGACGCCCGGGCACTGCTCGAAGCCGTTCGTCATCTCGCCGAGCAGGGGCCGGATTGGGCCGGCGTACTCGCGGAAATGCTCAATGTGTTGCATCGCGTCGCCATCGCCCAGGCGCTACCGGAAGCGGTGGACAATGGCCAGGGTGATCGCGATCGGGTGCTGGCGCTGGCGCAGGCGCTGCCAGCCGAAGACGTGCAGTTCTATTATCAGATGGGCCTGATCGGGCGACGCGATCTGCCATTGGCGCCCGATCCGCGCAGTGGCTTCGAAATGGTTCTGCTGCGTATGTTGGCGTTCCGCCCGGCGGATACGGGTGACGCGCCACGAACATCGCTAAAGAATTTGGGAATCAGCCCGGCCACAGCTGATTCCAAGCCTGCAGCGGTGGCCGATACCGCTGCCCCCGGCGGGTCGCCTGTTTCAGCCCCCGCTCCGGTTGCTCCTGCCGCCGCTGTGGCGCCGCCAGCGGCTCCGGTGGTGATAGCCAGTCCGGCTGAGTCGGCGGCCACAGTGGCCCCCGAACTGCCTGCCGTGGCGACGTCGCCGGCAGCGCCTGCGCAAGAGCAGGCCGTGCCGGTGATCGATGTACCCTGGAACGAACCGCCCGAGGTCCCGCCGGTTGCCGTCGAGGCCAATGCAATACTGCCCGAGCCGGCACTGGACGGGCCACCCGATCATGTGGCCGCCGTGGTTCAGGTCGAAGAGCCTGACGATGACGAGCCGCCGCTGACCGACGAAGACTATTTCGAGGTCGAAAATCAGGCCGAGGCTTACTTCGAGGAGCTGCAGCAGGACGAGACGGACCAGCAGGAGGTCGAACCGCTGCCGGCAGTTGAGCCTGCCACCGGGCTGGCTGCCGAATGGCTGGAGCTCTATCTCAAGCTCGGTCTGTCCGGCCTGACCGGCAGCATCGCGGCCAACTGCACGTTGATTTCGGTGGAGGGCGATCGCTGGCTGATGCACCTGGACCCGGCCCAGAGTGCCCTGTTCAACCCGACGCAGCAGCGCCGGTTGAACGATGCGTTGAATCAGTACCACGGGCGTACGTTGCAGCTTGATATCGTGCTGCAGAAGCCCGAGCAGGAAACGCCGGCGCAGGCCGCGCAGCGTCGTCGCGCCGAGCGACAGCGCGCCGCTGAACAATCGATTCATGCGGACCCGCTGGTCCAGCAGTTGATGCAGCAGTTCGCCGCGGTGATCCGCGAAGGCACCATCGAACCCGTAGAACACTCAGAACCCTGATCGAATTGAGGTGATACCCATGATGAAAGGTGGCATGGCCGGCCTGATGAAGCAGGCGCAGCAGATGCAGGAAAAGATGCAGAAGATGCAGGAAGAGCTGGCGAACGCCGAAGTCACTGGCCAATCCGGTGCCGGCCTGGTCAGCGTGGTGATGAACGGCCGTCATGACGTCAAGCGCGTCAGCCTCGATGACAGCCTGATGCAGGAAGACAAGGAAATCCTCGAAGACCTGATCGCTGCGGCCGTCAACGATGCGGTACGCAAGATCGAGCAGAACAGCCAGGAGAAGATGGCCGGCATGACCGCAGGCATGCAGCTCCCGCCGGGCTTCAAGATGCCGTTCTGATCCATCACGCAGTTCCAGCCGGGCCGCCCCCTCGCTGTGGGGCGGCCGGTTTTTTCAGTGATTCCATTTCGAGACGTACATGAGCTTCAGCCCGCTGATTCGGCAACTCATCGATGCCCTGCGCATTCTTCCTGGCGTAGGACAGAAGACCGCGCAACGCATGGCGCTTCAGCTGCTCGAGCGTGACCGCAGCGGTGGTCTGCGCCTGGCGCAGGCGTTGACCCGGGCGATGGAAGGTGTCGGCTACTGCAGGCAGTGCCGTACGCTGACCGAAGACGAACTCTGCCCGCAGTGCGCTGATCCGCGGCGCGATGATTCCCTGCTATGTGTGGTGCAGAGCCCGGTCGACGTGTTTGCGGTCGAGCAGACCGGCTTTCGTGGGCGTTATTTCGTGCTCAAAGGACATCTGTCTCCGCTGGATGGCCTGGGGCCGGACGCCATCGGCATTCCCGAGCTGCTGGGTCGGGTGGCGGATGGCGCATTCAGCGAAGTCATCCTGGCAACAAACCCCACTGTCGAAGGGGAAGCCACCGCGCACTACATCGCACAGATGCTCATTCCCAAAGGCCTGACCATTAGCCGAATTGCCCATGGTGTTCCACTGGGCGGCGAGCTGGACTTGGTCGATGGCGGCACACTGGCTCACGCCCTCGCAGGGCGCAAGCCGATCAGCCTATAACTCGACGCCTTTAGCTTATTGCTACTTGCTAGTGCCGTTCTGCAGATAGTTCGGGTAAAGTTCTAAGCCATAAACGTTAGATAACCAAAACGAATATAGTGCTTTGTTTTGGTTATATACGCTGGCTATCCGAATCGAGGTCGAAATGAAAGCGAAGCTCTGGCTGGTTCCTGCTCTTGTGCTCCTGAGTGCGTTCGCGCAGGCGCAGGAAAAGTTTAAGGTAGGTTACATCCGGGTGATGGACGATGCCCAGGCCATGGTCGCCCACGAGGCAGGGCTGTATAAGAAGCACGGCCTGGACGTCGAACTGATCGAGTTCAGCTCGGGCACCGATCTGATCAAGGCCATCGTCGGCGGTCAGCTGGATACCGGTGTGCTGGGCTTTACCAATGCGGTGGCCTGGGCGTCCAAGGGGGCCGATCTGAAGGTGGTGGGTGGTGCGCAGCAAGGTTATCACTCGATCCTGGTGCGTGAAGATACCGACATTCAGGACGTGGCAGGCCTCAAGGACCGCACACTGGCTTCGCAGCGCGAAGGCAGCACGGCCGATGCGGTGCTGCGTGGCGTGACCTTGAAGAATGCCGGCCTCAAGCCGAGCGATGTCAACATCATGGGCGTCAGCCCGGCAGTCGCAGTGCAGTCGCTGGTATCCGGGCGAGTGGATGCCGCCTTCCTGTTCGAGCCCTACGACCGCATCGCACAGCTGGTGGCGCCGGTTCGCCAGGTCTACGAGATCGGTGAAGTGTGGCCGTTCCCGTGCATGGTGGTGATCACCTCCGGCGACACCCTGGCCAAGCGCAAGGATGCCGTCTGGAAATCCCTGGATGCTCAGCGCGATGCCATCGAACTGCTGGACAAGCAGCCGGCCGAAGCGGCGAAGCTGATCGCCGGCTACTTCATCGCCGAGCCAACCTTGAAAACCCTCAAGCGCGGCGAACTGGCCCGCGAGGTGGTCATCGAGGAAGCCATTGGCACCCAGACCTTCAGCGCCAAGCTTGGCGACGACGATCTGGCCCGTATTCAGGAGCTTGCTGACATTCTGCAGGAGCAGGGCTCGCTGAAGACTCGCGATGGCAAGCCGTTCGATACCCGAGCCATTCTCGATCTGAGCTGGCAGGAAGCACGGGAACTCTGATCGGCGCTGTGCCTTTCGGCAACACAAAGGCCCGACCCTGAGTCGGGCCATTCATTTTGCCCGCATTGCCGGGCCGTTTCGTTTCTGGATTTGCGGATTTTTATGCAGCTCAGGTTTGAAGATGTAGACAAGCGCTTCGGGCAGCTCGAAGTCATCAAGGGGTTCAGCGGCGAGTTCGCCCAGGGCGAGCTGGTCGCCCTGGTCGGGCCTTCGGGCTGCGGCAAGTCGACCTTGTTGCACCTGGTGGCGGGGCTGGAGAAGCCCAGCGCTGGCCGCGTGCTTGCCGATGGCAAGCCGATCACCGAGCCGAGCCCGCGACGTACCCTGGTGTTCCAGGAGCATGCGCTGTACCCCTGGCTGAGCCTGCAAGGTAATGTCGCCATGGCGCTCGAGCTGCAAGGCGTCGCCAAGAGCGAGGCCTTCGAGCAGGCGCGTGTCTGGCTCGAGCGTGTCGGGCTCGATGGCTTCGAGCATTACTATCCCCACCAGGTTTCCGGCGGTATGCGCCAGCGCACCGCCCTGGCCCGCGCCTTCATCGCCAAACCCGAGGTGCTGCTGCTGGATGAACCGTTCGGCGCCCTCGATGCTCTGACCCGCATGGCACTGCAGGACGTGCTGCGCGAGCTGATCGAGGAGCATCAGCCGACCGTGCTGCTGGTCACCCATGATGTGGACGAGGCGCTCTATCTCGCCGATCACGTACTGGTGTTCAGCCCACGGCCGACTCGAGTGCTCAAGACCTTCAACTTCACCCATTGCGAGAAAAGCCACGACCTGTCGGCGTTTGCTGCCGAGCGTAAGGAGATTCTCAGCCTGCTGGGTATCAAGACGGAGGTAGCGCACCCATGAGTCAGGCTCGTCGTCTAACCGGCCCGAAGAAATACCTGGCCGTCGTTCTGGCCATCCTGTTCATTCTGCTGATCTGGCAGGCGGCGGCCTGGAGTCTGCCGGCATTCCTCATGCCGGGTATTCCGACCGTGGTCGAGCGCCTGATCACCACCATCCAGCAACCCGAGTTCCGCGACGGCCTGTATGGCAGCATGAGCCGCCTGGGCAGTGGCTACGGCTTCGCCTTGCTGTTCGGCATCGGTTTCGGCCTTGTCGGCGGCGTGTTGTTCTTCTTCCGCGAGATCCTGCGCTCGGCCATCGTCATTCTGCAGTCGATTCCGTCGATTGCCTGGGTGCCGCTGTTCCTGATCGTGATGGGGTTCGGCAATCTGCCGATCATCGTTGTGGTGGCGCTGGCGGCGTTCTTCCCGATGGCGCTTTCGGTGATGAACGCCACCGAGAGTGTGCAGCCGGTGCATGTCTCTGCCGCACGGGTGATGGGCGCTTCGCGTTGGCAGCTACTGCGGCGCGTCTATCTCCCGGCGGTGATGCCCGAGCTGATCACCGGCGCCCAGCTGGCCTTCGGCAACGCCTGGCGTGCACTGATCTCTGCCGAGATGCTGATCGGCTTCGGCCAGGGGCTGGGGCGCTCGCTGGCTTACTCCGGGGAGATCGCCGATATGGTGGGAGTCATGATGAACATTCTGGTGATCGCCATTCTTGCCACCCTGATCGATCAGGTGGTGCTGGAGAAGTTCAAGCAGCGGATGCTGCGCTATCAGTACGTCTGAGGTTCGGCCAGTGCCTGTCTTTTCGCACATCATTCTCTGGCTCGCCTTGTTCACGCCCGCAGTGGGGCTGGCCGAGTCGCTGCGGATGGAGTTACCCGAGCATCGCGTGCTGTCGAGCAGCGAGACCGAAAGTTTCGAGGCGGCGCTGGCCGAGCAGCTTGGCGTCGAACTCGGGCGCCCGGTGCAGTTCGGGGTGCCGGAAGGGCAGGTCGGCGTGCGCGTGGAGGCCAGCCAGCAACGTGGCGTGACCACTTACTTTCGCGCTGTCCCCGCGGCTCTTGTCCCCACCGACGCAGGGCCCGCCGCCTGGGCGGAACTTCGCGACCAATCCGTCTGCGTCAGTACTGCAAGCCCCTATGCGCCAGTGCTGCGCGAGCGTTTTGGGGCATCGCCGCGAGAGTATCCCAGCTCGGCGCATGCGCTTATCGGTCTCAAGCTGGGCGAGTGCCAGGCCGTTGTCGAGGATGAAGCCTTGCTGACCGAACTGGCTACGTTGCCGGAGTGGCGCCGCTACAAGCGCCTGCTAGCGCCGCTGGCGGATGCCGAGCGGCAGCTTCGGCTGACCGCGGATGAGGCGGGGTTACAGCAGGAAATCGACGCACTCGTCGCGCAATGGAGTGTGGACGGGCGCCTGGCAAAGCTGACGCAGCAGTGGATCGACGAAGTTGCCTTTCAGGCCTATGTGTTGGCCGACACCCTGGATTGCCACTGACTGCTTGATTGCTTTCGAGCTGCGCGAGTGCGAAGGGCTCGTCAGCGTTCTGTATCAACGATCTGCGGCAACATCCGCCGCAACCCCTCGAGCTGGAGCGGGGCACGAATATGCCCGCGCAGCGTGCCGTCGGGGCCCACCAGGGCCAGATTGCCGCTATGGCTGACGCTGTAGTCCCCCTGCGTCTCGCTTGCTGGAACGAATGGCAGGCCCAGTGCCCTGGACAGCCGCTGCAGCTGTTCCATATCGCCGGTGAGGCCGTTGAGCCCGCCGCGGTAGTAGTCCAAATACGTCTTCAGCTGCTGAGGCGTGTCGCGCGCAGGATCGGCAGTGATCAATACTAGCTGCAGCTGGTCGCGGGTTTCCTTCGGGAGCTGGCTGAACAGCCGGCGCATGTCGCTCAGCGTGGTCGGGCAGATATCCGGGCAGGCGGTGAAGCCGAAGAACAGAATATGCCAGCGTCCCTGTAACGATCGCGTGTCGAACCACTGGCCATCCTGGTCGACCAGTTCCAGAGGCGGTATCGCGCGCTCACGGGGCAACAGGAGGATATTGGCCTGATCCAGCAGGACGTCGCGATCCAGCGCCAATGCGGGTGTGGTCCAGGCCAGCACAAGAATCAGCAGGCAGCGCCAGAGTCTCGTTGGCACGGCGTCTCCTCCAGATCGAGCAATCGGCGATGGGTTGGTTAGCGGTCGCTCAGCTCGAAGGCGGTCAGCGTGAAGGTTGGGATGCCGATGTCCTGCAGTTTCTGCGACCCGCCGAGTTCGGGCAGGTCGATGATCGCGGCAGCTTCATGGATGCTGGCGCGCATGCGTCGTACCAGTTGGGCGGCGGCGAGGAGGGTGCCACCGGTGGCGATCAGGTCATCGAACAGCAGTACCGAGTCGCCTTCACACAGGCTGTCGGCATGGATTTCCAGGTGCGCTTCGCCATACTCGGTGCAATAGGCCTGCGAGAGCACGTCGGCAGGCAGTTTGCCCTGCTTGCGGAACAGCACCAGCGGCTTGTTCAGCTCGTACGCGAGGATCGAACCGACCAGAAAGCCGCGGGCGTCGAGCGCCCCGATATGGGTGAAATCCGCTTCCACATAACGCTGGATAAAGCTGTCGGCCACCATGCGCAGCGCCTTTGGCGACTGGAACAATGGCGTGATATCGCGAAATATCACGCCGGGCCGCGGAAAGTCCGGAACCGGGCGGATCAAGGTCTTGATGCTGAATTCGTCGAAGATCATCGGGCTACTGCTCCAAACTCGGTGACTCAGACGTCCATGGCGCCGCCGGCGAGGGCGCACAGTCCGATGGAATCCAGGATGCGCACTTCCTTGCCCTCGGCTTCGAGCAGACAGTTCTGCTGGAAGCGGGTGAACACGCGGGATACGGTCTCGACTGCCAGCCCTAGGTAGTTGCCGATCTCGTTGCGCGACATGGGCAGGCGGAACTGATTGGCGGAAAAGCCCCGTGCGCTGAAACGAGCCGACAGGTTGATCAGGAAGGTGGCGATGCGCTCGTCGGCGGTCTTCTTGGACAGCAACAGCATCATTTGCTGATCGTCGCGGATTTCGCGGCTCATGATGCGCATCAGTTGGCGGCGCAGTTGCGGCAGCAGCACGCTCAGCTCGTCGAGACGCTCGAAGGGGATTTCGCAGACCGATGTGGTTTCCAGTGCCTGGGCCGTGACTGGGTAGCTTTCGGTGTCCATGCCGGAAAGGCCAACCAGCTCGCTGGGCAGGTGGAAGCCGGTGATCTGTTCTTCACCGCCATCGGTCACGCTGAATGTTCGAAGCGCACCGGAACGCACGGCGAAGACCGAACTGAAGGTATCGCCCTGGCGGAACAGTGTCTCGCCTTTCTTCAGCGGGCGGCCGCGCTTGACGATATCGTCCAGCGCGTCCATGTCCTGCATGTTCAACGACAGGGGCAGGCAGAGCCCGGAAAGGCTGCAATCCTTGCAATGAGCTTGCCGCTGCGCACGGACCTTGATCGATTCGGACATAGAGGGCTTCCTGGAAACCGGTTTATAGCGCGCAAGGTTAACTCAGTACGAACGCTATGGCCAATTGGCGCAAGGGTCGCAGGTCGGAAGATTGGACGATGGTCTGAGCCGCTAGATGACGCGCGAGAAGCCCTGGTTGCCGTGTTCGGGCAGGTAGTGATCGAAGAGCATGCAGATCGAACGCACCAGCAGGCGTCCGGCCGGCTGAACGATAAGATGCCTCTCGCTGATCTCGATCAGTCCGTCTGCGGCCATCCGTTCCAGCATCGGCCAGGGCTCGGCGAAGTAATGGCGGAATTCGATGGCATGATCGTGTTCGATTCGGGCGAAGCTGAGCTCGAAATCACAGATGAGCGCCTGGATGACGTCGCGGCGGATCAGATCGTCCTGATTGCAGCGCAGCCCCCTGGCGGTGGCGAGCTGACCCTGGTCCAGCTGATGCTGGTACTCCGCGATGTCGCTGTGGTTCTGGCAGTACAGGTCGCCGATCTGACTGATGGCCGACATGCCAAGGCCGACCAGATCGCAGTGGCCGTGGGTCGTGTAACCCTGAAAATTGCGTTGCAGGCTGCCGTCTTCCTGAGCCATGGCCAGTTCGTCGTCGGGTAGCGCGAAGTGATCCATGCCGATGTATCGATAGCCGGCATCGGTGAGCAGGTGGATGCTCTGCTCCAGCATTGCCAGTTTCTCTGCAGGCGCCGGCAGATCACTGGCGTTGATCCGTCGCTGCGGTGCGAACCGCTCGGGCAGATGAGCGTAGTTGAACAGTGACAGGCGATCGGGTTGCAGATCGATGATGGCCTCAACCGTCTTGGCGAAGCGTGCCGGGGTCTGCAGCGGCAGACCGTAGATCAGGTCGATGTTCAGCGAGCGATACTGCAGTGTGCGTGCCGCTTCGATGATGGTGCGGGTCTGCTCCAGTGTCTGCATGCGATTGATGGCGCGCTGAACATCCGGGTCGAGATCCTGCACGCCGATGCTGATGCGATTGAAGCCAAGCTCGCGCAATAGGCCGATGGTCGGCCAGTCCGCTGCCCTCGGGTCGACCTCGATACTGAAGTCTCCATGGTCGTCGTCCTGCAGATTGAAATGCTGGCGCAGATGTTTCATCAGGCGGCGCAGCTCGTCATGGCTTAGGAAGGTCGGCGTGCCGCCACCGAAGTGCAGTTGCTCGACCAGCTGGTCCTTGCCCAGGTGGCAGGAGATCAGCTCGATTTCCTTTTCCAGGCGCTCCAGATAAGGCTGCGCCCGGCCGCGGTCCTTGGTGATGATCTTGTTGCAGCCGCAGTAGTAGCAGACGTTGGCGCAGAAGGGCAGATGGACGTACAGAGACAACGGGCGTGACGCCTGGCGGCTGCTGCGCAGGGCGTGGAGCAGATCGAACGAACCGATCTTGTCATTGAACTGGGCCGTGGTCGGGTACGACGTGTAGCGCGGGCCGGCCTGATCGTAACGACGGATCAGGTCGGAATCCCAGCGAATGGAGTCGAGCATGTGGCGTTCCCGGTCATGACGGCGGTCGCTGGATTCTAGGTGCAGGGTCTCGCGACGGACTTGACCTGTATCAAAGTTGATCAGACCCTAGTGCGTTGGGTCCGATCGCTCCCGACATACGGAAGGATCGCCGTGATTCGTGGTCAGATGGTCACCTTCCTCCGTTTCGAACCAGTAGATCCTAAATGTCGCTAGAGGAGAGTTTCATGCACAGTCGTCAGCAGGAAATCGCAGCCGCGCTCCATGTCTGCGCACCTTTCACCGGGCCGGAGTCCGTACAGACGGAAATCGAACGTCGGATACGCTTCATCCAGTCCTGCCTGCGCGAGTCCGGCATGAAGACACTGGTGCTGGGTATCAGCGGCGGAGTCGACTCGACGACTGCTGGCCTCTTGGCGCAGCGGGCCGTCGAGGGGATGCGCGCCGCTGGCGAGGGAGACCACTACCGTTTCATCGCCGTGCGCCTGCCGTATCAGGTCCAGCATGACGAGCATGAAGCTCAGCTGGCGGTGGATACCATCAAGCCCGATGAATGCCACACGGTGAACATCGGCACCGCGGTACTCGGTCTGGCGGCCGCTACCGAAGCACTCGAGCCGCTGAGCCCTGAACAGCGTGATTTCGTTCTGGGTAACACCAAGGCGCGGATGCGCATGGTTGCTCAATACACCATCGCCAATGCCCGTCAGGGGCTGGTGATCGGAACGGACCATGCGGCGGAGGCGGTGATGGGTTTCTTCACCAAGTTCGGTGACGGTGCGTGCGACCTGACGCCGCTGGCCGGTCTGGTCAAGGATCAGGTTCGGCAGATCGCCGCCGCGCTGGGAGCGCCGGAGCAACTGGTACACAAGGTGCCGACCGCTGACCTCGAAGAGCTGTCACCGGGCAAGCCCGATGAGGCCGCGCACGGCGTCAGCTACCGCAACATCGACGACTTCCTGCAGGGCAAGCCGGTACCGGACGAGGCCGCCCAGATCATCGTCGATACCTATGACAAGACCGCACACAAGCGTCAGCTACCGAAGGAGCCCTAAGTTCAGCGCCCAGACTAGTGCGAATGGCCGCCGTGGACTGCTGCATTGCCGTGGCCCATGAGCCATTGCTGATGAGGACCCGGCAGGGTCCACAGGCCGAACAGGATCACCATCAGGCCACCGGCGATGCGTACGCCGCGTTTGCGCAGCAGTCCCGTCAGGCGCTCGGCGGCCAGGCCGGTGGCAAGCAGAACCGGCCATGTGCCGATGCCGAAGGCCAGCATCAGCAGAGCACTGTCCCACGCATCGCCTTGGCTGGCCGACCAGAGCAGGGTGCTGTACACCAGACCACATGGCAGCCAGCCCCAGAGTGCCCCGAGAACGAGCGCGCGGGGCAGGCTGGTTACCGGCATCAGCCGGCTGGCGACGGGCTGGATATGGCGCCAGAGACCACGCCCTAGCGCTTCCACGCGGGTCAGGCCGCTCCACCAGCCAGCGAGATAAAGCCCCATGCTGATCAACAGCAACGCGGCAACGACACGCAGTGCCGTCGCCGCCGGGCTATTCGCAATCGCCCAGCCTGCCAGACCGATCAGAAGGCCGGCAACGGCATAGCTGGCCACCCGCCCCAGGTTGTAAGCGAGCAGCAGGCGCAGGCGCTTTGCGCGCTGTTCCGGCGGAATGACCATGGTCAGCGCGCCCATCAGCCCGCCGCACATCCCCAGGCAATGTCCGCCGCCCAGCAGGCCAAGTACCCAGGCGGAAAGCAGAAGCGGAGCCAGTTCAGTCACCTTTGCGCTGCTCCGGCTGCTGTTTGGCATCATCCTGTGCGTCCGCGGGACGCTGAGGCTCTTCGTCATCGAAGAGAATGCTGTGCGCCGGCCCGTCTAGGTCGTCGAACTGACCGCTGTCCACTGCCCAGAAGAACACCCAGATCGCAACGGCCACCAGGACCACGGCAACAGGGATCAGGATATACAGAGCGGCCATCAGGACCTCCAGAGGCCGAAATCAGCGTTTCGGCTGCGATTAATGGCATGTCGCCTTGCGCATCGGCGCCAGTGGGGCGGTCCGCTGGCTGATCAGCCGCGGCCCGCTGGATCCGGCTGGCGCGTGAGCCGCAGGGCGTTGAGTACCACCAGCAGCGAGCTGATCGACATCCCGAGCGCCGCCCATAGAGGAGTGACCCAGCCCACTGCGGCGAACGGCAGAATCAGGCCATTGTACAGACTTGCCCAGGCAAGGTTTTCGATGATGATGCGTCGGCTGCGCCGGGCGATATCGAAGGCCTGCGCGAGGCTGCCGAGACGATTGGACAGCAACACGGCATCGGCGCTGGTCTTCGCCAGATCCGTTGCCGAGCCCATGGCGACGCTGATGTCGGCCGCTGCCAGCACCGGGACATCGTTGACGCCATCGCCGAGCATCAGCACGCGATGCCCTTCGGCCTGCAATGCCTGCAGCCTGGCGAGCTTCGCCGCCGGAGTCATGCCACCTTCGGCCTGGTCAATGCCCAGGTCGCTGGCGATCTGCGCCACCATCGGCGAGCTGTCTCCGGAAAGCAGCAGTGTCCGCCAGCCGCGTCGGCGGCAGGCTTCCAGCAGAGCCGGGGCGTCGTCGCGTAGCCGGTCGTCGAGTACCAGCCAGGCCAGCGGGCCTTGCTCGTCGCCCAACAGAAGCCACTGGCCGTGTTCGCCAGGAATGGCCGGCGCGGAACCGGCGAAACCTTCGGCCACGAAGCCCGGCTGGCCGATGCGCAGGTTGCGGCCTTGAACGCTGCCCTGCAGGCCGAGGCCTGGTACCGTCTCGACGGATTCGGCAGCCAGCGGCGCGCGGCCGAAGGCGCGGGCGATCGGATGCTCGGAGCGGTTCTCCAGCGCCGCGGCCAGCGCGAGACAGCTGTCGGCATCGAGCTCACCGAGCGGGTGCACGGCGCTGAGCGTGAGGCGCCCTTCGGTGAGGGTCCCGGTCTTGTCGAAAACAACGGTGTCGATCTGGTTGAGGCCTTCCAGGACATGTCCGCGGGTCAACAGCAGGCCGAGCTTATGCAGGGTGCCGGTGGCCGCCGTCAGCGCAGTGGGGGTCGCCAGCGAAAGGGCGCAGGGGCAGGTTGCGACCAGCAGCGCGAGGACAATCCAGAAGGCGCGTTGCGGGTCGATCTGCCACCAGACCAGGCCGACGATGCTGGCCACCACCAGCACCACCAGCAGAAACCATTGGGCGACTCGGTCAGCCAGTTCGGCGAGCTTGGGTTTGTCGCCCTGGGCGCGTTCCAGCAGGCGGACAATGGCGGACAGCCGGGTGTCGTCGCCCAGTGCCTGGACCTCCACGGTCAGCGGGCCTTCGACATTGAGGGTGCCGGCGGTAACCGAATCGCCGGCACCGCGTGGAAGAGGCAGGTATTCCCCCGTTAGAACCGACTCGTCGACGCTGGATTGCCCGCTGAGAATCACGCCGTCAGCCGGGATCAATCCACCGGGCTGCACCAGCACCTGGTCACCGAGCTGCAGTTCGCTGAGCAGGATGCGGTGACTGTGACCGTCGGCATCCAGCTTCAGGCAGGAGGCCGGCAGCAGGTTGACCAGTTGCGCGGTGGCGGCCGCTGTGCGCTCGCGTGCCCTGCGCTCCAGGTATCGCCCGGCCAGCAGGAAGAGGGCGAACATGCCCACCGCATCGAAATAAAGCTCGCCCTGACCGGTGATGGTCGACCATATGCCGGCGACATAGGCGCCGCCGATGGCCAGCGATACCGACACGTCCATGGTCAGGTGGCGGGTACGCAGATCCCGTAACGCACCCTTGAAGAAATCGGTACAGCAGTAGAAGACGATGGGCGTGGTCAGCAGCAGCGCGGTCCAGCGGAGGGTGACGAAGAAGCTCTCCGACAGGTCCAGGTTGAACTCCGGCCAGGTCGCCATGGTTGCCATCATGACCTGCATCCAGAGCAGGCCGGTGACACCCAGTTGGCGCAACGAGCGCCGGTTCTCGCTCGCCAGGCGTTCGGCCGCCTGGTCGGCCTGATACGGGTGGGCCGCGTAGCCGATGCGGCGCAGCTCGCCCAACAGCTCGCTGAGCGGTAACTGCGCATCGCTCCAGCGCACGTTCAGGCGATGATTGGACAGGTTGAGGTTGGCCTCGGCCACGCCCTTCAGGTTGCGCAGATGGCGTTCGATCAGCCAGCCGCAGGCCGCGCAGCTGATGCCTTCGATCATCAGGGACGTGCTTGCCAGCTCGCCCTGGTGCTGAACGAAAGGTTGCTGTACGTCCTTGCGGTCGTACAACGCCATTTCCTCGCTGAGCTCCTGTGGGAGCGCCTGGGGATTGATCGCCGTGTCGCTGCGGTGCAGGTAGTAGCTTTCCAGGCCGCCCTTGACGATGGCTTCGGCCACCGCCTGACAGCCCGGGCAACATAAGGCCCGCGTCTCACCCAGCACGCGGGCCTGAAAGGGGCTGCCGGGAGGAACCGGCAGCCCGCAGTGGTAGCAGGGGAGGGGCTTTGCCATCAGCAGTTCAAGGCTTCAGTTCGAGCGCGCGGCCGGTTTCAACCGTCTTTTCACCATACAGGCGCCAGTCCTGGTCGCCTTCTCGGCCGAGGAGTTCGATGAAGCGTCGGCCGGTGATCGACTCCTGCATCTGTCCCTGATAGACGCCATCGCCCTGCGGTTGCAGGACCACGCGGCGGTCACGCTCCGGCTGGGTCGGGGAGAGCAGATTCAGCACTAGTTGCTGAGGCCGGCTCGCACCGCTCAGCTGCACCTCGGCCAGACCACGCTCGTCATTGAGGACGATACGGGCCTGCATCTCCAGACGCTCCGCCAGCTTTTCGCGCTCGAGGGACTGGTTGATCCCTTTGCCGGCATCGTAGTAGTTGTCCGCCACCAGCGTATCGGCGTTGCGGATGGCAATCGTCAGCAACGACACCCCCAACACCACCGAACTCAGCAGAATCGCGATGACAAACCAGGCCCAGAACTGGGTGTACCAACGTGTTTGTTCGTTATCGGAGCGCATGCATTACCTTTCTAGCGGGTGCTTGGGCCGATGAAACGGCTGTCGGCATCGTCGTTGATCGATTTGTCGTCTACCGAACGGACATGGAAGACGATCTCATTGGTGCTCGAGGGTAGCTTCTCCGGTGCGATGGACAGTTCCACCGGCACGGTCACCAGCTCACCCGCTTCGGCCCGTATCTCGCTGCGGCCCTCATAGACCAGGCCGTCGAGACCCGAGGCCTCGATCACGAAGGTCTGCTCGCGCTGAGCCTTGTTCATGACCTTGAGGGTGTACACGTTCTCGATATTGCCTTGCTCGTTCTCGCGATAGAGCACGCGATCCTTCAGCACGTCCAGTTTGACCAGCGGGCGATCATACACGGCATAGGTGAACAGCCCCATCATCGCCAGCAGCGCGACGGCGTAACCGATCAGGCGCGGACGCAGCAGATGGGTCTTCTGGCCGGACAGGTTGTGTTCGGTGGTGTAGCTGATCAGCCCGCGTGGGTAGTTCATCTTGTCCATGATCGCGTCGCACGCATCGATACAGGCCGCGCAGCCGATACATTCGATCTGCAGGCCGTCGCGGATGTCGATACCGGTCGGGCAGACCTGCACGCACATGGTGCAGTCGATGCAATCACCCAGGCCCATGGCCTTGTAATCGGCGTCCTTCTTGCGCGGGCCGCGCTTCTCGCCGCGGCGCGGATCGTAGGAAACGATCAGCGTGTCCTTGTCGAACATCACGCTCTGGAAGCGTGCGTACGGGCACATGTAGATGCAGACCTGCTCGCGCAGATAGCCGGCGTTGCCGTAGGTGGCGAGCGTGAAGAAAGCCACCCAGAACAAGGCCCAGCCGCCAACCTGCAAGGTGAGCAGGTCAGGTACCAGTTCGCGAATGGGGGTGAAGTACCCGACAAAGGTGACCCCCGTCGCGAAGGAGACGAACAGCCAGATGCTGTGCTTGCCCAGCTTGCGGACGAACTTGCTGCCGCTCATGGGAGCCTTGTCCAGCTTCATGCGCTGGTTGCGATCACCCTCGGTGACCTTTTCGGCCCACATGAAAACCCAGGTGAACACGCTTTGCGGGCAGGTGTAGCCGCACCATACGCGGCCGGCGAACACAGTGATGAAGAACAGGCCGAAGGCGCAGATGATCAGCAGCCACGACAACAGCATGAAGTCCTGAGGCCAGAAGGTAGCCCCGAAGACATGGAATTTGCGCTCCGGTAGATCCCACCAGACAGCCTGTCGGCCGTTCCAGTTGATCCATGCGGTGCCGAAATAAAGGATGAAGAGAACCGCTCCGCCGACGCGGCGGACATTGCGAAACAGGCCGGAGAAGGCTCGGGTGTAGATTTTTTCACGCGCGGCATAGAGGTCAGCGGACGCTCCAGCCTTGGACGGAGGGGTTACATCACGAACGGGGATCTGCTCAGTCATCGAGTGCGTACCACGGCGGAAGGTGGGTGTCCCGGCCGATACGTGCCAACCGGGATCATTTTTCTGTCCAGCTGCGAATGGTACGCCCGGAGCGTTGAGGTCGGGTGTGACAGGTCGTCACTCCCGACCTCGGTCGATCACTGCTCCGGTTGCTGCGACAGGCTGTAGACGTAGGCTGCCAGCAGGTGAACCTTGTCATGGCCAAGGATCGCTTCCTGGGCAGGCATGCGGCCATTGCGACCGTAGCGCAGGGTCTGTTGGATCTGAGCGAAACTCGAACCATACAGCCAGACGTTGTCGGTCAGGTTCGGCGCGCCCATGGCTGTAACGCCCTTGGCTTCCGGTCCATGGCAGACTACACAGTTGGCCGCGAAGATTTTTTGACCCTGCTCAATGTCGACGCTGATACCCTCTGGGGTATCACGGCCGGACAGGCTGCGAACGTAGCCAGCCACGTTGCGAATGCCCGCTTCGCCGATCACGTCCTTCCACGCCGGCATTGCAGCCTGACGGCCATGCAGGATGGTGGTCTTGATCGTCTCGGGCTCGCCGCCCCACAGCCAATCATCGTCGGTCAGGTTGGGGAAGCCATAGGCGCCCTTGGCGTCGGAGCCGTGGCAGACGGAGCAGTTGGAGGCGAACAGACGGCCACCCATCTTCAGCGCCTGCGGATCCTTGGCCACTTCCTCTACCGGCATGGCGGCGTACTTGGCGTACAGCGGGCCGTACTGCTCGTCGGCCTTGTCCATCTCGCGCTGCCATTCCTTGACCTGAGTCCAGCCGTCCTCATAGCCCGGCAGCAGGCCTTTCCAGTTGCCCAGGCCGGGGTAGAGCGCCAGGTAGCCGAGTGCGAACACCACGGTACCGACGAACAGCATGAACCACCAGCGCGGCAGCGGGTTGTCGTACTCCTCGATGCCGTCATAGGAGTGGCCAACGGTTTCTTCGGTGCTGTCAGGGCGTTGGCCCTTGCGAGTTGCCAGTAGCAGCCAGACCAGCGCGGCAATGGTGCCGAGGCTCAGCAGGGTGACGTACCAACTCCAAAACGAGGTCATTTATTTCTTACTCCTGGAAGCTTCTTCATCACGCTTCTTGGCGTCGGTCTCGTCGTCCGCGAAGGGCAGATTGGCGGCTTCGTCGAAGCTTTGCTTGCGTTTGCTGCTGTAGGCCCAGAGCACCACGCCAATAAAGGCGACGAATACCAGAATTGTGCCCAGGCCACGAAGAGTCCCGATTTCCATCATGCGTTACCGTTTGTTGGTGAGTGCGGTGCCGAGTACTTGCAGATAGGCCACCATGGCGTCCATCTCGGTCTTGCCACGAACGGCATCCCGGGCGCCGGCGATGTCTTCGTCGGTGTAGGGCACGCCGAGGGTGCGCAGCGCCGACATCTTCTTGGCGGTGTCCTTGCCATCGAGGGTC